>ENA-UOOE01000986-UOOE01000986.1-fermentation-metagenome-genome-assembly--contig:-NODE-986-length-25211-cov-4.436317_pt1 | contig 25211 bp, 24 predicted proteins | sample MGYA00245776_ERZ724021 | MGnify/ENA primary metagenome ERZ724021 (study PRJEB28704, sample SAMN03018321) | fermentation metagenome | biome: anthropogenic terrestrial biome; feature: soil; material... | reverse complement strand
CATTTGAAATTTTTTAAACCAAAAATCCATTTACACGAAATATGGTACACTCCCCTGAACTTTTTTTATATGTCCCTCAACCTATATCGTTCTTGCTATTATTATTTTTGATCCCGGTGTAAGTACATTATCTTCGGGAAGTTCATTCAGTTCTTTCAAGTAGTTTATTGATAAATTATAATTCTTTGCAATATCCCACAGAGTTTCTCCGGATTGAACCACTCTGAATATAAGGCTTGGCATCTTGCTTCTGTCAACCGGCCCTCTTTCTACAACATCCCTGATTACGGTAATTTCGTCATCATCTTTAAATTTAAGTGCAACATTAATATCACAGTTTAGAACAACCGAGCTGTTTCCTTTTCTGTAGGCATTGCATTTATGGGTTGCAACATCAGAATGTATCTTATATAATGCTTCATCTTCATCTATTGGGAAATCGACCGTGAACGGCAGTGAAGCAAATGCTTTGTCTATTTTTTCTATATCTCCGTTTAAATAAAGCATATTTACATCCAAGAAACCATCTATAATGTATTTGTTGTCAGCTATTCTCTTTTCAGAAACCTTCGGGCTTACATCTACCGAATAGATATCCTTTATTGAACCGGTAAGCACATCAAAGTTATTTTCATATTTGACAACTTCATTAGTCAAATTTTTAAGTGATGATAAGTTTACTTTTTCGGATTGTAGTTCCAGTTCGTTTTTTGTAGAATAGCAGTCCATGATTATGTTTCTTTCCACAGTATCATAAAATGATGCATTTACAGTAAATGGCAGTGCAAATTCTATTAGTTTTTTCTCATCATCAAAGTTTTCAGTTGTCGAATAAGTTATATCGTTTACTGTAATATTTATATCCTTCAACATATTTTCATTTGAAGATGCAAGCTCCAAATAATGAGTAAAGGGGAACTCTTCTGATACATATCCGATAGTATGCGGCTCACCGTCCTCAATGAACATGAATCCAACCTTGCATATTCCTTCTATAAGCATTTTATCATTTAATACATCAATGTTTGTTATATAAACATCAGCTCCTGATTTAATAATTTTGTCTATTTCACCGGAACCTTTACTAAGCTCTACAGCATCATTAATGTTTATTTCTTCTGATATTTCTGCTACTGTATCTGTATAGGCTATATTTTTGGTTTTGGCCTGGATGCTTCCGTCAGACTCTAAGTTTGAAACATATGTAACAGGTTTTTTCATGTATACATCAGTATCTAATATTAATACTGCTTTAACAAGAAAACTCCTTTCTGTCAGTTGTTCGGCATCAATATAATCTATAAAGATATTTGTTAATGCTTCCATGTCTTCTGTTACGCCTTCCGCAGTGAGCTCTTCTCTGAAAGGTATTTCGCCTGACATGGAATGTATTGTGTAACTCTCATTGTTTGAACGATAAATAATATTATATATCAGCCTGCCGTCAACTATTATATTATCTGTTGTTACCGCAACATTATTGAGTCTTGCCTTTCCTTCCGCGGTTACGAGCTTCTCAATATCAGGCATGTCATCAGCAATTGCAAACTCGTTTTCCAATAAAACTTCAGTGGAATATGAATCAATAATTTCATTAATATTGAATGTATCATTAAATAATTTAACCAAAATAAATCCTCCTTTTAGTTAATACAGCATTACGCATTATTCTTTTATAAATGTATATGCCGTTTAAATTTCAATAGTACAACTTATAAATAAAATTTTTTCAAAAAATATTAAAAGGGATTGACCTTTTGTTTTATTTAATATAGAATAATCAAGTAATGTAATGACGACTTTTTAATCACCAAATTAATAAAATAATTACACAGTGAACCGAATTAATAGAGACTAAAAAAAAAACCCCTTTTTGTCTCTTTTTTATGTTTATAAGGTGTGGGGACACACAAACAGATAGTTTACTTATCAGGAGGAAGAAATGCCAAAATATATTTTTATAACCGGTGGAGTTGTATCTTCATTAGGGAAAGGAATTACTGCAGCTTCTTTAGGAAGGCTTTTGAAAAGCAGGGGACTTAAAGTAACATTGCAGAAATTCGACCCTTATTTAAATGTGGATCCGGGAATGATGAGTCCTTATCAGCATGGAGAAGTGTATGTAACTGACGACGGAGCTGAAACAGATTTAGACTTAGGACACTATGAAAGAATAGTTGATATAGATTTAACTCAATACAGTAGCATCACATCAGGCAAAATATACTGGGCTGTACTAAATAAGGAAAGAAGAGGAGATTATCATGGAGGAACTGTCCAGGTTATTCCTCATGTAACCAACGAAATCAAATGTATGTTAAAAAGAATTGCTGCAGTTAAGGATGTTGATATTGTTATAACCGAAATCGGCGGAACTGTAGGAGATATTGAAAGTCAGCCATTTTTGGAAGCCATTCGTCAAATTCGTTATGAGGTAGGAAGAGAAAATGTATTGTATGTTCATGTTACATTGCTTCCTTATTTATCAATGGCGGGAGAGCTGAAGACAAAACCAACGCAGCACAGTGTTAAAGAGCTTTTAAGTATAGGAATCCAGCCGGATATATTAGTGTGCAGAAGCGAAAAGGAAATATCTGCTGAGCTGAAAACAAAAATCGCTTTGTTTTGCAATGTTGAAAAACAAAATGTTATTCAAAATGAAGATGCAGAATCCATATATGATATTCCTCTAAAGTTGGAAAAAGAAGGCCTTGCAAAATTAGTCTGCGATCATTTCAACATAAAATGCACTGAACCGGATTTAACTGAATGGACCGAAATGGTGGAGCGTTCAAAGAATCCAAAACATAGAGTTAAAATAGCTCTTGTGGGCAAGTATGTAGAGCTTAAGGATGCATATTTGTCAGTTGCGGAAGCACTTAAGCATGCAGGATTTGATAATTCTTGTGATGTTGATATTTCATGGATACATTCAGAGCATGTCAATGAGAATAACTACAAACAAATACTTAAGGACTGCGACGGAATTTTAGTTCCCGGCGGTTTTGGCGACAGAGGGATTGAAGGGAAAATTCTTGCAGCAAAATATGCAAGAGAAAATAGAAAGCCTTATTTAGGGATCGGACTTGGTATGCAAATAGCAGTAATTGAATTTGCCAGGTCAGTTTTAGGCTATGCTGATGCTGACAGCTTTGAATTTAATCCTGAATCCGGCTATCAAATAATTGATATGGCGGATGAACAGAAGAGCAGCGAAAATAAAAACGGAGCTATGAGGCTTGGAAGCTACCCATGCAGGCTTATTAACGGTACAAAGGCAAAAGGAGCATATGAGGGTGCTGACATGATTAATGAAAGGCATCGCCACAGATATGAGTTTAATAATAAATTCAGGGATGTATGTGAGAAAAACGGGCTTATAATTTCTGGAATTTCACCGAACAACAAATTGGTTGAAATAATAGAATTAAAGGACCATCCATGGTTTGTGGGGGCACAGTTCCATCCTGAATTCAAATCAAGACCTACAAGGAGTCATCCTTTGCTCAAGAATTTAATAAAAGCATCGATAGAATGCAAATAGGCAGAGACAGTGGGGACGGTCCTTACTGTCCCACTTTTGCAATCATATATCATGATGACATCTTTCGTTATCTTTTTGATAATTTGGGACAGTTAAGGACCGTCCCCACTGTCCCCGTACTTGAGAGGAATGTCCCCAAATATATGCCTCCAATTATTATAATCCCGCCGAGCACTGTGTATAACGAAGGGATTTCTTTAAAAATCATCATTGCCATAAGGCTGGCAAAAATCGGCTCCATTAATGTTGATAGAGAAATCAATGTAGATGAATAATACTTCATTAAATAATTGTAAGCTGTATGCCCAAGTATTGAACTGAAAAAACTTAACAGAAAAAACAGTGCATATTCTTTGACAGGGTAAGGATACACAGGTGTTCCCGCTGCAAAGCACATAATAAACAATACAATTGCCGATACGGAATAAACAATAAAAACATATACTCCTGCGCTTACAGTCCTTCTTACAGCTCCGCCTATTACCAAATAACCGGCAACAAAGATTGCACCCATGAATGCAAGGATATTCCCAAGCATCATGCTGCTTTCATTTCCTTGAGATGAACCCATACCTATTATTATGGTACCTACTAAAGACATTGCAATACCAACAATCATTTTATTGTTTATTTTTTCTTTTAACACAAAATAGTTGATTGCTGCAACAAAAATGGGGCTGCAAGACACAAGGATGGTTGAATTTGCAATTGTAGTCATTTGAATTGACTGAATCCAGGAAGCAAAATGCAATGCAAGAAAGACACCGCTTGTTATACACATTGCTAAGGCTTTTTTATGCAAATTTTTAAATTCGCTTCTGTTTTTTAAGTAGACAGGCAAGAAGAGCATCATACAGGTAAACAGCATTCTGTAAGCTGAAATAACTAGCGCAGGTGCTTCTGAGAACCTAATAATTATTGAAGAAACAGAGGTAAAAAATGTACCTGCAAGAATCCAATACTTCGATGGTTTTTTCATAATTTCTTCCTTTTATGTTGATAATAAGTATACTACCACAAACTTTTTGTATTTTCAATCATCAGAAAATGTATAATTAATTATGTACAGCACATACTTAATTTCAACTTGAGCGTAACAATCATAACAATATGTTTATACTTATCCCTCTTTGTTCATATAATAATATAAAGATAAGATTGGTTCGGGAGGCAGGTTGTGGAATTATTTAACTCCATTACATTAATTTATATAGTTAATATTTGTATGGTAATGATTGTAATATTTTTGGAAAGAAAAGACCCTACAGCAACCCTTGCATGGGTATTGGTTTTATTGATATTCCCCGGCTTCGGATTCTTGCTTTATTTGCTGCTGGCCCAGAACTTCAGCAGAAAGCAGCTCTTTATTATGAAAATTTATGCCAAAAAATCATTTGGGGATTATATAAACGTACAAAAAGAATTATTCAGCACTGGCGGACTGATATTTAATGATAAAAATATCGAAAATTACAAAGATTTAATAAAAATGAACTTATTCTATCATGGCTTTTCCTATACTCAAAATAATGAGGTTGAAATTTATACAGACGGCGAAAGAAAGTTTAAAGAGCTGTTTAGCTCCATAGAAAATGCAAAGAATCACATACATATGGAATACTATATAATCAGGAATGACACTCTTGGAAATAAACTTCTGGACCTTCTTTCAAAAAAGGCAGAGGAGGGAGTAGAGGTAAGGCTTTTGTATGATTCTGTGGGTGGAAGGCAGATAACCAATGAGCAAATTGAAAATTTAAGAAGCTCCGGAGTTAAGGTTGCTATATTTTTTGCCAGTACTGTTCCCTTCTTCAATTTTAAAATCAATTACAGAAATCACAGAAAAATAGTAGTTATTGACGGTATAACAGGTTTTGTGGGGGGATTTAATGTTGGGGATGAGTATATGGGCTTAAATAAAGAAATCGGTTATTGGAGAGATACTCATCTGAAAATCAGGGGAGATGCAGTAATAGACCTGCAGTCCAGGTTTTTCTTGGATTGGGGTCATGCTTCCAAAGAAGAGGTGGTGTTCTTGCCGAAATATTTTCCCGACAACAGGATTCAAGGCAAGGTAGGGATTCAAATTATAAGCAGCGGACCTGACAACTCGGATGAAACAATCAAAAGTAATTATGTAAAAATGATAAATTCTGCAAAAAAGAGTATTTTAATTCAAACTCCTTATTTTGTTCCGGATGCCTCTGTATTTGAAGCTATAAAAATTGCTGCCGCATCAGGGGTGGATGTCCGAATTATGATTCCTTGCAAGCCTGACCATCCTTTCGTTTATTGGGCAACTTACTGGTATTGCGGGGGACTGTTAAAGTATGGAGTGAAGGTTTATACTTATGAATACGGATTTTTACATGCTAAAACCTTGGTGGTTGACGGTACTGTTGCATCTGTTGGAACTGCTAATTTTGATGTAAGAAGTTTTAAGCTGAATTTTGAATGCAACGGAATAATTTATGACACAAACTCATCTCAGATGCTGTATGACATATTTATGGAGGATTTAAATTATTCTATGGAGCTGACAAGGGAATTGTATTTAGAGAGGGGTATTTTAATAAGAGTTAAGGAATCCGTATGCAGACTTTTAGCCCCTTTATTATAATTGTTGAAATTTTTTACTATAATGTTATAATTATCATAAGAACAGACATAGGTGATAAGTATGAATAGATATTTTGTAATATACAATCCATCTTCGGGAAAAGAACTTGCGGGATATAAAATATTTGGCGCAGCTGAAACACTAATGAGCGTTGAGAATGCCGAGTTTTTATTTTATGCAACAAAGAAAAAAGGAGATGGGGAAGAAGCCGCCATGAGAGCATGTCAATTCAATTATGAGATGATTATAGCCTGCGGAGGTGACGGAACAGTCAATGAAATTGTCAATGGGATGATGAAATGCTGCTACAGACCGAAATTGGCAATAATGCCGGCAGGAACAGTCAATGACTTTGCTGAACAGCTTAACCTTCCAAAAGCTCAAGAAAATTTTGCATCTCTTATTATGCAAAAGAAATATAGAACAATCGATGTGGGGAAAATAAATGAAGATTATTTTGTTAATGTAGTGGGAGGAGGAGCTTTTACAACTATTGCTCACAAGGTAACAATCGATGCCAAGACAATACTTGGAAAGTATGCCTATTACTATCAGGCAGCGGTTAAGGTTCCTGATGAATTGGAGGTTTGTGAAGATATTGATTATGTAATTGACGGTAAACAATATAACTACAAAACCTTGCTTTTTCTTGTGTTAAATTCTGCCGGTGCAGGCGGATTCAGGTATTTGTGCCCTAAGGCTAAATTAGATGATGGTTTGCTCGATATAGTGATTTTTGAAAAAACAAGTAATTCAGAGTTGTTTCAGATTTTTACCAAGGTTTTTAACGGACAGCATATAACTCATCCCAAGGTTCATTATTTTCAAGCAGAGAATATAAAAATAATCCCTAAGAAGGAATTATTAATTGACGCGGATGGGGATCCTGCAGGATATGCACCTGCGGAAATTTCTTCTGTACACAATGCCATAGATGTATTGGTGCCATAGAAACTAAGTAAATATGAAGTTGCAACATGTCATTCTGAACCGCAGGTGAAGAATGGTTGTTAATATATTTTTAAAAAATTATTAATCAGTTTAATCGACTTTTCTACTGCATTTTTCACAAAAATATTAAAGTCCATGTTGGCAGTACCGTCAGCTCTGTCAGACATTGCTCTTACTATGCAGAAATCCACATCATTTATATAGCATACATGACCTATTGATGCACCTTCCATTTCGGTACAAAGGGCATTAAAGTTATTTACTATGTAATCCTTTTTTTCCTTGCTGCTGATAAACTGGTCACCTGAAGCGACAGTTCCTACGGCTATATTTGTATCCTCTAATATTTCAGCCGCACTTAATAATCTTTTTACCAATTCTTCACTGCAAGGGATTTTTACAAGATCGATTCCGGTAATCAAACCTACGGGTTTGCCAAAGGGCGAAACATCAAAATCATGCTGCACCACACCGTCGGATATTACAATGTCCGCAAAGTCCAATTCATTGCTTAAACTGCCTGCAACACCTATATTGATAATTGCATCCGGAGCATACTTCAATATCATTGTTTGAGTGCAAACAGCCGCATGCACTTTGCCTACACCGCATTTTGCCACCACCACATCTTTATCCTGCAGTTTTCCCTCATAAAAATCTATGCGGCTTATGTCTTCCTTTTTTATATCATCCATGGAATTTATTAGCTCTTCGACTTCAATATCCATAGCACCGATTATTCCGATTTTCATATCCGCCTCCTAATATTTTACTACTTAATTTTAATATACCGAAAACCAAAAGTCAACTTTGCTTTCCATTTAAGACAGGGGAAGACAGGGGGACGTTTCTTCACTTGTCTTCCATTTCTTCCGGTCTTAATCATACTTTTTTGCTTTCCATTTTAGCAGAAATGTGATAAAATGGATATTATTTAACAAAAGGAGATAATATGCATTATATATATATTGTGGAATGCAGAGACAACACATTGTATACCGGATATACAACTGATTTGGATAAAAGAATAAAAACTCATAACTCAAAAAAAGGTGCAAAGTACACAAGAGGAAGAACCCCTGTTGTTTTAAAATATTATGAGGAATTTGACAATAAGGCTGATGCCGCGAAAAGAGAATCCCAAATAAAAAAATTGAAACGTACCAAGAAACTGAGATTATTTAAATAAAAATATAAATTGTATAATATAAACATTTTTGTTATAATTGTTATAATCAAATGAAGAGGAGAGGTCGGTATGGAAGCAAACTTAATAGTAGATAGTTGTGTTGATTTTAATGAGGATACTGAAAACATCCCAAGGGTTCCTTTCAGAATTATAATTGATGAGGAAGAAATTGTAGATGAAAATACGGATATAATTGAGCTCATAAGAAAAATGAAAAAAAGCCGCAATCAAATAAAAACAGCTTGTGCTCCACCGGAAGATTTCATAAATAAAATGAAGACTCAAGCCAGTAATTTTATTGTAACAATATCAAGCCAGTTGAGCGGCTCTTATAACAGTGCCGTAGTTGCGGTGGAAACAATAAAAGATAAGTTTCCTGAAACATTTGTACATATTTTTGATTCCAAGACAGCTGCTGCCGGAGAAACCTTGCTTGCTCTTAAAGTTAAACAATTGATTGAAGAAAACTTGAATCCCCATGATATTATTGAACAGGCAGAAAAATATATTTCCAAGTTGAACACACTATTTATATTGGAATCATTGGACAACCTTGCCAAGAACGGAAGGATCAGCAATTTTAAGGCAATCCTTGCCAACATTATGAACATTGTTCCCATTATGGGGGAAGATGGGGAAGGGAGAATAGTTTTAAAAGAAAAAGTTAGAGGTAAAAGAAAAGCTTTTTCCAGACTTGTTGATATGCTTGCTGAATACAATATTGATTTTGAAAATACAATCTTAGGAATAACTCATGTAAATTGCCTTGAAAAGGCTGAAAAGTTAAGAGATGATATAAAAGCAAAATATAATTTCAAAGATATAAAAATATTCAGTTCTGCAGGGCTGAGTACTGTTTATGCTGATGACGGAGGAATTGTTATAGCATTTTAATAGTATAATATTTTTGTTAGTTCTCTGAAAGTATGGGTATAATTACATTATACTCATAAGGAGGAAACTAAGAATGAAATATAAAGAGATAATTTCTGAAATTAAATCGGTAAGAGTTTACAAAAAAGAAGAAGTGGATGCAAATTTACTTAAGGAATTAAAACAATATTATGAACAAGGCAAAAGGCTGGTTGATGATATTGAAGTGGAAGTAATAAGAAAAAGCAGAGATGAAGTATTCGAACAGCTTAAGGATTATGCCGGGTATAACGACAGAATGATTGAAGCCCCTCATTATTTAATATTTTTGTCGGAAGAAAAGGATCATTACATAGAAAATGCCGGCTACAGGGCACAGGATATAATGCTGAAAGCGTGGAGCTTAGGAATTGCTTCTTGTTGGATAACTTTTGAAGATGGGGAAATAATAAAGAATAAACTTGGTATAGATTCAGACAAAAAGTTAGCTGCCCTTATAGCGCTTGGATATGAAGAACCCCAGTTCAAGGTTTTGTATGAGAAAGGGAAATATAATACTTCATCAAATGTTAAAGTTATTGACGATAATACAAGTGAAAGACTTGGTATCAGAGACCTGGTTTTCTCTAAAGAATGGGGTAAAAAGGCAGATCCCGATGAACTTGTGAATTATGGCTTATTGGAGGGATTTTTTTACGGTATATTAGCTCCTTCATACAAAAACCGCCAGCCTTGGAGATTTATCGTAGATAACGGAACGGTTGTTTTGGCAGTAAAAAAAGACATATATGTAACAGAATATAAAGAAAAAATTGATACGGCAGTCATAATGCTGTATTTTGAAGCAATTATAGAAAGTACATTGTATGATATAACATGGAAATTCGGAAAGCCCGAAAAAGATTACAAAGTACCGTGTGATTATAAAATTGCAGCTTATTGTATTGTTTAACAAAGGGGCAAATGCCCTTTTATTGATTAAATCAAGACACAGCCGACTTTTCCCTTAGACACGGAAAGCTAATTATTTTATAAAGGAGTATAACATGAAAATAATTATTCACAAAAAATTTCTCGACATTGTATCTGAAAAGTTTCCTGATATTGAATTTTACACTGAAATCGATGATTGTCCTGAAGCGGAGGCGCTCATTGGAGAGCCAATGGATTTTGTGCCCGAAAAGCTTGATAAGATGCATAATATTAGGTGGCTGCAATCCTTCAGGGCAGGCTATGATACATTGGATTTAGATTATATGAGAAAAAGAAATATTACTTTCTGTAACGGAAGGGATATTTATTCCATTCCCATAGCAGAGGATGTTGTATGTAAGATACTTATGCATAATACAAATGCTCTAAAATTTTTAAAGAGTAAAAAGGAGCACAAGTGGGAGTTATATCAGAAAAGAATGGAATTTCAAGGTCAAACCGTGGGAATAATAGGAACAGGGTCTATTGCAACAGAAATTGCCAAGAGACTACAGGGTTTCGGCGTCAAAATAATTGGTTACAAGAGACTCCCGGTATCTGCAATGGCATATTTTGATGAAATTCTTTCAGGTAAAAGAGGCTTGAAATATTTAATGTCAAGCAGTGATTACTTAATTGTAACAGTTGATTTAAACAAGGATACCTATCATATGATTAATAAAAATAATCTTAAATTCATGAAAGAAAGTGCTTCAATAATCAATATAGCAAGGGGAAGCATAATAAATCAGAAAGACTTAACGGAAGCATTAAAAAACAAATCAATAAGTTATGCAGGACTGGATGTTTTTGAAGTTGAGCCTTTGCCTGAAGACGATGAATTGTGGGATTTGGAAAATGTATACATCACTCCTCATGCATCAGGTATTGTAAAGGAAAACAAAAAGAGACTTACTGAGCTTGTTGTAGCTAATATTCAAAGATTCATAGACAATGAAAGATTGGCGAATGTTGTAAAATGAAAATTCATGCGGAAAAGCCCCGCGGCTTTCCGCATATCAGCCATTAATTTTTAAAAGGTATGACAGAAAGAAGCATTATGAATACTAAAAAAAACATATTAAAAGTTTTATTTTTTCCGTTATTAATACTGTATTATGAAACAATCTTAAAAGTATTTATATATGATACAGTTTTTAATATTGGATATGTCTATATGTGTTTATTTTCCTTGCCCTTAGGATTGTTATTTTATTTGCTTACAACAGGGTTTAATGAAAAAACAAACAAAATTCTTTTCTATTCAATTATAAGCTTTTTAACTCTGTATTACGGAGCTCAAATTATTTATTACAGAATATTTTATACCTTTACTTCGTTTTATTCCATCTTAGTGGGAACAGCAAAGGCACTTGGCTTCATAGATGTGCTGATTAACACACTTCTTGACAATATTGCCGAATTAATTGCGGTATTTCTTCCTATTGGCTTATTGGTTTATTTTCACAGGAAAATACAGTTTAATAAGATACCTAAAAACTATATTATAAAAGTTGCAGTATCTGCAGTAATAATGCAGTCAGCAATTGTTTTAACTGTACTTTCTTCTGATATAGGTATACTCAGCCCATCTTATTTATATTCCGAAACCTTTTTAGTTGTAGAATCCGTTGATAAGTTCGGACTTTTAACAACCGGAAGACTAGACATAAAAAATATATTAAAAAGCATGGTATTTGCTGTTGAACCGGAGTATACCGAAATAGTTGAATCTGAAGAGCCTAAACCTGCAGATGAGCCGCCTTTGGAGCTTGAGCCTGAGGAGCTGCCTGTGCAGACAGTAGAATACAATACTATGGATATTCCTTTTGATGAGCTGATAAACAAAGAATCAAATAAAACAATAAAAAGTATGCATGAGTATTTCAGAAGTATTGAGCCGACTAAGAAAAATGAGTATACAGGCAAATATAAAGGCAAAAATCTGATTTTGATAACTGCGGAAGGTTTTTCACCATACGCAGTCAATAAGGATATAACCCCAACTTTATATAAAATGCAAGAGGAAGGTTTTAAGTTCAAAAACTTTTATACCCCTACCTGGGGTGTCAGTACTTCAGACGGCGAATATGTAGCCTGTACGGGTCTTACGCCAAAGGAAGGAATATGGAGTTTTTACAAATCATCTAAAAATTATATGCCCTTTGCAATGGGAAATCAGCTTAAAAAACAAGGTTATGAAACTAAAGCCTATCATAATCATTATTTTGATTATTATTACAGACATGTATCTCATCCTAATTTGGGTTACACATACAAAGGATTGGGAAACGGTCTTGATGTAACAGAAACATGGCCTGAGTCAGATTTGGAAATGATTGAGCTCACAGTACCGGAATTCATAGAATCAGAGCCTTTTCATGTGTACTACATGACAGTGAGCGGTCATTTGCAGTATAACTTTTCAGGCAACTACATAGCTGCCAAAAATAGAAGTTTAGTGGAAGCTCTGCCATATTCCAATAATGTAAAGGCATACTTGGCATGTAATATTGAGCTTGATAAAGCAATGGAGAAATTAATTCAGGAGCTCGAGAAAAAGGGAATTGCAGAAGATACTCTCATAGCAATAAGTCCTGACCATTATCCCTATGGCTTAAAATTGAATGAAATCAGTGAACTTGCCAATACAGAAATCAAGACAGAGGTTGAGCTTGATAAAGGAGTTTTTCTTCTTTGGGGCAAGGGCATGAAGCCTGTTGAAATTGACAAGGTTTGTTCAAGTCTCGATATAATTCCTACTTTGTCAAATCTCATGGGGTTGGAATATGATTCAAGGCTTCTTATGGGCAGGGATATTTTTTCGGATGCAGAGCCTTTAGTTATGTTTTCAGACAGGAGTTTTATTACAGACAAAGCATTTTATAATGCTAAAACAAATGAGGTAACATCATTTACCGGTGAAAATATAGAAAGCTCATATATTAAAGAAACAGCTGAAACAGTTATTTTAAAGTTTAAATATTCGGCAATGATATTAGATACTGACTATTACAGAAAGGTTTTGGATTAGACATCAGGAGACGACTATTTTTGATTCAAATAATCCGTCTCCTGATTTATTTCTGTCAATCTACCTCAAGAACATATTTACAGCTTACCGGACATTGAGTGTAGGAAGAATTATTTATGCAGTTTGAATTTAATTTATTTATTAATTTACCTTCTGCATCATTCTTAACTTTAACCTTGTATCCTATCTTTTTTATTTCTGAAGGCTGAAGGCTGCCCACATCCCATTTTATAATGGTTTTGCCGTTGAATTCATAAACATTTTTCGGTTCTAAATTGCACGAATCTCCTATGTATTCAAGTGTTGAATCAAGTATGCTTCTTAAATAAACTTTTCTTGCCATGTCATATTGTCCTGTGCACAAGTCGACATAATACTTAGTAATGTCACCGGCATTGAGCTTTTCGTCATCGCATTTTACACTCATATCGAAGTCCATTGCAGTTGACGCAACAAAACATGAGTCATCATTTTTGTTTTCATCGATTAAATGAGCATAAAAATTGAGCTTGCTTCTGTGAGGTATTTTATCACCTGAATTTTCCATGCTGTTAACTGTATATTTGTCGCAAAGCGCTGCGTCAAATGTAATTGTATTTGTTGAATTGGGAGATAAAGAAAAATTGTTACCGAAAATTATTACATTGTCGTTGCTTAATTCCTTACATGGCTCAACAGCACTTACAGTATCAAGAAGGTTAATATCCGGACCTTCATGCGTGATGTTTTCCAAATATCTTATTCCGTTTCCCATAGTAGCACTGAATGAGCATAGTTTTTCACTGCTGCTGTTATTTTTGAGAATAATTTTTATTTGATAAATATAAGAGGGAACAAACTGAGAATTGGGAATACCTGCACCTTTTAAAAACTTCTCAGGCACATCTATGTATATGGTGCATTCTTTCATTTATTTCATTCCTTTCTGTTGCAATATAGTTCATATTATTCCGAGTCTTGATTTTTGTGAAAAAATTTAAGCCAAATATTTATAGCATTAAATAACGTAATATGATAAAATTAATAATAATTTAATCAATATGCATCTTAACAACAGGAGGATAAAATGAAAAAAATAAAAGTCTATTCAAGCGCATCATGTTCAAATTGTACTGCTGCAAAGGAATACTTAAAGGAAAAAGGATATGAATATGAGGAAAAAAATGTTTCTACAGACAAGGAAGCAAAAAAAGAATTAATCGCCTTGGGATATATGGGTGTACCCGTAATTATGATTGATGAGGAAGTAGTTGTAGGCTTTAACAAGAGTAAATTGGACGAAATATTATAATGAGGCAAAGATATCACTTGCAGCTGTTTTATTGCTTTTAAATAAAAAAACCGGCATTATGCCGGTTTTTGCTGCTTATGTATTATGCAGCTTGTTTTAATTACATGTTGACAGGGTTTATTTATTCAATGCAGCTAATAAATTATCTAAATTCATTCCGTGTACTGCTGCGGCTTCTTCCAATGTTTCCATTTGAGCACTTGGACAGCCTACACATCCCATTCCAAATGTCATTAATATTTCGGCAGCTTCATGTTTTGCTCTAATAACTTCACCGATTGTCATATCTTTTGTAATCATTTATTGCCTCCTTTTATTTTATAATTCATTATACAGTAAGATAAAATAATATTCAATATTTTAATAATAAAAAATTAGAAACGTATTCCCCCCTTTTCCGGCTAAAAACTGTTTGTATCACCATATGATGTATGATATAATCAAAATGTTAACACTGTTACCATAGCAAAAGGCGGGAGCAAGAATATGCATAATAATTACAATGAAAAAATAAGCGACATGAAAAAATGTATACAAAAAAAGAATAAATTAAATATGCTCTTAAAACAGACGGAACAGGATATTATAAAAGAAAAGCTTCTTTTAAACAAGCTTTCAGGAGAATTGGAGAAGGAAACTCAAGATGTTTTAAAGCTAAAACCGGATAATATTACTTCATTGTTTTATACTATATTGGGTACAGAAGAGGATAAACACAGCAAAGAAAATCAGAAGCTTTTAAAAGCAAGATTAAAATACGAACAATGCAAAAGCAATATGAATTATCTTGTTAATGAAACAAAAAAGATTGTAGATTATATAGCAGATTTAAATGGGTGCGACACTGAGTATGAAGAATTAATAGACAAAAAGTTAGAAATTATCCATATTGAGGATGATGAAACCAGCCAGGATTTAAAAAGACTAATAAAACGAAAAGAAAATATGAATGCAAATATTATCGAAATTTGCGAAGCAATTTGTTATGGCGAAAAAGCATTGGAAGCTATAGAAAAGACAATAAAAGAATTAGAAACTGCAAAAGACTTTGGGAATCCTGATGTGAACAGCAATATTGAAGATGCCAGGGGGTATGCGGAGCAAACCCAAAGAATGTTAGGAAGATTCAAAAAAGAAATTTCAGATATAACAATTGTGACAGGAACTGAAATAGCAGTAGGCACCTTTGAAAATTTCGCAGACTGTTTCTTTGACAGCTTGATTTTTGATTGGGTTGTTCAGTCCGGAATAGGAAAATCTTTAGATACGGCAAAAAACACTAAAAATCAATTAGACAAGGCAATGTCAAAACTATATGAAGAAAAAGTAACAGAAGAATTTATGATAAATCAAATAGAAGAACAAATAAATCAAATAATAGAAAAAGCATAAAAGTATTGACCTATTATATTATTTAGTGATACAATTAACAATATTAAATAAATAATAGCGTCGTCTAATAAACTTGCATTTCTAATCCATACTATAGCATTTTCTAATAATTTTACATTTCTAGGGGTTAATATTTAAAATAGTAACATCATAACTAAGTACAGGAAAATGTTTGCACAAGCTGACTACTTATATATTTAATTATTTATCTATTATTTAGTTGTAGTTATAATACAGAAATATGGCTTTTCTGCAGGCATTGATCATCTTGAATATTAGGAGATAGACTATGGACGAGTTTGTGCTGGAAGTAAGAGATTTAAGTATATGTTTTTACAGCGGCAGAAAGGAAATACCTGCCGTAGAGAATCTAAGCTTCAATATTTCTAAGGGAGAAACACTTGGGATAGTAGGAGAGTCAGGTTCTGGCAAGACTGTGACTTCTTTATCTATTATGCAGCTTATACCAAACCCGCCCGGAAAAATAACCGGAGGAGAAATGATTTTTGGAAGTTTGGATTTGCTGAAGGCTGATGACGATATAATCAGGCAAATACGAGGCAACAATATATCCATGATATTTCAGGAGCCGATGACTTCTCTAAACCCGGTTTATACAATAGGAGAACAATTGTCAGAAGTTTTTTCTACACATCAGAAGTTGTCCAAGAAAGAATCAATGAAAAGATCCTTAGAGATGTTAAAACAGGTAAAAATTCCATTGGCAGAAAAGAGAATGAAGCAATATCCCCATGAACTTAGCGGGGGCATGCGCCAAAGAGTTATGATAGCAATGGCACTGGCCTGTATGCCGGAAATATTGATTGCCGATGAACCTACCACAGCCTTGGATGTAACCATACAATCACAAATTTTACATCTTATCAGAGAGATGAAAGAGAAGATGAATACGGCAGTTATTCTTATTACTCACAATATGGGCGTGGTAGCTGAAATGGCCGATAATGTTATGGTTATGTATTGCGGAAGAGCATTAGAGTATGCGGATGTCAGAACATTGTTCAAAGAGCCGAAGCATCCTTATACAATTGGTTTATTGAATTCCATACCAAGGATTAAAGGTGGACGACGGAAACTATATGCTATTAAGGGCTCAGTGCCTGTTCCCGGTGAGGTTACGGCAGGGTGCCGGTTTAATAGCCGCTGTGAAGATGTATTTGAAAAATGCCGAATAGAGGAGCCACCATTTTTTGAAGTCGGAGCAAGCAAGGTTAGGTGCTGGAAATATGAAGGAAAGGGCGTGACTGTGTGATTGGAAATATTTTGGAGGTAAAGGATTTGAAAGTCCATTTTCCGGTCAAAGGTGAGCTCATTCCTAAAAATGTTAGTTATGTCAAAGCGGTGGACGGTATCAGCTTTAATATCGGCTATGCAGAGACTCTTGGATTAGTTGGTGAAAGCGGGTGTGGAAAATCCACCACCGGTCGTGCAGTCTTGAATATGATGAAAGTTAATTCAGGACAAGTTATTTTTGAAGGCAGGGATATTCTAAAGAGTAACAGGAATGAATTAAAAAAGATAAGAAAGGATATGCAGCTGATATTTCAGGATCCTTTTGGCTCGCTTAATCCTCGGATGACTATTGGAAGCACTTTAGAAGAGGTGTTGTACGTACATCATCTTGGAGATAAAAGCCAGCGTCAAAAAAAGGTTAATGAACTCATTGATATGGTAGGCTTAAGTAAAGATTATTTATCAAGGTATCCTCATGAGTTCAGCGGCGGGCAAAGGCAAAGGGCTGTAATTGCAAGAGCTTTGGCGGTAAAGCCAAAATTCATTATTTGTGATGAACCTGTGTCAGCATTGGATGTCTCTATTCAATCTCAAATTATTAATTTATTGGAAGAGCTTCAGAGAAGCTTTAATCTTACATATCTTTTTATCGCTCACGACTTAAGTGTTGTAAAACATATAAGCAGCCGAATTGCTGTGATGTATTTAGGCAGGATTGTGGAGATTGCCGAAAGTGATGAATTATTTAAAAGAGCAGCTCATCCTTATACAAAAGCATTGTTATCATCAATCCCTGTATGTGATCCTGATTTTCGTAAAGATAGAATTCTTTTGGAGGGAGATATGCCTAGCCCGGCTAATCCTCCGAAAGGATGCCGATTCCATACAAGATGTATTTATGCTAAGGAAATTTGTTTAATGAAGGAACCTGTATCTGCCAACTTAGGAAATGGTCATATGGTAGAATGTCATTTATATTAAATAATGAGGAGGATTAAAACTATGAAAAACAGTATCTCAAAAAAGTTTGCATTTATACTGATTGTATTGCTTGCAGCTATAGCTGGTTTTTCAGGATGCACAAAAGCCGATGTGCCGACCGGCGAAACACCGGGAGGGACTGCCGGTGAGCAGCCGGCAAAAGAAACAACATTAGTTATAGCCTATGAAAGAGATGCGGAAACCCTGAATCACATAAAAACAGGCTGGTACTCGGATTCTTTGATTTATATGTATGACAGATTGGTTTCCAGGGACTACGATTTTAATTACAGACCAAGTTTAGCCAAAAGCTGGGATACTTCAGAGGATGGAATGGTGTGGACATTTCATTTGAGGGAGGATGTGAAATTTCATAACGGAAAACCTTTGACTGCATATGATATTAAATTTACTTTTGACACTATTTTAGACCCTGAAACTGCATCCCCTTCTCAAAGCGATTTCGCGGCGATAAAGGGATTGGAAGTAAAAGATGAATACACGGTGGATGTTATGCTGCATCAACCTTTTCCAAATCTGCTGTTTGTTATGTCAAATACATCTGCAGGCATAGTAAGCCAAGAAGCATATGAAGAATATGGAGATGAGTACGGTATTAATTATGTAGTAGGTACAGGACCTTATATGTTCCAAGAGTGGAGGCAAGGAGATAAGATCGTAATAGTTAAGAATCCTGACTACAATTGGGGACCTGAATGGATGACCAACAGGGGACCCGCCTTAATCGATAATATTGAATTTAGAGTAATACCGGAAGAAAATTCCCGTTTGATGGAATTAGAAGCGGGCAATGTACATATATTGAGAGATGTTCCTGCATCATTTTTGCAGAGAGTTGATGATATTGACGGTGTGGAAGTTATGAGAAGGGATGCTACAAAGCTTGGTTATTTGGCTTATGCCTGCGATAAGGAGCCTTTTACCGACATCAGAGTCAGACAAGCAATAAACCATGCCATTAACAAAGATGATATTATAACGTACGTGTTTAGAGGATACGGTGAGCCGGCCTACGGCTATTTGCCGCCTGCACTGAAAAGCGAATATTATGCAGACAGCAAAAAGGACGGATATGAATATGATGTGGAGAAAGCAAAGCAACTGCTGAACGAAGCAGGCTATAATGACGGACTGAGCCTTACATTGTCAGTGGAAAATTCAACGGAGTACAGCCGTTTGGCGGAAGTGCTTCAAGATCAGCTTAAACAGGTTGGAATTAATGTAGTAATTCAACCGTATGACAGTTCAAGCTATACTGCAATGTTAAAAGAAGGTCAACAGGAGCTTTTCATAAGGCTTTACAGCTGGCCGAATGCCGATATATTGGATTGGTTCCTGCTTTCGAGCCAGTTCCCCTACCCGAATCATTCAAGATGGCAGGATGAAAAGACAGATGAGTTAATTCATAATGCTGCTACAAGCCCGACATGGGACAAAAGATCAGAAGGATATTTTGCAGTTCAAAAGCATTTGATAGAGCAAGCAGTATGGGCTCCGATTTATATACCGGAAAATACTATTGCAGTAAGAGAAGAAGTTAAAAATTTCAAATTCCATCCTTGGATACCTCAATATAACGACGGTACATATTTGGAAGCGGAATAGTGCAGAGCGAAGCTTCCGGCAAATATATCCGGAAGCTTCGCAATATATTACATTGAGGTGGACTAATGCTTAAATATATTATAAAAAAGCTGCTCTTGATGATTCCGGTTTTGTTAGGATTGACGATTATTGTATTTTTGATTTTACATTTAGCTCCCGGAGACCCGGTGCATAAAGTAGTCGGACCTAATGCAACTCCTGAAGTTTATGAGAATGTCAAAAGGAGCATGGGTTTGGACAGGCCTCTCATAATACAATATTTTGATTATTTGGGCAATTTATTAAAGGGAGATTTAGGCAGCTCAATTTTGCAGCATAGACCTGTGGCAGATATTGTTATGGAGCGTTTCCCCATAACAATCGGGTTGGGAGTGAGAGCACTTCTGCTTTCTTTTTTAATAGCTGTTCCTGTAGGAATTATTGCAGCAGTTAACAGAAATAAGCTATTGGATTATTTCGCCATGACCTTTGCACTGGTTGGCATATCAATGCCAACATTTTGGTTTGGAATGCTCCTGCTTTATTTCTTTGCATACAAATTAAGGTTGTTTCCAATATCAGGTTATGGTACTTGGAAACATTTAATGCTGCCTGTTATTACTATGGGACTCACGGATGCGGCAGTAATTGCCAGGATGATGAGGTCCAGTATGTTGGAGGTAATTGGTCAGGACTATATAAGGACGGCAAGGGCTAAAGGGTTGAAAGAAAAAGTTGTTACAAACAAACATGCACTTAAAAATGCACTTATACCGGTAATAACTCTCTTAGGTATGCGAATGGGTTGGATTGTAGGGGGCTCGGTTACTTTGGAGATTATTTTCAGCATACCCGGTTTGGGCAGGACGATGGTAGATTCAATTTTTTCACGAGATTACCCTGTTGTTCAAGGCTCCATATTAATTCTTGCTGCATCAGTAATGATCAGCAATTTAATAGCAGATATTCTTTATGCCGTTGTGGATCCAAGGATAAGGTATTAAATAACTTGATTATATTTATATAAGTATTAGGAAAGATGGAGTATATTATGGAAGACATTATTAAAGAAGATATTTTAGAAGAGGTGGAAAGCTGCGAGCCGAATTTTTGGCAAAGGCTCTTTTCTAATAAAATGGCTGTTTTTGGCGCTATTGTTATATTAATTCTGTTTATTATCGCAATTTTCGCACCGCTGATTGCGCCATATTCTTTTGATGCAATTGACCTGCCTCAGATGCTGAAAGGGCCCAATACGGAAAATATCTTAGGAACAGATGAGTTTGGTAGAGATATATTCAGCCGGATTGTATACGGCTCTCGGATTTCCCTTAAGGTAGGATTTATTGCGGTAGGAATTTCTTTGGTAATCGGAACAATTTTGGGAGCATTAGCAGGCTATTACGGAGGAATTACGGACTATATTATTTCCGGAATTACCGATATTGCTTATTCATTTCCTGTAAGTCTTCTTGCCATTGCCTTTGTTGCCGCCTTAGGTCGAAGCTTGACGAATTTGATTTTTGCAGTAGCACTGGTAAGCTGGTCGGGTTATGCAAGGCTTGTGCGAGGGCAGTTTATATCATTAAGGAACCGGGAATTTATTGAAGCAACAAAGATATTGGGAATGAGCGATGTGCGGATAATTTTCAAGCATATGCTGCCTAATTCAATGGCTCCCATTATTGTTCTTACTACACTTGAAATCCCTAAAGCTATTATTGTGGAATCTTCTTTGAGTTTCCTCGGATTAGGCGTGCCGCCGCCGGCACCCAGCTGGGGCTCCATTATGAGTTCGGGACGCGCATATATCATGGAAGCACCTTGGATTGCTATTTTTCCCGGATTGATGATGGCATTGGCAGTATTAGGATTTAATCTTTTTGGAGATGCATTGAGGGATACACTTGATCCAAGACTTAAAGATTAAGTCCGTTAACGAACGGTTTCGGAGGATATATACAGCATATGTCGGCCGCCTAAGGCTAAAACCGGGCGGTTTTTTATTGTCAACCTCTTAGACTTCAGGAACTTAAAGATTGTATTACCTTAGAGAAACTGATAAGATAATAAAAGAAGTACTTGACAAAGAGGAAGATGGCATAAAGTAGTATTAGGAGGATAAAATGTCAATAGAAAAAGTAAGAGATTATTTAAAACAATTTAACAAGGAAAATGACATACAAGAAATGGACGAATCAACAGCAACCGTAGAGCTGGCTGCACTTGCTTTGGATACAGAGGAAGCAAGAATTGCAAAATCATTATCATTTTATGATGGTGACGGAGCAATGGTAATAGTAGTAGCAGGAGATGCAAAAATAGATAATAGAAAATTTAAAGATTATTTCGGGTTTAAGGCAAGAATGCTTGCACCTGAGGAAACAGAAAAATTCACCGGGCATGCAATCGGAGGAGTTTGTCCCTTTGCACTGCCTGATAATGTAAAGGTATACTTGGATGAATCCATGAAAAGATTTGAAACCATGTTTCCTGCCTGCGGAAGCGGCAACTCTGCAATAGAACTCACTCTTGATGAGTTGGAGGAGACATCAAAAAGTAACACCTGGATAGATGTATGTAAAAACTGGTGAGAGAAAGGATACTGCTTTGAACGAATTTTCAAGAACACAGCTTTTATTAGGCAAACAAGCAATGGAAAAACTAAACTCTTCCACAGTTGCAATTTTCGGCATCGGAGGCGTAGGCACATATGTTGTTGAAGCCTTGGCAAGATGCGGAGTAGGAAATTTTGCGCTGTTTGACGACGATAAAGTTTGCCTTACAAACATAAACAGGCAGCTAATTGCCACAAGAAAAACCATTGGAAGAAAAAAAGTTGAAGTGATGGCAGAAAGGATTAAAGAAATTAATCCAAATGCCAATATAGCAACATATCAGGTTTTCTATATGCCTGACAATGCTGATGAATATGATTTAACCGGCTATGATTATATCGTGGACGCCGTTGATACGGTAACCGCTAAAATAGAATTGATTATAAGAGCAAAAAACAACAATATCCCCATTATTAGCAGCATGGGTGCCGGAAATAAGCTAAATCCCACTTCTCTTGAAGTTGCCGATATTTATAAAACATCAGTAGACCCGTTGGCAAAGGTAATGCGCCATGAATTAAAAAAACGGGGAATTAATGAGCTAAAGGTTGTATATTCAAAAGAAAAACCAATAACCCCTATTGATGAAGGAGACAGCTGCAAAGACAGCTGTGTATGCCCGCCCGGAACCACAAGAAAGTGCACCCAAAGGCGTGCCATACCGGGAAGTGTATCATTTGTACCTTCTGCTGCAGGGCTGATTATTGCAAGTGAGGTTGTTAAGGATATTATTTCTTGATAATAAGGATACAACAATAAACCGCCCCAAATTTTGGGGCGGCTGTTTTGATTGTGGACATTCCTAAAAGGTCTCACCTTAAAGTAATTTTTTTTGGTGTGTTCCCATACATTTAATCTTATGGAGCTGCCACAAACATAAATGCATTCGCATAGATATAAATATCGTCAGGATTATATTTATCAACATTTATATCGTTTATCAGTAATTTAACTTTCAATTCATCATTTTGCTTTTCAATTGTAAGAGTTTCCTTATCCATCAACCCTTTAGGCTCATTTGCTTTTTCAAAAAGCCCGTCTATAAATTCTTTCATTGAAATTTCAATTACAGTATTAGTATCATCCAAAATTGTTATTGTTATATAGCCCTTTTCATCAAATATCTGCCGGATAATATAATTTTTGCCCTTAAGTGAGAATTCACCAATGTCCTCATCAGGTTCTCTTTTGTTATGAATATAAATTTTGAAAAACATATCATAATTTTCAATATTGATTTTCTCATTTTCATCAAGCATGGCATTTAAATAAAGTGTTTCATCCTGTCCAGGGAACTCTCTGTCATAATACTGTTCAAACCCGTAAATGTTTCTGAAGTTACCCCAATAATTATAGGCATATTGTTCCGGAAACCAGTCCATATCATCTAAATACCCCATACCCTGCATATAATTTGATATATTTGTGATTTCAAACTTATCATCATTGGAAATATCAGACTTCTTAACAATTTCACCGTTTACTATCATATTGTTTCGAACGAGTATTTCTGTAAGTCTTCTTTCTTGACTGTTTTTAGAAACAGTAAATGCATCAACAGGCGGAATTATTGACATTAAAGCAAATATAGCAGACAATAAAACAATTGTATTAGGATTTTTCTTTTTGTCCAATATCAGCACTAAAGCACATACGATTGAAAATATTCCAAACAATACGACATAGTATCGAGATTCAGTTATGCCGTATGCATCAATACGGATATATGAAGACACAAACTGCATTACAACCAAAGGTATTAGAACTATGGGGAACAGCTTTCTGTAAAGTACGGAAAATTTGTTATTCAAATTTGAACTCAAAATATAAATGAAATATCCTGCCGCGGAATATCCTAAAACCATAGGTCCCACTTGACCAACAGGCCATACTCCGGTTGCTAATATCTTTATGAAATATATAATCAAAACCCCTGTGAATGCGGTAATCAGCGGAATTGTTATATATGAAACCAATATATCCAAAAATTTAGGATACATAAACGAAATTTCTTTCTTTGCTGTATCATCTTCATCCTTTGAATTAAATTTCGGCAGTAATGAAAGATAATATAAAGGAGTGAAGAAAATAAATATAATATTGGCTGCATGTGCATAAGATTTGCTATCTATTTCATAAAGCAATATATCAATAGCACCTATTATTGCTGCAATACCAAGGTATAAAACTATACCGTACAAAATAGATGTAAAAGCTGCTTTGAAATGGGCAAGTGCCACATTGCCAAAATTAACAGCATTTTTGGATGACGGTAAATACAGATATGCTGCAAATAATGCAAAGGAAATCACCAGCAAGTGTATAAACATTTTATTGCTGAACTCATCATTAGTCATGAAATAATAATAACCTGCTGTAAGAACAATTGTTGCTCCGTAAAATAAAAGTGAATTCTTTAAACCTTCAAATCTTTCAAGCATAAAACGAACTGCCGTGGCTGAAAGTGCACCAAAGATGCCTGCAAACATATATCTCGATAATAAATCTATGTCCAACGACGAATAATCTTCAATTATCAAAAACATAACCGCTGACAATGAAGCTAAGAAAACTATAGTCACAGGAAATCTGATAATTGTTGCCTTCAGATTGTAAGCCATACTGCTTATAAAACTTTTTATCCTGCTCATTAATGTCACCTCTTTCTATATTATATGACGAATAATCGTTAAAATTGTTCCTTTGCTTAACAAAGTAATATATATATACCACATTGTCTTATTATTAAACATAGTGCTGCAAATATCCAAATAATAAAGACCCTTGCTTTACCCCTAGGAATTCTAAGGAAGCAAGGATCTTTTTATATAAAACACCTGTCGTCGGCAGGTGTATTAAGCCTTAGGGGTGTGTTCCCTGCTGCTTT
>ENA-UOOE01000983-UOOE01000983.1-fermentation-metagenome-genome-assembly--contig:-NODE-983-length-25262-cov-6.253382_pt1 | contig 25262 bp, 25 predicted proteins | sample MGYA00245776_ERZ724021 | MGnify/ENA primary metagenome ERZ724021 (study PRJEB28704, sample SAMN03018321) | fermentation metagenome | biome: anthropogenic terrestrial biome; feature: soil; material... | reverse complement strand
TACAAAATATTTATTTTGTTTAAATAGTAATATACATAAAAATAATTCAAAATATTAATTACATATTAAGAGCTGAGTATTTAAATAAACATAGGGTAGTAAACAATTTAGCAGAAAAATTATTTGCTCAGTGGATTACTACGCTAATTGGTTTGTATGGTGAATTAATGAGGTTAGAAGAAGACAGATTTGCAATAGATGATTTTAGAACGGGATATTCTTCTTTAAACTATTTAATTACTTTACCAGTTAATACATTGAAAAATAGACAAGCCATTTATTTCTAATATTTATAATGACAAGACTAGAACTGTAATTAGCAGTATAGTGAGTTTATCAAAATGTTTAAAATATAAAGTAAATACTCTCTTCTTCAGTTATTTCTCTCCTGACATACCTTTCATTAATATAACCTTCACTTATAAAAATTATTTGTATAAGTTTTTATGTATATTGTTTGATAATATCTAATATTTATTGTCAATTTATTTAGAATTATAACGAAAATAAGAATTGAGTAGTTTCAAGGTTGAACATTAAAAGGAGGAAATTTTTAATGAAAAAACTTTCAGAGTGTACAGTTTTACTTGTGGATGACACAGAGGAAAATTTGGATATTCTTGTAGAATCACTTGCTGATGATTATGAAGTTTCAGTAGCTATTGATGGAGAAACTGCACTGGAAAGTGTAAAAATGGAATTACCAGATATTATTTTGTTAGATATTATGATGCCAGGAATGGATGGTTATGAAGTATGTAGGAAGATTAAGGCAAATAAAAATACACAGGATATTCCTATCATTTTTTTAACTGCAGTTACTGATATAGAGAGTAAGGCAAAAGGATTTGAATTAGGTGCTGTGGACTATATAACAAAACCTTTTGAAATTGTTGAAGTAAAAGCAAGAGTGCGTACACATTTATCTTTGAAGCTTACCAAACATGAATTGTCGGAAAAAAACCATATTCTTCAGGAAAAAACAGTGGAGCTTCAAGCTGCAGTTAATGAACTTGAAGCTTTTTCATATACCGTATCCCATGATTTAAAATCACCTTTAAGAGCTATTGAAGCGTATAGTAAGATGATTCTTGAAGAGCATCATGGAACGATAGATGATACTACAAATGGAATGGTTCACGATATTAAAAATATAAGTGGTAATATGATTTGCATGATTGAAAAACTATTAGAATATTCTAAAATGGCCCATTTAGATATTTGTAAAGAACCGGTGGATATTGGTGAAATGTTCAATTCAGCTTTTGAGCAGTGCAAGTCTGTTTGTCCAGAGCGATTTATTAAATTTGAGTTTGAAACTGGGATTCCCATTGTTTTAGCAGATGCAGTTTTAATCAAACAGGTTATTTATAATATAATTTCCAATGCTGTAAAATTCACTAGAAATAGAGAAAAAGCACTGATTGTTGCTGGTTGTAAGAGAGGAATAGGTGAATATATTTTCTATGTCAGGGACAATGGTGTGGGAATTGATATGGAGTTTTCAGGAAAATTATTTGGAATTTTTCAAAGGCTGCATTCGTCAGATGAATTTGAGGGAAATGGGATAGGACTTGCTACAGTGAGAAAGATAATTCAAAATCACGGTGGGAAAACATGGATTGAGGGTAAAGTTAATGAAGGGACAACAGTATATTTTACCCTACCAGCTAGCAGTAATTAATTCACAATGTACGATGCACAATTCACAATTAAGGACAATTTTCTGTTATCACATTAAATTTAAAATTTAATGTCTGCACTATTTAGTTTTTAGATTTTTCATAGCATTAGCGGAGAAAAATCTACCGAAATTGTGCATTGTGAACTGTGAATTGTGAATTAATTTAGATCTCGTTATTTTTAAATTGCGAAAGTTGAGTAATTAACTTATACATTTTAATGAAAGGAGGTGATATAAATTGTTTGAGGTTATGATTGTAGATGATATGGAAATTATGAGAAGAGAATTAAAGGGGTTAAAAATATGGGGCGAACGCACTGGTTTTATCGTTTCGGAGGAAGCAAAAGATGGACAAGATGCTATTAAAAAATTGAGAAAGAAGAAGGTAGACCTTGTAATTACGGATATTAAAATGCCAATTGTAGATGGCATAGATCTTTTAAAAAAGATTATTAATGAAGAATTGAGTTATTGTGTTGTTTTATTGAGTGAATATAGTGAGTTTGAATATGCAAGGCAGGGTATTGTATATGGAGCTTTTGATTATATTGTAAAACCTATAAATGAGCAGAAAATGGAAAATTTATTTGTAAAGGTTGCTGGTTACATAAAAAAAAAGAAACTTGAAAAAGAAAAAGTAAAAAAACTAGAGAATGAGCTTGAAGAAAAAGTAGAAATTTTCTATTCTCCAGAAGATGTTGAAAAAATAATAAAACTATTTAAAGATGTAGATGTAAAAGTTGTAGAGGTATCATCTAATTTAGTTGAAACGATTGGAGCTGCAGTTGATTATTACCCATTAAAAACGGCATATGTTTTAAAGAGAATTACATTCACTTTAATTGAATCTTTGAAAGAAATTTACCCGTGGCTGCAGAAACTTATACTTATATCAAAATACAGTGATATTGATTTTACAGCTATTTCAAAATTTTCAGATATGAAAACAACTTTTCTAAAAATAATAAGAGAACTTATTACAACCATCAGCAAATTTCAATTTGGAAGTGAAATGAATAGTATGATTCGGAACATATGTAAAATAGTTCTTGATCATATAGATACTGAGGTTTCGGTTAAAATTATCGCAGATGAGATGTTTTTAAATCAATCTTATTTAAGTACACTGTACAAGGAAAAAACGGGGAAGTCACTTGTGGAATACATAACTATGGTTAAAATGGAAAGGGCAAAGATACTTTTTCATGACAGCAGTATAAAAAATTATGAAATTGCTAACAAATTAGGGTATAAAGATGTTGAATATTTTGGAAAATTATTCAAGAAATATACAGGGATGACCCCTTCAAAATTCAAAGCTAGCTGTACAGCCAAAGAAAGTGGTTAAATCTAGTTTTTTTCCTGGTACAAACTTGTTATTTTTCATTATCATAACAATAGTATCTTTGTATAATATACTTATCATAAATCTTAAATAATTATTTTATAAAAGTTATAAATTTTAAAATTATTGAGGAGTAAAATTATGAAAAACATTGTTCAAAATTTTCAAGAAGCAGATACCATGATTAAAATACAAATTTTAGATCAAATTCCAACTACAGTGATGGCTGTAGATAAGGAGTTAAGAATAACTTATATGAATTATGCTGGACAAAAGGTTATTAATAAAAAATGGGAGGATATCTCTGGAAAAAAATGTTGTGACATTTGGGATTGCTTACATTGTAATACAGATGAATGTTACATGTGTAAGACAATAAAAAACGGAAAAATGTATTCTGCACAAAATGAAATAACAATAGGCGATTTAAAAAAGCCTTTTGAATATTATGTAGTACCTTTAAGGGATGAAGATGGAAATGTAATTGGAGGACTTGAATTTGTTGTTGACATAACAGAAAGGGTTCGATATGAAGAAAGGTTAAAAGAACAAAGTCATACTATTAGAGAAATGTCAACACCAACTATAGAATTATGGAATGAAGTATTGGTTCTTCCAGTGGTAGGTGTTGTAGATTCTATGAGAGCACAGCATATGATGGACAGTATGTTAAACAAAATTGCAGAAACTCATTCAAAAGTCATCATTATGGATATTCAAGGGGTAGCTGCTATAGACACTGCAGTTGCAAATCATCTTATTAAAATAACAAGGGCTACAAAACTTATGGGCTGTGAATGTATACTTTCAGGCATTACACCTGCAGTTGCACAAACTATAATCCAGCTGGGAATTAATATGGACACTATAAAAACAAAATCTACTTTAAGTGATGGTCTTGCAGAAGCTTTTAAAATACTAAATTTAGAAGTAAAAAAGAAAAAAGAATAGTAAGGAAGAAAAATATATGGATTATTCTGATAATAACTTAAATACATCTGTTACGGTAGTAGAGAGATGCATTATTGCAACTTTACCAAATGATATTACAGATGATGATATAAAAATTGGCACTAGCAGGATATTAATGATAGCAAATAAATCTTTTATTAAGGGAGCAATATTAGATTTTAGTATGGTGTCTGTACTTGATTCTTATACATTTATGGCTTTAGAAAAAGCTTCAAAGGCAGTTTCACTTATGGGGGTTATGGTTGTATGGGTTGGTTTGAGGCCTGGAGTAGTATCTGCTTTGATGGATTTAAATGTGGATGTAACACATATAAAAGCTGCAATGAATTTAGAACAGGGCCTTAAGGTGATTTTAGATGCTTAATTAAATAAATGTAGAGGTAATATATAATGGATAAATTAAAACAATTTAGTCTTTCTCAGGGAAAAGATGTAAACGTATTGGAGTCACAAATTGTTAGATTAGCAGAGGACTATGATACGGGATATGCAATATTTATTACAAGACAAATGGCCACAAAAGCAGGTTTTGAGGGTATTGATGAGGCGATGGCTGCTACAGCAGCTTCGGAATTATCCACAAATATTATTCGTTATGCTAAACAGGGTGAGATTGTTGTTAGTATTATTAAAGACTTAAGCTATAAATATAAGGGAATTGAAGTGTATGCAAGTGATTCAGGTCCTGGAATAAGAGACATGAAGCTTGCTATGAAGGAAGAGTATAGTTCATCACCTAATAGTTTAGGTTTGGGGCTGCCCAGTGTAAAAAGAATTATGGATGAATTTTATATAGAATCTTTACAGGAAAGGGGAACTCGTGTGATTACACGAAAATGGATAAAATAATGCCAAATGTTGACTTAGGAATGTATTTTAAAGCTCTTTTGGGATCTGAATCAGAATGTGGTGATATAGCAGTAATAAAAAAATATGAGAAACAGTGTTTTATCGCGTTGATTGATGTACTTGGACACGGCTCGGAGGCAAGAAAAGTAGCACTTTTAGCAAAAAACTATTTAGAGAACAACTATGAAAATGAACTTATAGAGCTTATGAATGGACTTCATGAGCATTTAAAAGGAACAAGAGGTGCTGTGGCAGCAATGTGTCATTTAGATATTTTTACAGGAGAACTTACTTATGTCGGTATTGGCAATATTACTGTAAGAATTTTTGGATCAAAACCAATCAGGTTTATCCCAAAAGATGGAGTAATAGGGTACATAATGACAAATCCTAAAAAATATACCACAAAATTATATCCAGAGGATACCGTACTTATGTATTCTGATGGAGTTAAAGAACATTTTAATGTATTTGAATGTGAAGGATTATTAAAGAAAGATGCAGAAGACATTGCCATAGACATTTTAAAAACATTTGGAAAGGAAAATGATGATGAATCCTGTATTGTACTAAAATATTTAGTGTAGAATTTCGAGAAGAGGTAAAAGAACATGATTGAATTAGGAATTCTTAGAATCAATAGCAAAGATTCCATAATTGAAATTAGAAAAAAAATCCGACAAATTATTGTATTGCTACAATTTTCTGAAATTAAAGCTGTGAGAATTGAAACTGCGGTATCAGAAATATGTCGTATAGGTTATCAAGAGGATGCTGATATATTGATTTCAATTTTTATTACTGAGATGAATAATCAGAAGGCACTTTTATTCAGATTCGTTCAAGTTTCAAATTATGGAAATTATCTCTTTGGAAATGATCTTTTCGACAAATTCTATTTAAAAAATTTACAAGATGATTCATTAACTATAGAGGGGTTTTCTTATTTAGATCATTTAAGTTTTTCTCTAACAGATGATTTTATTGAAAAATTAAGAAGAGAACTATCAATGCTATCAAGAGAGGAGCTTATGAATGAACTAGAAAAAAAGAATAATGAGTTAATTACTTATGCAGAAGGATTAAAAAAAGCAAAAAATATTGCAGAAGAGGCTGCTAAAGCTAAGTCTGATTTTCTTGCTAATATGAGTCATGAAATTCGAACTCCAATGAATGCCATTATGGGAATGACTTACTTGATTCAAAAAACAGAACTAAATCTAAAACAAAAGGATTACATTGATAAAATACAGATATCCAGTCAACATTTATTGGCAATTATTAATGATATATTGGATTTTTCAAAGATAGAAGCAGGTAAATGTGAAATTGAAGAAATAGATTTTGAATTGAATCAAGTATTGGACAACCTATTAACTTTTATTGGGCAAAAATGTTCTTCTAAAGGGCTTAAACTAATCTTTGATCTTGATCCTGAATTACCAAATAGTTTAAGGGGCGACCCACTAAGGATTGGCCAAGTCCTCATAAATTATGCAGATAATGCTGTTAAATTTACAGATAAGGGACAAATTACTGTACGCATTAGAAAAGAAAAAGAATTTAAAAATAAATGCATACTAAAGTTTGAAGTTGAGGATACAGGCATTGGTATGACAGAAGAACAGAAAACTAAGATTTTTAAGCCTTTTCAGCAGGCTGATACTTCTACAACTAGAAAATATGGTGGCACAGGATTAGGGCTTGTTATTTCTAAACAATTGGTAACTTTAATGGATGGAGAAGTAGGAGTTGAAACACAAATAGGAAAAGGGAGCACTTTTTGGTTCACTGCTAAACTAAGTATAAATAGTTTAACAGAAAAAGCACATATACCTTTTACTATGACAGAAAAATGCCTTGTCCCAATATGTGGGAAACATATATTGCTAGTGGAAGATAATGACCTTAATCAGCAGCTTGTGGTAGAATTACTGGAGGATGAGGGGATTTCCATTGATATTGCAGAAAATGGAGAAGTTGCTGTTAGAAAGGTTAGTGAAGTACATTATGATATTGTACTTATGGATATGCAGATGCCTGTAATGGACGGAATAACGGCTACAAAGAAAATTAGAAAAAATCCTAAGTATAAATCATTACCTATTATTGCAATGACAGCAAATGTAATGGCAGGTGATAGAGAGAAGTGTATGCAAGCAGGAATGAATGATTATATTGCAAAACCAATTGATCCTGAGCAACTATTTTCAATCCTTCTCAAATGGATACCTTCTAAAAAATCAAAAATAAAACAAGTAAAGCAGCAATTAGCTAAATCACAAGAGGATGAATTGCAATTTAATATACCAGGATTGAATTCAGAATTAGGATTAAGAAGGGTGCTTGGTAAGAAAAAATCCTACATCAATTTACTTAGAAAATATGCAGCAGGACAAAAAGATATTTTTGTGGAAATGGAAAAGATGTTATCGGAAGGAGATTGGCGTTCTGCAGAACGGCTTGCTCATACTTTAAAGGGAGTATCTGGGAGTATTGGTGCTGTTGTTATTCAAGAAAAAGCAGCTGATGTGGAATCAGCCATTAGAGAACATGCTTCCTCCGATATACTGAATCCCTTGATGAGAGAAACAAGTATAATGCTTACAAAAATGATAGGATATTTGGAAAATGTACTGCCAGAAGAAGAAAGTGAATCACAGCCTATGGGTCCTGTGTCTAACGGAGATGAATTGTTAAAAGCTTTAGATGAACTTAAGCCCTTTGTGAAAACAAGAAAACCCAAAAATTGTGCTCAAGTCATGGAAAAATATAAAAAGTTAATATGGCCTACTCAATTTCAAACACAAGTTGTAGATCTTAAAAAGTTCATTTCAAAGTACAAGTTTAAGGATGCAATAAAGGTAATGGAGTTATTAATTACAAACTTAAAGGAGATGAATACAAACTTAAAGGAGATGAAATGATATGAAGAAGCTTTGTGACTGTATAGTACTTATTGTAGATGATACAGAAGCTAATGTGGATATCCTTATAGAATCTCTTGGTGATAACTATGTGGTATCTGTTGCCATGGATGGAGAATCTGCTCTTGAAAATGTAGAAACAGAAGTACCTGATATCATTTTATTGGATATAATGATGCCTGGTATGGATGGATATGAAGTATGCCGCCGTATTAAAGAAAATAAAGCTACTGCAGAAATTCCTATTATATTTTTAACTGCAATGACAGATATATATAGTAAGTCAAAAGGATTTAAATTAGGGGCGGTGGATTATATAACCAAGCCCTTTGAAATTCTTGAGGTAAAGGCAAGGGTACGTACTCATCTATCTTTAAAACTTGCAAAATATGAATTATCAAGGCAAAACCAAATTATTGATGAAAAAGTAATAGAAAGAATGAAGGAGATTAACCTTATCCAGGAAGCAACTATTGAAGCTATGGCTTGTTTGGCAGAATATCGAGATCCTGAAACTGGAGGGCATATAAAGCGTACAAAAAGTTATGTAAAAATATTGTCAGAAGAGCTTAGTAAAAGTCCAAATTTTAAAGATATTCTAGATGATGAAACTATAGAGCATCTATATAAATCGGCTCCTCTTCATGATATAGGTAAAATAGGTATAAAGGATGATATTTTATTGAAAAATGGAGAACTCACTAATGAAGAGTTTAATGAGATGAAAAAGCATACTATTTTAGGATATGATTCTTTAGTGAGAGTTTCTAAGGTGTTTGGTAATAACTCTTTTTTCAAATGCGCAATAGAGCTTGCACGTTCCCATCAAGAAAAATGGGATGGAACGGGTTATCCTGATGGTCTTATGGGAAAAGAAATTCCTTTGTCTGGCAGAATTATGGCTGTGGCTGATGTATATGATGCACTTATTAGCGAGCGGCTTTATAAATCTGCTTTCCCACATGAAAAGGTGGTTCAAATCATTGTTGAGGGTAGAGGACAGCATTTTGATCCGGAAATTGTTGATGCTTTCATAAATGTTCAGGAGGAATTTCGTAAGACTGCATATGAATATAAATATTAAAGGGTAAGTGAAATTTGTTTAAAAATTAGTAAAACGATTGAACAAAAGTTTAAATTTATTATATTTTGGAGGAATTATTATGCTTAAAATAATTAATGGTAATGATTTTGATTTGAATTTAATAGAGGTAAAAGACGTTATTGATATTAATTTACTTCAAAAATTTCAAGATAATTTTGCAGAAAGTATGAACATTAGTAGTGTAACAGTAGATATTAATGGAGAGCCAGTAACTAAGCCAAGTTCTTACACAGATTTTTGTATGAAATTTACTCAATCTACTAAAGTAGGTAGTGATAGGTGTGCTGAATGCCATAGAAAAGGTGGTAATGAAGCTGCAAGAACGGGAAGACCCTGTGTTTATACTTGTCATGCAGGATTAATTGATTTTGCCGCACCTATATTAATAGAGGATAAGCAAATTGGAACAATTTTAGGTGGACAAATATTAACTTCTACTCCTGATGAACCAAAGTATAGAGAAACTGCAAAACAAATAGGGGTTAATGAAGAGAAATATGTACAAGCGGTAAATAAAATAAATATTACCAGTGAAAAAAATATAAAATCAGCTGCAGAGGTATTATATATTATTGCTAATGCATTATCAAAAATGGGATATGAGGAATTAAAGATTAAAGGTATGTCTCAAGTGCTTTCAGATAATTTCAACCAAATTTCAGCCACTATGGAAGAATTATCAGCATCTTCAGTTAATGTTACTAGTAATCAACACACTTTAAGTGAAGAAATAGTTAATGTAAAAAATATATCTGTGGAAATTAATACAATACTCGAGTCAATAAAAAGCATAGCAGATCAAACAAAAATGCTTGGATTAAATGCAGCTATAGAAGCAGCTAGGGCAGGAGAAGTTGGAAAAGGTTTTGGCGTTGTTGCAAAAGAAATAAGAAGTCTATCTCAAAATTCTAAGGAAACAGCTTTAAAAATATCAAAGCTTACAGATAAAATACAGAAATCAATGGATAAAACTATAGAAACTGCCAATGATACATTAGAAACTACAGAACAACAATCTGCTGCAATTGAAGAAGTTACTGCTAATTTGCAACAAGTTGGGGAATTTGCCGATACATTAAATAAATTAGCAAATTCTAATAAGTAGCAATAAAAGGATTTTTGTGTGGCAAGTCTGCCATAGTATCAGAATTTTATATCCACTTGATGTAAAGACAATAGAAATTTAAATACCCAAAACTACTAAGTTTCAATGGCTTTGGGTACTTTCCGTTTTTAAACAGAAACTTCTTTTCAAAAAGACTCAAGTATTTTAATACAAAATTACACCTATCAGATATTCATCTCCAACTTCATTTACAATAATTTTTGCAGCATCTAATAAATTTTCTATATCTCTGCTATTCTCAATCAAGTTTATATCTAATTTATCAATATCATCAGGAGTGATAAGCAGTGGATTGTTTACATCACTTGAAAATATCACAGCAATTGAATTATTTTCTCTTTTCCTACTAAGCTTTTCTAAAAAAAATCCTGCTATATGAAGGATTTCTCATAAATTACTCGAATAATAATATATATGAAAGTTAATTACTTGTAGTATACAAGATGTCTCAATTATTTGGCTTTCATTAATGAAATTCATATAATTGTGATTAGCATTTTAGAAAGAAGGATTAAGTTTGATCATGAATTTTTGGCAATTAACCGTTACAATATTTTTAAATAAAGATATACCTTTTAATGAAAGTGGAGAATTTATAGGAAATATTATAAGTAGTACTATGCTTTTAAATGATACCTTAAAAGAAATGCATGAGAAAAAAGAGTTTAAATATGTATATGATAATTTTTATCCTTTGGAAAAATCAAAAGTTTATCAAAAAGGAAGAACTTATGTTTTTAATATAAGAAGCTTTAATAATAATTTTATTAACAATATGAAAAAACTTTTACATTTAGTTAAAGGTAATGATTTTAAAATTGCTGCAGTTGAAGAAAGAAGGATAAAACAAAGGTTTATTACAGAATTGTATACAAAAACTGCTGCTATTGTAACTGTAGACAGTAAACCCTGGCTTTTAAAGGATGGAGGTTTAATGCTTTTGCAAAAGCGCCTTCAGGACAATTTAGAGAAAAAATTTAAAGACATTTATGGAAAGGCTATTGATATAAAGCAAAGTTTTATTCAAAGAATAGATGTAATTAATAAAAAACCTATAAGCTTTAAATATAAAAATGTACATTTACTGGGAAATAAATTTAAAATAGCAGTAAATGAAGATGAAAAGTCTCAGCAATTAGCTTTTATAGCATTAGGTATGGGTATGGGGGAGAAAGGCAGTTCTGTTGGAGCAGGTTATTGTCACGCTAATTACTTATAAAAGTAGGTGAAACTATGCTTAAAGATATGACAAGGGAGCTTAAAGCTGCCATTTTAGATAATAATGAGTTGGTTTTAGAAAACTACACCATGAAAGATGGATTATATATAAAATTAGATATAAACAATCCTATTTTAATATGTGAAGAAAATTATATTATTATTGATAATAAAAAACAGCAGGAGGTTATAAAGAAAAAAGAATTATACAATTGGTTTAAGGCAAGGGATTACTGTAGTTATATGATTGATACCAATAAAGCTATAGGAGCTGCTAAAACAGGTAGAACTATACATTCAACCAATCATATGACTTTATTTATGAAAAAACAGTATTTCCCTGGACTATCTGGAAAGTCTGAAATATCAATAGATGTTTTTAAAAATTATCTAAAAGAGTATTATAAAGAGTTAAGTATACCAGAAGATAGATTTAGTGAAATGATTCCAGGAGAACCAAAGAAAAATAGTAAGGAAGATCTAGTTAAAAAGTATTTTCCTTCTCTTGCTGATTATATGAGAAGTGACGAGAGAAAAAATTCTATTAAAGCTCACTTCAAATACATTTTGGATAATTTAGATGTGCTTATTGAGGCTATAAGAGAATTTAATAAAAATAATGAATTTACAGGATATATAAAATTATTTTTTAATACGAATATAGATATTTATGAAAAAGAAAGCGACATTTACACTATTCCAAGAATATTTAATGTTAATAAATACAATACACTTATAAATAACCAAATATATGGTTTACCTTCAATAAATATGACTACCAATGATAAAAAACCATATCTAATTTTAAAAAGTATGAAATGTAAGATCCCTATAATAAGTAGTGTAGAAGATATTAAAATTACTCAAACTTTGTTTAATTGGCTTAAGCTTCAAGGAGTGAATAAAGAAATAAAAATAAATTATGATTATAAATTTAATGGAGATAAAGCATATACACAAGATAGATCATATTTTAGTGCTTATTTGACACTTGTCAAAAATAAAATAGTCATAGATGATTTTGATTACATTCCTTTTAAAGAACCTAAGATAAATTTTCAATTTGATAATATATTACAACTTAATGAGTATATAGATTATAAAGACAAGAGTAAAGGTAAAATTAGAGCTAATTATGATTCTATAAATAGTCTATTTTTACTTAAAAAGTTGGTATGTGAATACTTATTTAATAATAAAAGATTAGCTGGCAAATACTTAAAAGATTATGAACCGGATATAAGTACAAATGAATTTACACCAACTATGAAAGCGTTATTTATGTATAGCAGAGATGCAATGGAAGATTATTTTTCTAAAGGTGTAGATTTATCCTTAAAAAAGATTATTAATAAGTTAACTATGGATTTAATTGAGGAGCAGCTTAAAAACACAGTAAAGGGAACTTATATTGCTAAAATTGCAAAGACTTATAATTTAAGGTTATCACTGCTTAAATATTTTAAATTTTGGGAGGTTGAAAAATTGAGTGACAATATTAAAAGGCTTTTGGATAAAAGTAAAAGTAAGTTAGAAAGCAAGGAATTAGTAGTTTGTGAAAGTGATGATGAGTTTTACTTTGTGGCAGGTCAGTTAGCCTATTATATAATAGATCAATCTGAAGCTAGTAATAAAAATTTTGGTATATTTGAACCTATTTTACTTTGTAAAAATTCCAAACAATTAAAAAGAAGATTAGAAGAAGCTTTCGAAACGTATAAGCATTCAATTTTAACTATTAATGTAAAGTTTAAAAATGCAATGTCTATGGTTATGGGATATGATACACAAGCTAAAATTGAAGGGGATATGAAGGATATTCTTTTAGCAGGGCTTTTATCAAATAATATTTTCTACGAAAAAAGGAAGGAGGCGGTTTAAATGAAAATGAGAAGTAGGGTTTATGGAGTTATAGGTATATGCAGTGTAATGGCTAATTGGAATGCGGATTTTACAGGAAGACCCAAATCAACCAGTGATGGAGATATTTTTGGTAGTGATAAGGCAGTAAAATACTCTATTAGGAGGTATATGAATAACATAGGCAAAAAGGTATTGTTTTTCAAATCATACAAAATTGACGAAAAAGCTAAAGGTGAAGAAAAAGGAAAAATGCAGCCTAAAGATTTAAACGAAAGGTATGCACAATTATTTGAAAATGTTGTTGATAAGAAAACATCATCTAAAGAAGTATTAAAAAATTTATTTTCTGCTGAAGATGTAATGAACTTTGGAGCAACTTTTGCGTTTGCTGGTCAAAATGTGAGTTTAATGGGAGCAGTTCAAATATCACAAGGATTTAATAAATATGAAGGAACCAATATAGAAGTGCAGGATATATTATCCCCCTTTAGAAATTCTAAAAAAGATAATGCAGATGCTTCAAGTTTAGGAAAACAAATTTTAAGTGATGAGGCTCATTATTACTATTCTTTTTCTATAAATCCTAAAAATTATGATGAGTACATAGGTATGGTAGATGGATTTGAAGGATATACAAAAGAAGCTTATGAGGTTTTTAAAGAAGGTGCTTTAGTAGGAGCTACTGCATTAAATACTTGTAGTAAAGCAGGCTGTGAAAATGAATTTGCTTTATTTATAGAGTTAAATGAGGAATCTAATGCTTATTTACCTAATCTAGATAGATATATTGATTTTTATAAAGGAGATAAGAATGTAATAGATTTAACTAGATTAGAATTATTAAAAGATGAAGCTATATTAAAAGAAATTAAAAATGTAGAAATATACTATAACCCATATACTACAGAAGTTAAGTCAGATATAAAAATTGCTAAAAAGTTCAATATATTTTCAAAAACTGAAATAAAATAAAAATTGTTTTAAGATATGGTGTTATAGGTGGGGTGAGATAGTGGAAGCGGTAGCATTTATTTTAAAAGGAAGAACAGCTTTTTTCAAAAAACCAGATGTTAATGTAAATACTTATTTTACTTATAATAATGTTCATAAAATAGCGTTACTTGGCGTAATAGGTGCTATTATAGGACTTGGTGGATATATTCAACAAAAACAGGAAATGAAGTATCCTGAGTTCTATGAAAAACTTAATAAATTAAAGGTATCTATAGTTCCTAAAGGATACAGAGGGTATTTTGTAAAGAAAATTCAAGTATTTAATAATAGTATTGGATATGCATCTAAAGAAGATGGTGGTAATTTAGTTGTAAGAGAACAGTGGCTTGAAAATCCAAGCTGGGACATATATATTCTTGATGATAATTCTATTGATGATAAAATTTTTAAAAAGTTTAAGGATTATATTTTAAATAGGAAATGTGAATACATACCTTATTTAGGTAAAAATGATCATTCAGCACAAATAGAAAATGGTAGGGTAGTTACACTATCTGAAGCTTTAAAGGTGAATTATATAGATTCTTTATTTAGCTCCAGTGATATAGAACTTGGGAGAGGTACCTGTGATGGTGAGGAACCATATTTCTTTAGAGAATTTATTCCTTATGCTTTAAGTGAAAATAAAAACTTTTATGAGTTTAAAGAAGTAGTTTTAACCAACCATAAGCTTAAGAGTTATGATAATTCGCAAATTATATATAATGCAGAGAATAAAATTTTGGCTTTTCTTTAGAGAATATAATTATTGTTTTAATGCAAATTCAGTATAAGACATATTCATTTTTGTTAAAGGCACTATGTTTTCATGGTGCCTTTAATAAAATTTCTGAAAGAGATGGAGGAGAAATAAAAAAATCCTTTATTATAAATGTATTTAGAGATATAATGAAAATAAGAGGTTGATATTTTACTTGTTGAATCTTAACCTTTTGAAAAATATATTGTTATATCGATAATTCCCTATTGAACCTTAACATGGGATTTATTTAAATAAAGGATGAAAGCTAGGGACAACCCATTTCCCAACACGTTGAACCTTCACATAGGATGTATTTAAATAATGGGATACAAGGGATTTGTTCAACTAGCTTTAAAACTAACTTTAAGTTAAACCTTAACATGAGATGTAAAAATGAAAGTTGACAATGGATAGTGGACAGTTGACAGTGAAGATGAACTTTTGATGTGATATAATGTTTTTAATAAAATGTTTATCATATGTAAACGGAGGAAAGATGCCATGGGAGAAAATTGTCCACCTTGTCAAACATATTGTATTATTGGAAGGAATGAAACCGACAAACCTCTATTTTATAATTCATGGGATGGTTAGAGGATATTATCTTTTATAGCTGTGTAAATTAGGCAAGACATATATACACAATATATCAACATCCATAAAATTTTAGATATTTTTCAATATTTGATTTTATATATTCAGCACTGTGATTACCAGAAAATACATGATTTTGAGAACTTATGCCTTTTTCCATCAATATTTTATATAAAATTGAACAGCCTTCATAAAAACAACCTTCGTCCTTATCTCCAGCGTCAAGATATATATCAATATCAGGAGAAATGCTACTGTTTCTGGCAATATATATAGGATCATATTTTTCCCACATATCCATGTCTTTAAAATATGGTTTGTCTTCGTTTTCAAGTTTCAGTTCTAAAGCAGGCATATGTCCTCCAACTTTTGAAAACATAGATTGATGTCTTAGGGCATTGTGAAGGGCTGCATAACCACCGGCAGATATTCCACCTATATATCTTCCTTTTCTATCTTTTATGGTATTGAAGGTTTTATCTGTTAGAGGTATTATTTCTTTTATAAAATAATCTTCATACATTCCAAGTTTTATGACTCTATTGCTATTTCCGGGATCAGGTACTTCTTTACAGATTAAGGATGAATTCAAGCCGCGGCTGTTTTCATATCTTGGACATATAATTATCATAGGTTTTATTTTTCTCCTATTTATCATTTCATCGGCTTTAGTATCTATACCCAGCTCAAGAAGAATATTTTCATTTCCACTTCTTCCATGCAGAAAATATAACACAGGCAGGGGAGTTGAATCATTATGGACTTCAGGCAAGTATACCGACACAGCCATTTCTTTACGAAGTATATTGCTGTAAAAATTTATTTTTTCTACTTTTGATTTTTTCACTTTATATCACCACTTTAAAAATTTTTATGTTCATTAATAGAAGGTATTTGTATTATAATACTTGTATTAGCGGTATAAAGCAAGAATTGTATTGCTTAAATTTAGCACAATTTTGATATAAAAATATAGGTACAAAAAATGCATTATTGACTGATACCGTGGGTATTGGTTTATACTATGAATAGTATCTAAGGGGGAATTTTTATATGTTATCTATAGTATGTAATGTATAATATGTATGTAGTATATATTATCCTTAATATAACAAGTAAATATAAGAAATAATGGGCTATATTATTGTATAAGAAGTAATAGAGGATATGTGTTAGTAAATATATTATTAATCATTAGAATAACTATTGAATTAAAAAGCAAAAAACATATAATTAAAGTAGTTAATACGTATTAGACATATTAATAAAGTTTGGAGGCGGATACGTGGAACTACATGTTATTAAAGAAGCAGGGAAAGAGATAGCTGTTCTACTGGATGATGATATGAAAATTGTAAAACCAGTCTATAACTACCTTAAATTTCAAAGGCAAAAAGATAAGGCATTAAATACATTAAAAGCAAATGGTAATGATTTAAAAACATACTGGCAGTTCTTGAAAGAGAACGGATATGAGTATAATAAGGTCACACCAAATATGATAGCAGATTTTATTGATTATCTTAGGAAGTCTGATAATGGTATTACTTCTATCCATACAAAAAGTTCAAGGACAAATAGAACTATAAACCGTATATTAAGTACAATACATATGTTTTATCAGTTTTGTGCTGATATGGAGGAAATAGATAATCCTATACTAATGCACGATATAAGTAGACCACAGAATATGTTTAAGAGTATACTCCATCATGCCAGGTCTGACAATCAGACCAAACAATCCATATTTAAGGTCAAAGAAAGTGATTATGCTATAAGGCTTGTCACTGATGACGAAATGGAGGTATTTCTAAACCATTTTACAAAGCGAAGGGATATACTGATGTATAAAATTCTTTACCTTACTGGGGCAAGAATACAGGAAGTATTAGATTTAGAAATAGAATCTGTTCCTGTTCCTGATATGTCGAAACCTATTGGTGTATTCCAACAAATTAAATCAAAAGGTAAAACAAGGGATTTATATGTTCCTATGACACTTATCGAGGAACTTGACAATTTCATTTTTGAAGAACGTAATCTTATTGATACAGAAAATAGTTATATCTTTGTATCAGAGCAAAAAAGACAGTTAGGTAAGCAGCTTACTTATAGTGCTGTGTATGACCATCTAAAAAAGGTACAGAATGAAATCGGTATATACTTCAATTTCCATGATTTAAGGCATACATTCTGTTCCAACCTTATTCAATCAGGAATGGACATAAGTGTGGCAAGAATCATTATGGGACATGAGCACATCTCTACAACACAGAAATACACGCACTTATCCAATCCTTACATTGAAGATAGTCTAACAAGGTATTGGAGTAAGAGTTCATTATTAGGGAGTGTTTCTGATGAAGAATAATAGACCAGATGGTGACATATGGAACTTAAAGGATAATGATATTGAATCACAGTATTATGGTAGGAACTTTAGATTTGATTTTTCTTATATTACAAGCGAAAGAATAAAAGAGGTTGTCAAAGATTATATTTGGCAGAACTATAGAATTGGAAATAAGGCAGTATTTACATTATATAGATATTTGTCCACATTCAAACGTTTTAATACATTTATAGAAAGCCAAAGTATCAAAAGTCTCAAAGAATTAACAAATACAGATATAGATAATTTCTTATCCTATATTCATACAGCAGTATCAGATAGAACTAAAAAGCCATTAAGTTATCAGTCTCAGAAAGCAATGCTTGATTCATTAAAAGCCATCATTCACTGGTGTCAGATTCATAAACCTGACACAGTACCAGATAGAGAAATTTTTACTGGAAATGAATATGTGGGGATAAATCGAAAATTAAAGATTGAGTTTATTCCAGATGATGTGCTGAATGTTATCAATGAAGCATTAAAGACAGAAAAGAATCCATATGTGAAATATGGAATCATTATCCTTGAATTAACTGGTATGCGTATAGGTGACTTACTAAAACTGCATGTTGACTGCATTAAACCACATTTGATTAGTGGATATACAATTACATGGTTTGACCATAAAAACCGCAAAGAACATCCTCCTATGCCTGTTAGGAGTGAGTGTGCTGTGGCAGTAGATAAATTAATTGAAGCAACAAAGGAATTGCGTGAGGAAGCAGATAAAAACATTAAGCATATACTTTTCATAGATATAATAAAAAGTGGAAATAAATATGAGAGTCGTGCAGGTGAAATTGATGTTATTACAAGGAATACAATGCAATGGTGGTTAGAATGTTTTATTAGAGATAACAATATCCGTGATACAGATGGCGAGTTATATAATCTTACAAGCCACCAATTTAGGCGTACTTTAGGTACTGATATGCTTTCCAAAGGAACGAATATCAACGTTATTCAACAAGTATTAGGTCATGCTAACCCATCAACAACAAAACTTTTTTATGCAGATATAAAAGATAAGGAAAGAGCTGAAACATTCAAGAGCATAGGAATCATTGGAAATATCAATCAATTAAATGAATCTGCTTTCGACAATGCAACTGAAATGGAATGGTTTAAGGCTAATAAAGAAAAATGCGTAACAGGTTTGTGCGATGGTTATTGTACAAAGCATTTGCAAGATGGAAAGATATGCGACAGACTTTTAAAAAGGCAAAAATGTTATACTTGCAGTCGTTATATAACTACACCTGAATATCTTGAAGCACATAAAAATCATTTGGCTTCTTTGGAGAGACAGATTGCAGAGGGTGTAATATATGGAGAACATTATGCAGAGCATTTCAGACCAACCATAGAGGTATTGAAAGTAATCATTGAAAGATTGGAGAAATTGCAAAATGACAAAAACTAACTTAGCTTCACAACTAAAAGTAATAGATAAGAACACAAATTTTGATAACATAATGATAGGTAGTTCCTATTTTAATGATGATGTATGGGATTTAAGACCATTTATTACTGCTAAAACAACACAGGAATCACAAAAATATCTTAGATTTGAATATATTGAAAGTCATGATATGAAGTATACTGTTAAACAATATGCTTACTATAAATTAGGAAAAGTAAAACCTAAAACAGTTCGTGATTATATCAATGGTAGTCTTCCAATATTCATAGAATACTGTTCCATTAACGCTATTAAGAGTTTTGTTAATGTTACAAAAGATGATTTTTTAAATTTCTCTTTATGGATGAAAGACGAAAAAAAAGTTGCAGTGGGTACAGGATTTAGTTATTCCCGTGTGGTAGAGGAAATCATTAAAACAGGACAAATAAAAGGTTGGAATGTGCCACACACAAATATCTTTAAAGGGATTACTTCTAATCAGTTATGGAATACAAAAAAGACTATGAAAACAAATAGGACTAAGCCTATTCCAGAGGATATATTTGATAAGATTCTCTATCATGCAGTGCATGATGAAAAGAACATTTTGACAAAATCAGGAATTATTATTCAAAGTCAGACAGGGCTTCGTATAAATGAGGTATTATCTATTTGTAAAGGTTGTGTAAAGCCCATGTATGATGGTGATACAGCATATGATTATATGGAATTAACACTTGGTAAGACAGAAAAGGGTGAGCCAATAATCCATAAGGTATTTATTAATGATTTAGTTAAAAATGTGATTAAAGAACTTACAGAGGCCACTGAACCATTAAGGCAGGAAAGTGGATTAAAAGAATTATTTTTGGTTAATAACTGGGGAATAAGAGTTCTGAATGTTTCTAAGTGGGGCGAAAAAAGATTACCTAACTTTATCAAGAGATGGGATATAAGAGATAGTAAAGGTAACTTATATCCATTAAAATCTCACCAATTTAGAGCAACATTTGTTAGAGAATTGATTAAGCAGAAGGTTCCTATTGCCATGATTATGAAGCAGTATTCTCATGTGTCAATTGAAATGACTTCGCACTATCTTACCTTAAAAGAGGAAGAAGTTAAAGAAATTTATTCAGATATGATTTTAAGTCCCGAATCAAAGATTGCAGGACTTAGGGCAAATGAAATCAAAGGTAAATTGGATAATCTGTTCCATGGAAAGACAGAAGAAGAGATAGACACTGTAATATTAGATTTATCAAAGAGTATGAGTTTTAATCCATTACCGACAGGAGTATGCCTTTATGATTTCAGACGAGGTAACTGTACAGATGGTGATGGCTGTTTCTTCTATAACTGCCCTAATTACATTACAGAAGTACGCTTTTACCCAATTTTAAAACAGGAATTAAACTTATTGGGAAAAGAAATGGCGAGGTTAAAAGAACTTGGTCAAGAACCTGCATGGCAGGTACAATACGTTAAATACCAACATCTTAAGCCATTGGTGGAAAGTTTGGAGGTACAGTTAAATGGCAAAGAAAGTATCGGCTAAACAAGTTGCAGGGATAAAGGCACATGCTGAACAGAGAAATAAGGAAGCCATTGAAAAGGTTAATAAAGCAATAGACAAATTGAAACGTACAAAGAAACAGATTAATTTTGAAACCGTTGCAAAGGAAGCAGAAGTATCAAGGGCAACCCTATATAATAATGCACAGTTAAAAGAGAGAGTACTTAGTCTTAGAGCAATATCAAAATCAAGTCCTTTGGATAATGTAGTGGCAGTTAAAAAGGATAAGGTACAATTACAGGAAGAAAAGATAACTGCCTTACGTGAAAGGGTAAAGCAGTTAGAAGAGGATAAAAAGAAATTAATTTTTCAATTAGTCGAAATGGAAGAACTTAGAGAAGAAAATAAAAGATTAAGAGAACAAATAAACAAAAATAGTAGTGTTTAGTTAGTACAGAATAGTAAAATATTCCGAACTAATTCATGTGTTATTAAGAAAGATTGATAATTATATTTTAAGGGAGGAATTCATAGTGACTAAACAAGATATTTTAACTGTCGAGGATGTATTTTGCATGTTAGATTCAAAACTTGAAGACCAAGCAAAACGATGGGATAGGTTTTACTCAGAAAGATGGGCTAAGGCTCCATTTATATTACATCCTGATTTGCCAGATGAAAACATTAAAGAGTATTTTTCAAGTAGTTTAATAACTCCTAAGACTGTTCTTGAACTCGGGTGTGGTGAAGGTAGAAATGCGGTATATATGGCTAAGCAAGGATGTGAGGTAACAGCAGTAGATTTATCTGAATCAGCTATTGCTAATGCTAAGACATTTTCAAAGAACAACAATTGTAATGTTAATTTTATATGCAAATCAATTTTTGAGCTAGGTAATAAAACATATGATTTTGTCTATGACAGCGGCTGTTTTCATCATTTGCCGCCTCACAGAAGAATAACATATGTAGAACTCTTAAAAAAAACACTTAATCAAGGCGGCTATTTTGGGCTAACATGTTTTGCATGGGGGGATAAATGTGCAGATGAAGTTAGCGATTGGGAGTACTATGAAAAGCGCCGTGTAGGAGTTGCTTTTACTAAGGAAAAGCTTGAGCAAATATTTTGTAAAGACTTTGAAGTTGTAGAGATAAGAAAATATAGAGAGGGTAAGGAAGGTACTTTACAAGGGTTAGGATTTATGTGGACAGCTCTGTTCAAAAAAAAATAGATTTGAGATTGATGAACAATATTCTTACTTTACGAATTATCAACAAGGTTATTAACATGTTATACACAGAAAACTGTATAAAAAGAAAAGAGGTGAGTTTTAGTAAGAGATTTGTACTTATTATACACTCTCTTACTAAAAATAATATATGAAGATAAGTGAAGTTACGGAGATCACATCTCTTACAAAAAAAGCCATAAACTATTATGAGGAAAATGGACTTATCAGTCCTTCAGTAAATAAGGAAAATAACTATAGGGATTATACTAGGGAAGATATTGAAAAATTAAAGCAAATCTCTGTTTTAAGAAACTTTGATATACCAGTAAAAAAAATTAGAGAAATATTAGTGAACCCTAAAGAAATGGAAAAGATATTTACAGAATATTTAAATAAGATAAAGACACAAATTCTAAATATGGAAAGATCCAAGGACATTTTCCAGCTGTGCATAAATGACATTAATTTTCCAAATTCCGATATAGGTAAAGTTACTGATGATATGATGCTGCTAAAAAGAAGCCTTAGCATGAGTGAAAGGGAAAAAGAAGGATATATGAAAAAAGAGCTGACACGCATCTTTCCTGGATTTTTTGGTAGATACATTTGTTTGAAATATTCAAATTACCTTGATGAGCCAATTGACAGCAGAGAAAAGGAAAATGCCTGGATTCATCTTGTTAAAACACTTGATGATAGTCATGAGTTAAAAGTTAATAAAGAAATATTAGAAAGCATGGAATCAGATGAAATTGATTGGAATTTGCTTGAAGAAATAATTAAAAACAGGGATAAGGATTTTTATTCAATGAATAAAGAAGACATTCAAAATTATGTAGATAACTTGTATGATGCTGAACTAACTGAAACTGATTTGAAATTATTAGAGCAGTTTATAAGTTATGCAACTTCTAAGGATAATATAAAATATATGAACGATTTACTTAAATTAATAGATGAAGATTTAAAGGTACTAAGTTCAAAGTACAAAAAATTTCAAGAAAATCTTTCATCAGTTAATTGTGAAATGAAAAAAGTGTATACAGAGAGTTCTAAGGTTAGTGCTGATGAAATTGAAAATAATATGGGTATAACTACTTTACCTGAGATGACTTTTGTTGGCTGCGAATACAAAAAAATTATTCCCCCTGGCAAAACACCTAAGCTAGTTGAGAATTTTAGAAAAAGAATTGATGAAATTAGTAATGTGATAGATCTCGATGATATTTATACGATAAATGGGATAGACAGTCTCCCTCAATATGAAAAGCCTAAAACTTTAATTCACAAATTCGGCTTTTCATTTATAGTAGGGGTACAAGTTTCGAAAGCAGTACAAGTACCGAAAGACATGCAAGTATTTACTATACCTTCTCATAAGTATGCCTGGTATACTACTTCAGAAAGTAAAAATTTAAAGAGGTTTATGAAAAATGAAATACCGTTAATTACATCCATTTCGCAGAGGTATAAAATTGTAAAGTTTCCCGTACTGACGTTATACAGCAACGATTATAAAGGTACCGGGGAGTCAGCTGTTTATAACTATATGCCGGTAGAATAGGGGGAACGTACTTGCTTCAGGTACGTTCTCAAATTTTTAAAGCTTTTTTATTTTAATTCACACTTTATTTTATTTATTATAGTATTATCAGAAATTGTAAATAAGTTATCTATAAGATCAGTTCTAAAACTTCCTATACCAGTAATATGCTGAGAAAGTTCCCCGCATATTCCCATAAGTGATACAGCTAAAATGGTACCAGCAAATATATCTAAGGAAGAAATATAACTTGCTATAAGTGCAGTAACCATACACCCTGTACCTGTTACCATTGAAAGCATTTCACAGCCGTTTTTTATTAAATATGTTTCGCTGCCATTAGTTATTACATCTATTGCACCAGTAGCTGCAATAACAGAATTTGTTCTAAGGGATAGCTTTTTCATGATTTCTATATTGTCATCTGTTATCTTATCACATTCTCCTGCATCTATTCCTTTTGCATTGCTTTCTATACCATAAATTGCTCTTATTTCAGATAAATTACCTTTGATGACGTCTGGATGGCACTGAGAAATAAATTTTTTTGCATAATTAAATCTCAATTTACTACAGCCAACACCAACAAGATCAATTACTTGGGGAATCCTCTCTTTAAAGGCCGTTTTACCTGAAATCAACATGGATTTCATTCTAACATCGGTTATATTTCCAAGATTAACTCCAAGTGCGTTAGAGGCAGATGTAATTTCAGAAACCTCTAGAGGATGCTCGGCCATAATAGGCCTTGCTCCAATAGCAAGCATTACATTTGCACAATCATTTATTGAAATTGGATTTGTAATATAGTGAATAAGAGGTTTTTTTATTTTAACATTGCGTTTTATTTGCAATAGGTTGTTTATCAGTGTCTGTTGATTTGTCATAGACTTTTACCCCCAAGTCTTTCTGAATCTTTATAAGCATTCCATTTTTGCTTAATGCTCCTAAAAAAATAAAAGCAATTGTTCCACCAATAATTGTAGCAGTAAAGAATAAAGGAATATAAAACATAAGTGAAAGTCCTTTTTTGCCCCAGAAATATGCCATAATAGGCGATGAGACAACAGCACCTATAATACCTGTTCCGATAACTTCACCTAAAACTGCAAAAATCAAAGTATTCTTGGATATTCTATATAAAAGTCCTGCTAAAAAAGCTCCAAAAACAGCACCTGTCAAAGCTAAAGGTGGAATTCCCATAATAAACATTCTTATAATTCCAATACAAACAGCACAAAGCAGCGCATACCAAGGCCCAAAAAAAACTGCACATGTGATATTTATAACAGAAGACATAGGACACATTCCTTCTATACGAAGAATTGGCGAAATGACAACTCCCATTGCTACCATCATTGCCAGCATAAGTTTTTTTAATAGTTTTGAGTTTCTTTCCATAATAAAATACCTCCATAATAATATTTATTTTCTAAAGTTGTCACATAGGAAATAAACATTATTATCGTAGGCATAATTTTAGAGTAACCAAATAGCAATTCCCTATATGACAAATCATATTGGTCGGTCGAAGCTCAAAAGCTTCCTCTCACCTTGAAACACAAGTTCCCTCGCTATTTAGTTGTACTTTTTAAAGCCCCGGGCGCTCCCCCACTGCTTTTTAAATATAAATAAAAATGGAACATACCTTGTAAGGCACATTCCATCTACACTCATAAAACCTGACCTACGGACAGTAAAAAAGGTAAGTTTAGAAATAAAGGATAAAAACACA
>ENA-UOOE01000981-UOOE01000981.1-fermentation-metagenome-genome-assembly--contig:-NODE-981-length-25297-cov-6.233302_pt1 | contig 25297 bp, 28 predicted proteins | sample MGYA00245776_ERZ724021 | MGnify/ENA primary metagenome ERZ724021 (study PRJEB28704, sample SAMN03018321) | fermentation metagenome | biome: anthropogenic terrestrial biome; feature: soil; material... | reverse complement strand
GTGTTTTTATCCTTTATTTCTAAACTTACCTTTTTTACTGTCCGTAGGTCAGATATATCACCATCATGGAAACATGATGGTGATAATCCTGACTTTATTAATACTACATCACCTAACTTACGCTGTTCCCAATCATCAGTGAATCCGTCGAATCTAAATTCGGGTTTACTGCGGCCTTCTTGCGGAAACATTTTTTTTAGCATCATTTTCTTAAAAGTTTGCAACTGCTCACATTCTTGTTGATAAAAAGATACTAAATTATCTAGATTATTCAAAAAATCCCCTATTCTTTGCTGTTCTTCATTTTTCGGATAAGGTATTGGTAATTCCATGAATACAGAATTCTTTATTGCAAATCGATCTGCTCTGGCTCCTGTATCTCCATTAATATACATAAAATTATGCCATTTTGTGCTTTTAAAATAATATTCAAGGTATTGTCTATTAATGTTACTAGTCCTGAATACAGTATAAAGCGGTGACATTATTCCTGTTTTACCTAGTTTGTTTCTATTTATTGGTCCAACAGGTGCAAATGTAGAAATTCTTGGATTATAAACGAAATCTTCTTCTCTTACGATATAATATCCATCGGTTTTTTCTGGATTAGAAATATCTTTCTCAAAAAAATCTCTCTGGCTAATAATTCCAAATTCTGCTGAATTGGTTAGTGTCTCCGTATATTCATAATCATTATTTTTTTCTGTGACTTTTTCTGATATCTCTCCTAATTTGCGTGTTTCCCATTCATCTGTATAATCCTTAAACCTGATTTTTGGAGTATTCTTCATATTAAATTTCCTCCATCATGTTTATAAAATTTCCAATTTCCTTTTTGGCTTTCTCATCATCAGTACTAATATCTTTCATGAGAGATATTAGCTCTGTCTGCGCTTGTTTAATATCACAGCTAGTTTTTTTCATATCATTGATGAGCTCTGTAAAATCAATATCCTCTTCTTCCTCAAATGTATCAACATAACGAGGAATATTTAGATTAAAGTCATTTTTTACAATATCATCATAACTTGCAAAATATGCTTCTTTTTCAACAGTTTTTCTATTCATATACAGCTCTACTACATGATCAATATTTTTTTCATCCAATGTATTCTGCTTTTTACCTTTTTGAAATTCCTTGGATGCATCAACAAACAGGACATCTCTACCATCCCTTTGTTTCTTCAATACTAATATGCAAGTAGGAATCGAAGTATTATAAAACAAGTTTGCTGGAAGGCCAATCACAGCATAAATTGATCCGCTTTCCAATAATTTTTGACGAATTTTACCTTCTGTTCCTCCTCTAAAAAGCACTCCATGTGGAAGCACTATGGCCATTGTTCCTGTCGCTTTCAAATGATAAAATCCATGTAATAAAAATGCATAATCCGCCTTAGACTTAGGTGCCAATACACCATAATCACTAAATCTTTCATCTGATAGAAAACCTGGTGCTGCTGACCAATTTGCTGAATATGGTGGATTCATCACTACCATATTAAAATCAGTTTCTTCTGTTGTTGGCCAATCCGCATCCAAAGTATCTGCATTATGCAACTTCTGGTTTTCCGGAGCAATACCATGCAAAAACATATTCATACGTGCCAAGTTATATGTTGATGGCATTAATTCCTGACCATAATATTTAATATATGCTGATTCTGTTGAGAATTTTTTTGCATTTAAAAGTAAGGAACCAGATCCCATACACGGATCATACACACTTAATCCCTTCTTATCTTCCTGCCCTGCAATGGCGATGCGAGTAAGAATTTGGGCTGGTCCTTGAGGCGTATAAAATTCTCCAGCTTTTTTCCCTGTTTCTGATGCAAACTGTCCGATTAAATATTCATATGCATTTCCAAGAATATCTCCTTCAACATTAAGTAGATCAGCCTTATTAATTTCTTTGATTAAATCTGATATTGTTTTACTTTGCTTTGTATCACCAGTTCCTAAGCGATTTGAATATAAATCAATATCATCAAACATATTTGCAAAGATCTTATCTGATTCTTCAATATCGTTAAACGCCTTTTGAAGTTCTTCTCTTTGAAACTTATTTGTCTCTACCTTTTCAACCAGTTTTGTATATGTGTACTCTGGCTCAATTACATAGTGACATGTTTCCTTAATGTCTGTTAATAAGTCCTCTGCACTATCAGATTTCATAATCTCTTCGTAGGCTTTCTGTGCCTGAAGCATCGAGTTAGGCTTGCAATCATTAATCAAATCATATACTTTAACCAGAAAAGTATCTGATAGATATTTGTAAAATACCATTCCTAATAAATAATTCTTGTACTCATTTGCATCCATCTTTGAGCGTAATATATCTGCGCCACTCCATAATACATTTAATAATTCCTTGCTATTTTCTAAATTTGCCATAATTCTATTCTCCATTCTTTTTATTTTCAGATTGATTTATATTTTCTAAAGTAACTTATTCTTATAAACTTGCCACATATCATTATGCAGCCATGTTTAATTGTGTCATTAATGCTCTTTGAATTTTGTTTCTCATTGGTCTATCTATTACTGTTCCCACTCTATCACGAAGAAATTTCTTATCCAAAGAGATAATTTGTTCTCCTAATATTACGCTTGGCCTCAATAAACTATATCCGCTGATCGCCACATGTGTTGGCAACGGATGCTTACATTGTTTCGAGGTCAGTGGAACGATAGTGACCACCGGTGAGTACATATTGTTTTTGTCATTAGATACAACAAGCACATGACGTATCCCCTGCTGAACCTGGCTGCCTGGCATTATTGGCAATTCCGCATAATAAATATCTCCAAATTTACACATACATTAATCTCCTTTCAAAATACCATCTTCAATTTTTATCAATCATTCGCATCATGCCTAAAGTAAATTGTTTAAGTAAATCAGCTTCATGCTTCATTAAATACTCTTGATTTAAAACTGTTCTGTACATATCACCAATTCTTTTCTGTTGCCCCATGTCAACTAACTTGAATTGAATATCACCTATTGTGCTAATATTGAGTCTTGTCACACTTTTAACTGTTCCTTGCTGGTTTTTATAAATCTGTTGTTTTATAGAACTCGCTTCATTAAACAAATAGCAGAAATACCAAGGATACAACAGTTGCTCATCTATTTCGCATTTTACAAAATTTAATGATAGGTATTTACCATTACTTGAGCCTGATACGATTCCAGCCTTGCTTTTTATCATGCTTATGATACAATCCCCCGGTTTCACAATAACTCCTTTGCCTTGATTTGTTTTGTTCTCAATTCCATCAATGCTTTGGTTACTTCCTTTTAAATCATTTTCAAAATCTTCAATACTGTAAATGCTTTCCCCTGAAATCGTTTTTTCTTCTATTCTTGAAAGATTTATTCCAGTTGAAAATTGAATCACATCGCTAAATGATACTATTTCTTTATTCATAGCTCTCCTTTCAATGTATGTTTTTTATTTAAATAACTTTTTGCTCTTTTTTATAATTACTTATCTTATGTGCTTATTATAAACACATATTTTTTATATGTCAATGGTTTTTTAGCAGAAACACAAAGTGTTTTTTAGCCAAAAAACATTTTGTGTTTTCTCATTTACGTCTTTAGTAATATTCGATAGGCTTGTTTTCTTTCATATATCAATGCTAACCAGCAGAAAGGAACTATCTATCTGGGTTAAAAGAAAAGTGGGTAAACCATTCGCAGACTATCTCGCCGCCAATACTATCCTGACGCACAGTCTCTTTCTTTGCGAAAAGATTTACCCCCTCTTGAAATTAAGGTTCCATATTCATAATTTCCTGTTAAAAACACAGGTACATATTTTGCCAAAAAGTCCGCATAAACAGGCTACTTTTGTACTCACCCATTAAACACTGCTGGAACTCACCCCTTCTCAACCTTCTATCCAAGCCATTCCTCTAAAAATTCCGATCATATCACATTTAATTCTTACTTGGCTACGCTTACTACGCTAGCCCTCATATCTATTATTGAAAAGTATCTATCATAATTATCATCACACATTATATCATTTTTTAATAATAGATACATTTTTATAACGTACATTTCGCATGTAGGAATTTCCAACATATTTATAGGAAATTCCTTGTGCCATAGCCTTATTATGTATTAGCCATATTTATGTTTTATGTATATACCAACTATAAAATGATAAATTTACCAGCTAAATTTTTTAAAAAAATGGTATTCTAATTTTATGTAGTTATATATTCTAGCTTAGGGAATTTATACCTTTAGGCAATATAGTCTTCTACATATATTTTCTCATTAAATCCAGCCAACACTAAAAGTCTTTTTAGATTAGCATTTATTTTATTTATCTGACGTTTAACAGTTCCATCCTCAAAAGTAACAATTAAAACTAACATTTTTTCTAAGAGTTCCATAATATTACTTGCTGTAGGGGTATGGCTTTTTATCTTACCTGGTATTATAAGTGGTTCTTTTTCTTTCTTTAATGCTTTTCTTACTTCTCTTTCAATAGATGTATACACCATTAAAGCTAATAAGAAAATATATCCTAAAGCCTCAATTCTTTCTGGTGTCTTAAGATATATCTCATCAATAAAGTCTAAGTTTTTCAAAGCTTTAAAATTTGTTTCAACATATATTTGTTCTTTATATTCTCTAAGAACCTCTTCATCTGTCAGCTTTTTAGAATCAATTATATTGGTTATAAGTACAAACATACCTGCCTCATTTCTATGTTTGTCAATACTTTCGTCATTTTCACATAAGTTCAACTTCACCTTATACTTAGTTTCTAGTTCTACCTGCTGTCCTGCTTTTAGCCTCCCACTTTTTTCTTTTTTCTTTCTTCAGAACATACAGTCCCATCTATGATGTGAAAATTCAACTTATTGTCTTCTACAAATCGATGAAACTCACTTAAAGCATCCTTCTCACAATAGTATTCCTGTTTCTCAAAATTTTTTATAATTTTTTCTATATTAGTTTTTTCCTTGCTTATATTTTTCTTTAGTGCAATAATTTTTCGGTTATCTAAAGAGCTTGAATAACATACTATAAACCTATATTTACGCCCATTAATTTCATCAATAAAACTTTGTATTTTATATTCAGCAGCTTCTTTTTTAGTGCTGATTTTTCCTATATCAAGCCAGTTATCTTTGCTAGTGTAGGCTTTTTCTTTTAGTTCTTTTTGAATATTAAAAGTAGAGGGCATTAATGATATAAAATTAAGGCCGCATTCATGCACTGCATCTAAATTATCTGTTGTAACTGCCGCACTATCAGCTACATACGTCAGCGTATTCATATCTAATTTGTCAGCCACTGTTCTTATTTTTTTTATAAATCCTGTATTCCATGTTTTATCACTGGTATTACCATCTAAAACTTCACCGGAAACAATTGTCCTATCACCAGTACAGGCAAGCCCAAACATAAGTTGTTTTAAATCTGGTCGCTTGTCTTTGCTGTGTCCATACTGAATTTTCACACATTCTTCATCCTTGGAATAGGAACTATACTGACCATAAACAGTCTTACTTGTTGTATCAGCATGAATACTTTTAACTTCTACATTAAAAATTTTAACCCCTTCTATTGCAATAGTCGAAAAAGTATCTTTAGCACCTATTGAATATAAATCATCCAATGCTCTACCGAGCGTATCATCATTTAGATTCTTTGCTGTTATGTTTTTACCAAAATATTTTTCAACATCTGTATCCTCATAAAATTCATCTAGTTTAGAAAGTGGTCTTCGGTTTGAAAGAATATTTGCAATAATTGCCTCAACGGCAGTGCCTGGGGAAATAATGCGTCTGGTTTTATCATATTCAACTTTGTTATTTATAAATTCAGCAATTTTTAATTTTCTACAATATTTTAATATTAAGGGGATGGCTCCATCAAAAACTGGGGTAATATTTTTTATATTCATTTTACTCCTCCACATAAGCTATTTGAAAATTATAATAACATAATATTTTATGCAAAAGGAATAGATTATTAAATTATTTTATTGGTAATTTTAACATGCGAAATGTAGGATATACGAAGCCTAAAACCATTAATTGCATAAATTTTATTTATAAAAAAACGAAAATCGAGTTTTGCTTTATTTTGTGCGCCCTTTTTTATCAATATGGTTATTTCAAATCATAAAAATTTGTATTTAAACTTCTAGCGATGCTTTTGCAACTTCTAAACATCTTTTATTCATTTTTATCAGTGAGTTTCGCAATTACCTAATATTAAGTAATGTACTTGCAATGCAACAAATACCATCATTGTTGAATTATAAATTTCTTATTCACTCAGCTACCATTCCTTCTATTAATTTTACTATCATAATTTTAGACAAAAGCTCCTGAGTGTAAATAAATACCTCAAGAGCCCTAATAAGTATAGTACATTATTTTTCTCCATGTTTCCTACCCCCGTATCACCAAATATATACACTTTTTTCCATTTGATAATTCCAGCTATACCAACGCCTCTAACTGTCTTTCCTTTTAAGCCTTACTACTGTCTCCACGTGACCTTTTTGTGTAAACATATTGGATTTTTACTTCTCTGTAAAGCCTGTATTTTCAACGCTTTACATGTGTTTCCTTTGCAGCTTGACTATACTCTCAACATGCGTCGTGTGGGGGAACATTAAGAACTTTTCAAACTTCTGAATTCATTATTGTTTTTGTCCATTTAGGTAAATTCTTGTCATACCATATCATTTTCCCATTTCTTATAGATATTACTAGCTTAAATATATCTGTGTTATCATAAATATTAATTTCATCACATAATTCATTAACATTAAGTAAGTTATTTAAAGACTCACTATATCTTCTTTCTATATCTTTATCAGGTATTCCATGCCCACCCCTACTAACTCTTAATTTAACTCTTTCTTTAGCAATTTCAGCACTTTCCAAACCTATATAATTCATAGTAACTAAGAAACCTTTTTCTTTTGCTTTTTTTATATTGCTAATAATACTTTTACCACTTAATGTAGTTTCTTGATTAAAAGATATCTTTTCTGAAATATATAACTTTATAAGCTTAACAGCTTCTCTAGCACATTTCATTTGTAAATTGCTATCCTTCCAAGACCCTATTCTAGCTACCATTTCATCAGTATTTATTCTCTTTTCATCTTTATTCTGTTCATAGTAAGTTGATTTATAAATAGATGTTTTACCACATCCATTAACTCCTGCAAATATTGTATATGTTGGCATACTACTTACCTATAACCTTTTCTGCTTCTCTTTGAAGCACTAAATTAGAAAGCATAGCATAAAAATCCTGTTCTTCTTTACATTTAGCTTTCCTAAACAAATCCATTAAATCATTGTAAGAATAATTTAAAAATATATCATATAATTTTTCATTATTATTCTTCATTTAAACATACCTCCACAAAAACACTTTAGCATTATATAAAAACATTTTTTACACCTCTATTATATCCTATTCTCATAATCTAAACATAGTATCTTCACAATATTTCTTAACCAAATCTATTTCTCCTAAAAAGTGCACACCCCTTAATCAAAAATCCATAAGGGCATGCATCCAATATATAAAAATCAAAAATTTTAACTTCAAATTCTTAAAATTTTCCTCTCACTTTTCTCTAAAAAACGCTCAAAGCCTCTTCTCCTGAACTGCTTCCTGCCAAGTGGACAGTTTAAAAATTAAAAGGTTTATGACTTAAATATCTTCAATCAGAAGTGGTTGGAGATATTTCTATGCCACTTTTTTCTGTAAGAATTTTCTATTATGCCAATATTATAAGTTTATATATAAGATAATTAGGCTAAATATTTTAATACAATTTACCAAAAATCATTATTTATGTGAACTATAGTACACTTAAAACAAACTAAACCAGAGTTTTCAATTCATAAGAACTAAACTCCTAATTTCTAACTATTCATCACTAAATTTTAATACTAAATTTTTCAAATCAATATTAGCTCCTGCTTTCATTAATATATCTAATCCTAGTAGTCCATTAATCTCACCTTTTGCATCAATTATTCCAAAATCTATTTCTAAATTTTTAATACTATGTAAACCTATCTTTATGTTATCAATAACTTTTACAAAAGAATTATGCAAACTACCTCCGACGCCATAAAAAGATATAATTCTATCACCTAGTTCTGCATATATTCCTATATCATCTACTATATCAGGTGAAATTATAGACTCTGCTGCTCCAGTATCAATGACAATGTTATCTATTAGCTTTGAATGTCCTTTATATGAAATCTCTACAGAAGTAAATAACAATCCATCTCTAAATTCTATATTCATTACATTATACCTCTATAACCCTTTATATTTCTAACTTCAAGAACAATATCTTCGTTTCCTGTATGATAAACAAGTACATCTTCTTTTGATCTTACCAATTCTTTTGTAGCTTCTCTATTATCTTTTATTGCCTTAATAACAGCCATATCATCTATGTATTTATTGTTTCCTTCCATGTGCCATTCTAAGATTTGAAGTTTAACGAACTGATTAGGATAAATTTTTCTTACTTCTTCCCATTTCATATTTAGCACCACCCTATATAATTATAATTCTTATTACTTAAATTATATCAAATAGTTATATTCAAAAACATAAATTTCTAGACAACATTTTTTACCCTCACTCAATATGCTTCCGCTTATCTTATAAATGTGGTGCAATGCTTTAAATACCTCATAGTTTTTACATAATTATACTATCAAATTTAAATCTACTCAAACACCATCTTCACTCCAAACATACTTTTATTTGAATAATTTCCTTTCCAAAAGATAAATCTATAATAAGAATAAATTATTAGGAGGTGATTTTATGAACCTAACAAGTACGCCCAATAGATTAATAAATGAGAAATCTCCATACTTACTTCAACATGCACACAATCCAGTCAACTGGTATCCCTGGGGAGAAGAAGCATTTACAAAGGCAAAATCAGAAGATAAGCCTATATTCCTATCTATTGGGTACAGCTAGGCTCGTTTCTGTACGTGCCATTGGTGTCATGTAATGGAAAAGGAAAGCTTTGAAGACATAGAAGTAGCTAAAATTTTAAACGATAACTTCATATCCATAAAAGTAGACAGAGAAGAAAGACCCGACATAGACAGTATATATATGAATATATGTCAGTCCATCACAGGAAGCGGTGGATGGCCTCTCACAATTATCATGACACCTGAGCAAAAACCTTTTTTCACAGGTACCTATTTCCCAAAAAATAGCAGAGATGGGCTTATGGGGTTAATATCCATTTTAGACTACGTTAAAAAGGCATGGCAAATTAATAGAAAAGAACTTTTAAACACCAGCACACAAATATTAGATTCCTTAAAAAATCTAAAAAAAACTTCCAAAGAAACCATTAGTGAAGATATTTTTCAAAAAACTTTTTTAAATTTCAAGTATGATTTTGATCCTACATATGGAGGCTTTGGAGACTTTCCTAAATTTCCTTCAGCTCATAATTTACTTTTTTTGCTTAGATACTTTTACAAAACCAAGGATTCATCAGCCCTGGAAATGGTAGAAAAGACACTGGACTCCATGAAAAAAGGCGGTATATACGACCATATAGGTTTTGGGTTTAGCCGCTATTCTGTAGATAGAAAATGGCTTGTTCCACATTTTGAAAAAATGCTATATGACAACGCACTCTTAATTATAGCCTATCTTGAAACTTTTCAGGCTACAGGAAATAAAAAATATTGTAAAACAGCAGAAGAAGTACTAACTTATGTACTAAGGGACATGACTTCAAATGAAGGTGGATTTTACTCTGCAGAAGATGCTGATTCTGAAGGTGAAGAAGGTAAATTTTATGTATGGTCAGAGAATGAAATAGAAAATATACTTCAAGAGGAAGATGGCAGAAAATTCTGCTCTTATTTCAATGTAACAGAAGATGGGAACTTCGAAGGTAAAAATATTTTAAACTTAATAAATAATTCTATTCCAAAAGATGATGTACAATTTGTAGAAAATTGTAGAGAAAAATTATTTGTTGAAAGAGAAAAAAGAATACACCCTTATAAAGATGACAAAATTCTAACTTCTTGGAATGGTCTTATGATTGCTGCTATGGCAATAGCTGGTAGAGTCTTAAACAACTCTAAATACACTAAAGCTGCAAAAAAAGCTGTAGACTTTATTTATAAAAACTTAGTGAGATCAGATGGCCGTCTCCTTGCAAGATACCGCGATGGAGAAGCTTCTTTTTTAGGCTATCTAGATGATTATTCCTTTCTAATATGGGGACTTATAGAATTATATGAAACAACATATAGCACAGAATATCTAAAAAAAGCACTGGAACTTAATGAAGATTTACTAAAACTTTTCTGGGATAAAGAAAATGGAGGCTTTTTCCTCTATGGAAATGATGGTGAAAATTTAATTACAAGGCCAAAGGAAATATATGATAGTGCTATCCCCTCTGGTAATTCTGTAGCTGCATTAAATTTGCTGCGGTTGTCCCATTTAACAAGCAGCTATGACTTTGAAGATAAGGCTAAGCAGTTATTTGAAGTTTTTTCAAAGGAAATAAATAATTTCCCAAGAGCATGCTCATTTTCTCTTATAGCACTTTTATTTTCAAAATCACCTATAAGGCAAATTATCGTATCTGCCGGCAGCAATATTGAAGAAGGTAACCAAGTAATGCATATAATACATGAGACATTTAATCCCTTTACAATCTCAATTTTGTACTGCAATTTAAATAAAGATTTAAGCACTATTTCTCCTATTATAGGAAATTATATAGACATCAACAATAAAACTACCATATACATTTGTGAAAATTTCACCTGTAAAAAACCTATAACAGATATTAATTTATTAAAAAAGATACTATAAAAAAATAGGCGGACATATAAAACTTTCTAAATTTATATGCCTGCCTAAAAAGTTCTATTGCAAGTAACCTTTCCATAATAACCTGCATATTATATTATTATGTATAATTTTATTAGGAGGTAAATCATGTATTGTTATACTTACATGAATCAATTTACTTGCGTTTTTAACGAACTTCAACTGTGGTCTCATGTTTCAAGTGACCATCCAATCTTTCTTAAAACTGTAGCTTCCCTTTCCAATATTAAATTACCAAAACCTATAGTAGATGGTCTCAATCATATTCACAATGTATTTTTAAAATTATATAACAATGCAGTTCAGCTTAAAAAATCTGCAGGTACTAATCCTGCCCAATATGCTATGCATATAAAAAGATTAATTGATGAGTTTATACATCTTGATACCCATGCTCTATCTTTTTACCCTCAATTGCTTACTTTAGCAAAAGGGAATAAAGTCTGGCAGGAACTAGTTAGACACATCATCAATGAACAAGCTTTTATGCTTGAATTGTTTAAAAATTTAAGACAACAAATAAGATAAGCTTTTAAATAGAATTTTCAACATATTTTTATAAGAACACCGAAAACCTCTTCTCCTTTAGTTTCATAATATATCAAAATTATGCCACTTATAAAATGTATTATATACGATCGTTTTGTAAAAACTAAATTAGATTCATGAATATAATTTACAAAATGAAGGAGAGGTTGATATACTAATGTTTAAACATGAGAAACCACTTTTAAAAGAAGTTAAAGTAGAAAAACCCAATCCACAGTATGCCGTACTAATGCAAGAACAACTAGGTGGTGGAAATGGTGAACTTAAAGCTGCCATGCAGTACTTGTCCCAGAGTTTTAGGGTAAATGATCCTGCAATAAAAGATTTATTTTTAGATATTGGTTCAGAAGAACTCAGTCATATGGAGATGGTTGCACAGACTGTAAATTTATTAAACGGTCATTCAGTTGACTTCAATTCAGTAGGTAGTGGAGAAATTGAAACTCACGTATTAGGTGGATTAGCACCAGTATTAATGAACTCTTCTGGAGAACCATGGACAGCAAATTATGTAACAGTTACAGGAGATCTCGTTGCAGACTTACTTTCCAATATAGCATCTGAGCAAAGGGCAAAAGTAGTATATGAATACTTATATCGTCAAATCAATGATAAATATGTACGTGAGACAATAAATTTCTTACTAGAACGTGAGGAAGCTCACAATGCACTATTTAGAGAGGCACTAAATAAAGTTAAAGATACAGGTTCAAATAAGGATTTTGGTGTAACTCAAGATTCCAAATTGTACTTTGATCTTTCAACACCAGGCAGATATTATGGAGATCCTAATCCTACAGAAACTAGCTTTACAAATCCTAAAAAAGAACAAGAATTTGCAGGAAAACATTAATTATATAATTTAACACTATTAATCATACATGGAGATAAGGAAACACATACCAATTTACATATGGTATGTGTTTTTTAAGTATAAATCTATTCTTTATTTTGATTAAACCTTATTGGAATTTTTTCTAAAAGATTTTTTAAAATCATTCAAATATGTGTACACCACTGGCACAAATAACAACGTCAATAATGTGGACGTAATTAATCCTCCAATAATTGCAAAAGCCATAGGTGCACGAAGTTCCGAACCTGAACCATTTGCTAATGCTGTAGGAAGCATGCCAAAAATCATCGCTAAGGTAGTCATAATAATTGGTCTTAAACGTGTACGTCCTGCTTTAATTAAAGCTTCTTTTAAATCCATTCCTTTATTGTAATTTTGTTTTGCAAAATCGATAAGCAAAATTGCATTTTTAGTAACCAATCCCATTAACATGATAACGCCTATCATAGACATCATATCCAGCTCTTTGTTACCAATAAACAATCCTAAAATGGCACCTATAATAGCTAGTGGTAAAGAAAGTAAAATAGCAAGTGGATCTATAAAACTTTCAAACTGAGCTGCAATTACGAGGAATACAAATAAAACTCCCATGACAAGTGCTGTAGCTAAACCAGCCATTCCTTCTGTCATTTGGTCTTGTGTCCCTCCAGCAGACAATTCTATTCCACTTGGAGTAGGAGCTTCACTTTTCATTTTGCTAGTAAAGGAACTATTAAAATTTCCTTGTGACACTCCTACATAATTTGCTTTCACCGTAGAATATATATATTTTACATTACTATTTTTTTTAATAACTTTTTCCATATTATTAGTGATTTTTGAAGCATTATTTAATGTAGAACTTGAGTCTAAACTTGCTTCTATGTCTAGTTGTCCAGTATCACCTGTCGCAATAAAACCTGTATTCAATTTCGTAGCCAAGAATAAACTTCCTATTAATAATATCATTGGTATTATTATAACTAAGATTCTATGTTCTAATGCCACCTTTAAAGCCCCAGCATAAGAATTTGCTAATTTGTCAAACGATCTGTTAAACTGCTCTAAAAACTTTCCTATTATAGGTATTTCTTTTTCTTCGCTTTTCAAATGCTTAGAAGACAATAGTGGTACTGCGGTAAAGGCTACAAATAATAACACCAAAACACTAGCAGCAACAGTTAGTCCAAATTGTACAAGAAACTTTCCTACCAAACCATTAATCATAGCAATAGGAAGAAATACTGCTACAAGTGCAAAGGTAGTAGCCATAACTGCAAGTCCTATTTCAGAAGTAGCTTCTTTTGCTGCCTGAATTGGACTTTCCCCCATATGTAAGTGACGTACAATATTTTCAATAACAACTATAGCATCATCAATAAGTAATCCAACAGCGATGGATAAAGCCATCAAAGACACTGTATTAAGTGAAAACTTCATAACTTTCATTGCTGCAAAAGTAGAAATTATGGATACCGGAATAGCAATTCCAGCAATTGCAGTACTAGCAATATTCTTAAGAAAGATAAAAACTACAATTACTGCAAGTATGCATCCCTCTATCAATGTTTTTTGAACATCTTTAACTGAATCATGTATGGATGTTGAGTTATCACGAACAAGTTCAACTTTAACTCCTTGCGGCAAGCTTTTTTTAATATCAGTAAGTTCTTTTTTAACAGCATTAGCTACTTGTACAGTATTTGAATTGGATTGTTTAAGAATATCAATACCAATTGCTTCCTTACCATTATAAAAAGATAAACTTTCTCTTTCCTTGCTGCCATCTTCAACTTCTGCAATATCCTTAAGTCTAACTTCACTGCCATTACGTGTTACAGCTAAAATATTAAGAAAATCATCTACATTCTTTATAGCTGCATTAGTTTTTAAACTTATTTCTGTATCTCCATCAGTAGTCTTACCGCTAGACACATCAATATTATCACTACTTAAACTATTGGTAAGTTCTGAAATTGTAATGTTAAAGGAATTCATTTTTTCTTTATCAAGCTTTATATGAATCTCCCGTTCCTGTTCTCCATAAGTGTTAACAGCTCCAACACCATTTATAGTTTGCAGTTTTTTGTAATGTTATCATCTACTAACTGCGACAACTCGCTGCTAGACATTGATCCTGTGACAGCAAGAGAAAAAATAGCCGATGCACTAGAATCATATTTTGAAACCACAGGCTCATTAATATCCCTTGGTAAGTTACCACGGATATTAGATAACTTATCTTTTACATCCTGCAGAGCTTCAGCTGAAGATTTGTCTAGTTCAAATGAAATAGTAGTATTAGAAACTCCTTCTGTTATGGTTGAGCTAATATGGCTCACCCCAGATATTTGTCCCACAGCATCTTCTACTTTTTTTGTTATCTTTGATTCAATTTGGTCTGGAGCCGCTCCACTTTGAACTATTGTAACAGATACAGTTGGAGTATCGACATCTGGAAACTGGTCAACAGATAAACTTGTGTAACTAACTATACCTAAAGCTAGTAAAGCAATAATTATTACTGTAGCAAATACAGGTCTTTTTAAACTAACATCCGTTAAAAACATAATTAAATATAACCCCCTATTCTGATACCATCTTTACAGCATCACCATCTTGCAAACTGCTTACATTAGTACAAATAACATCGTCACCAGTTTGTACTCCAGATTTTATTTCTATATCATCTTTATCAAATTCTCCTATGGTTATATTTTGTTTTTTTGCTACTCCATTATTATCTATAAATATATAATAGTTTCCTTCAGTATTAAGTTTTAATTTAGCACTTACCCCTAATTTTACATAATTTAAATCACTTTCTCTTATATCTATAACAGCATATATTGGAGATATTGTTTCTACTTTTCCTAAAGCTGCTCCTGGACTTATATATTGACCTACATTAATATTTTTTCCAGTCATAACTCCACTAGTTGGAGCTGTGATAACTGTATTTTGGAGTGATTCGTTTAAATTGTCTAAATTCGTTTGAGCTGTTTGTATACTAGACGCTTGTGCTTCAGCAGAAATATTTGAAGCTTGTGCACTTGCTCTTGCTGATTGAAGCGCACTTTCTGCTGTTTTTAGCTGAGCTTCTGCATTTTCATAATCAACTTTTGTAGCTGCTCCTTGGTCATAAAGAGCTTTTGTTCTATTATAGTTATTCTGGGCAGTTTGTAAATCTATCTGCGGCTTATTAACTCCCAGTTGTGCAGAATTGGCTGAACTCTGTGCTGATTTAAATTGAGCTTCTGCTTGTTCATATTTGCTTTAACTGCTTTTACAGAAACTTTTTTACCTTTACCGTCTATAAAAAAGTTTTTTCCTCCTACTGCAGTCCCAATAATAACCAATGCAATTATTATATAAATTAGTTTCTTTTTTTTAATCATTTTAAACCTCCCTTACAGTAAATAGTACATTAGTTTATTCATTGAACGCACGTTGAACATATTTATTTTAATAAAAACTAGATTAATTACTAATCTAGTTTTTTCCATGAATCTGTCGTAAATTCTATTAATCTTTTTATATAATTGTTGCTATCATCTGGCCGTAAACCTGCTACCAAGTACTTCATAATAACTGTACTTGCAACTGTAGCCATAAACTGATGTGCGGCCATTTCAAAATCAACTTCTTTAATTTCACCTTTTTGGGCTCTTTTTTTAAGGAAACTATTTACTGTGCTCCAAGTTTTAGCAAATGTTTGCAAAAGTAATTCCCTAGTTTCTGTTCCTAATAAATCTTTCTCATGAAACATAATGACAATAAGTTCACTGTCCACCATAACGGTATTTCTTAATTCCCTGCAGCAGTAAATCATAACTTCATCTAGTGACATTTCATCGGTTATGCCATCTAGAATTTTATTTACATGATCATTTAAAATTTCACAACCTTCTTTTAATATGGTATGCAAAATTTCTAGTTTTCCTTTAGGAAAGTAATGATAAATTAATCCATCTGCCATTCCTATGCTCTGAGTAATGGAACGAACAGAAGTGTTATAGTATCCATTCTTTGCAAATAACTTTTTAGCGGCATCAAGCAATTGCTGTCTTCTTTCAATAGCTTGTAATTGTCTACTAGTCATTCGTTTTTTATTATTCATGTACTTCCCTCTTTTCATTCATCAACCGTTCAATAAAGTAATTTTAATATTAAATATTACTAAAGTCAACACATTTTTCATCTTATTCAAGGTACTGTTTTGCCTAAAAGTTATAATAAAATTGTAAAATAAATTATTCTACTCCCCAGTTGTCAAACTTATCTATAATCCACCTATTTCCATCATAGACTAAAACAGCATGAGCATAAGATAAATCTCCAAAATAGTGTCCTTTTAACGTAATATCTGCCTTGTTACCATCATATTTCTTAGAAATTACTTCAGAATCTTCAACAATAAGTCTAGGTTCAGGATTTCCATATCTCATATAAACTTTACCATCAATATTTTTAAATGTAAAATTTACCAGAGTGTTTATGAATTCGTCCGTATAATAATTGTTCAATCCATAGTTTTCATTTAAATATTCACTTATGGAATTGTATCCCCCTATGTTATCTACTACAGGGGCATAACTTATACCTGATACATCCATATAAGAATTCCCATCCACATTAATTTTCAATATTTTTTTAAAGGCTTCATCTCCATTAAGCAGTAATTTTTTAGCATCCTCATTTAAAATAAAAAGTTTACCCTCTAAAACATTCTGTACATCTTCACTTACAGCTCCAATGCCACCTATTAAAATAACTTTTTCACAGTTGCATCCATCCAAGTATTGTTTTTGATCTGATATGTCAACTCCATCCGTCAATATTATCGGTGCATTATTTTTTGCAGCCAGTGCACTGGCAGATAATGCATCAGGGAAATTTTCACCATTTACAATAACAGCTGTATCCGAAGTTTGGTTAAAGTATTTACATACATTTAAAGATGTATCGTATCTATCTATACCCGCTATCCTTATTATGCTGCTATCATTAAGTGATGGGACAACCTCTTTTAACTGACTTACTATATTACCTGTTATGGATGATTCTCCTCCAACAATAAATATTTTAGACGGCTCTATATTTTGCAGTGTTTGTTTTGTTTCATCAGCTAACTTAAATGAATCAGCTATAATAATAGGATATCCTTTTGAGGCAGCAATGCTTGAAACACTTAAAGCATCTGCAAATCCAAAAGCATTTACCATAACCACTGGAGTACCTTTTTCTGTCATTAAATATCTGGTAATTGTGAAATTTGTGTCAAATCTATTCCTTCCACCTAATCTTTTAATGCTGCTATATCCTAATGAATTAAAATAGCTGTCAAAATTTTTACTTACAGATGATTTTCCCCCTAATATATAGATAGTTCCTCCCCAATCCAATTTATTTTTTATAAAGTTAATGGAATCACGACTAGAACTTATATCTTTTCCTACCAACAATATAGGAGCATTTATTTTTTTTGAAAGCACAGAACCTGTTATTGCATCTGGAAAATCATCCCCACTTGCAATAATTACATTTTCCAACTTGTCACTGCTAAAACTATTTGCTATATTTACAGATGTTTCATATCTGTTTGCCCCGCTTATTCTACTTACACCATAATCAGTTTTAGCATATACAAGTTCTCCCCCACATGTTGATATAATTATTGAAGTTACAAGCGCTATGATTTTCTTCACTAGTATCCCCCCTCGTATTTTTTAATATATTATTATTTATAGTATTTACATATTAAAAAAATTACAGCAGAATATTTAATTATTAGTTATAATTGTAGTAATATTTTAGGATATATAACTATATACTATATATTGTTCCAATAAAAGTATGAATTTCAAAATAATTTAGTTGACATATTCCGTTTAATAGAATATAATTAAATGTAATAAGTAAAAGGAGGCGGTAATTTGAAGAAAGAAAATATATTAATAACACCTGATGTTATTGAAGAATGTCTAAGTGAATCTCTAGATACTATCGAAAAGAAAGCTTGTTCTTACAGCAAAAAACAAAAATCTTTAAAATAATTTTCATATCTAAATATTCTCTTCCATTAATATACTTTGTCTATTAATGCATGAATCTCAATTTTCAGTCTGAAATAGTTATCATAGTCACCCATTACGACTGTGATAACTAAATAAAAATCAATCTATTTTTCTAATATTATAAACAGCATAAATGACAAGTGCTGCTCCAAAAATTTGAAGCGGCGTCAAAGGTTCTTTTAAAATAAAAAAAGAAAGTAACATAGCTGTAGGTATTTCTAGATTACCTATTATTGAAACCTTTAAAGATCCAATGTGTTTAATTGCCGCGTAAAGCAAAGTTAAAGGTATTATTTCGCAAAGTACTGCTAGTACTATAATACATGCAATCAATTTTTCGTTTAAATCTTGCCTAAACACTTCCACTGGAAATTTAAAAGCTATTAGAGCTAAAAATGAAAAGATAATGGAGTAAAAGTTAACTGCAAGTGGATTTAATGTATTCATTTTTTTCTCCGTATATATATTCATAAAAGCATAAAATACTGCTGCTAGAATTCCATACATAAAACCCTTTGTTGAAAAGGTCTTTATCCCCTGGTTAAGACCCAAAGCTAAAAAACAACCTATAAAGGTTACAATAAGAGCAAAAACCTTATTAAAATTCATCTTCATTTTTTCAAATATTACTGAATAAATAAAAACCATAGCAGGATATGTATAAAGCAGTATGGTAACCATTGAAACATCCAGATAATTAAAAGCCATGTAATAAAAAACTGTCATAAAGGTATTACCTACTATTCCAAGAACCGCTGTGTGATACAAATTCCTTTTTCCCATTTTTAAAGCTTTCCTATCTGTTACTAGTATACTTAGAAACATAATCGGAATTGACATCATATATTGAAGTATCAGTATATTTATAGAATCTGCCCCTTCTGAGAAAGCAATTTTTATTATAATTCCGCAAGTTCCAAATAATATGGCAGACAAGACAGAATATATATATCCTTTTTTCAAAAAAGCACCCCTATTCAAGTAATTAAATTTGACAGTTGACCTTTTTATTCTAACATAGTTTTTCATTTTAAAGTAACAAAAATCATCCTAAAAAATAATCTAATATTGTACATAGTTTAATAATAATATCAACGGAGGTTATTTACATGTATTGTATTGATGCAGGAAGTGACTATTGTCCATGCCATCTTGCGGAAACCCTTGACTGTATACTATGCTCTCAGCTTTCCGGGGAAGAGTTTTGCCAATGCAAGGACTGGTGTGGAGTTTGCATATATGAACAATATATTTCCAATGGTAAAAAAGCAAAAAATTTAAGAAAAACTTACAATTGCCCTATATTATATAAGAAAGTAGCCGAAAATTCTCTTTGTATGTTTACCTTAGAAGCACCAGAGAACCTAGTAACAGAACTATCTAATCCTGGGAGCTTTGTATTTTTGAGAAATAAGGAAAGTGTAAATTATTATGATGTTCCAATTTCGATTATAAATGCACATAAAACAAACAACACTTTAGAAGTTGCAATAAAATCAAGCGGCACAAAGACTAAAGCACTTTTTAAATTAAATGAAGGAGATAAAATATTACTTAGAGGCCCCTTTTCAAATGGGGTAATGGGACTTTCAAATATTAATAATGCCAAAGACGGCATATCATTAGTTATAGCCCGAGGCATAGGAATTGCTCCTTCTATTCCAGTTATGAAAAAACTATATTCCAATAAAAATAAAGTCATCTCCATTATTGATACACAATTTAAGGAGAATTTTTATGAGAATTATTTCAAAGACTGCAAATCAAAAGTTCTAAATTGCACTATATTAGACGAGGGAAAACTATCTGAGGAATTTAAATTCATGTTGGAAAACATCCTGCGGGAAAATTCTATAAATCTAATACACTGTGGAGGACCAGACATAATGAGTTATAAAATTATAGATTTTGTAGACAAAATCGCCAATTCAAAAGACAAATCCATAAATTTTTCCTGCTGCAATAATTCCAAAATGAGCTGCGGTGAAGGAATATGTGCAAGCTGCACTAAGCACTATGATGGTGACATAGTTAGAAGACTATGCAAGGTGCAGATGGATCCACGAGATTTATTTAAAGATAGAAGATTATTATAGGGGGGTATTTTTTTTATGAAAGTAATAGTAATTGGCTCAGGCTGGTCCGGATGTGCGGTACAGTAAAAACAACCTCTATTTACAATAGGTATACAGAACAAAAGCAAAAGGATATAGGTATTACTCCTTTTGCTTTTTCTATTATTTAAAATACATAATATTGCTTTAGCAATCACTTCTCATATAGTTAATATATTCATTCCTTAATTCATATAAAGCCTTTATATCCCACATATCAGCTATACCAAAGTATTCTAACGCTTTATCAAACGAGGTTACTTTATATTCCTTATCTCTTAGTTCTTTGATATATGTATAGAACATAGCTTTATCGTCAAATATTATTGCGAATTTAGCTGTCTTGGCGGCAGTTTTAAAATATCTTCCACCATGTTCCTTACATACTTCAGATATTTTATCCTCGATTTTATGAAACTGCTTAAGAGTTCCATCTCTTCGCTCATAATCAAGCTTATATGCTATAAAACATTTATATATATCTTCATCAATAGGATCATATTCAAATGATGTTTCAAGATTAATTTTATTACGTTGCCTAACTTTTTCGTGTTCTTTTTCTGCTTGAATTTCTTCAACTATATGTATATTATTTAACGCTTTCTTAAATCTCTTATAATCTTTTTTTGAAACCCAAAATAAATAATGTCTATCAGCAATTTTATAATATCTGCGTCCTTTACTCAATCCCCTTTCTTCAAGGCTATAAAAGTCTATTAAATATTTTTCACCATCTATAGTTATATGCCTATCATCTTTATAAAATTTAACTTCAACATTTTCTAAACGCTGGTCATTTCCTATACAATATACATAATCAATTATAAATATTTCATCAGTTGGTTCATTCTTTATTTTACTTTTTGATTCTTTTTTATCCATAATTTTATTTGTACTTGAGCCGTTGGTATATTTGCTACCAATAAAATATAAAACAACAATAGCCATAACAATTATTATAAAAACCATGCAAAATCATCTCCTTATATGAAGATAATTCTATAGAATATAATAAAATCCTTCATTTTTACTATATAAGATGTTTCTATTTTCCTTGAATACTATTTATTTGACATAAATGTATATCTTGTATAATATTTGTAGTATAGACATATTAAAAAGGGGGGATCATAAATGAATAAATCAATTAAAAGAATTACAGTAATTTTTATGAGTACATTGTTAGCATTTACTTTGATTGGATGTAGCAGTGGTACAGGTTCAACTACCAGTAATAAACCTAAAGCTAAACCTAAACCAAAAATAACAGCTCAATACATAGTTGATACTCTGAAAGCTAAAGAAGGTAGTTATATGACAAATATAACTGTTGTTACAGCTGAAAATGATGAAAATAAACTTTTAGGAAGGCCTAATCAATATGTCCAAAAAATAACTTGGAAAGATAGTAGGTCAAAAGATTCTAATGTAGATTGCTCAGTTGAATTTTTTAACAATAAAGAAGATGCTACAGCAAGGAAAACTTACCTACAAAATATAATAAAATCTATGCCAATGCTTACCCAATACATAGAGCAAAATAACAAAGCGTTACTAAGAATAGATGGAGTATTAACACCAGATCAATCAAAAGAATATATGGATATATTTAAAACTATAAGTGATAATTAAAATAAATAGCTCCAGTCTAAAATTAAACCGGAGCTATTAAACTATTCTTTTACATTGTCATTTTTGTTTTCACCATCATTTTTATTTCCACTGTACAGCTGTTTATACTTAAAAATATGAAATGCTAATAATGCGGCAAATATCAAATTAAGTATTGACCATATCTTTAGATCAGAAAAATGTCCTACGTTGGCAATTCCTACAATAAAAGCTAATACATAAAATACAATAGCCGTTATAGTCATACCCTTACTGTACTTAGAAATTATAGCTATTATTCCGGCAATTAGCATAAGTATAGCTAACATTATTCCAGCTGATCCACTGGCTTCTTTGTTACTGGCTAATGCATTTCCTATCCCTGCTGCACAACTTTGAAAAGCCACTAGTATAAATAATACAATACTAATTATTCCTATAACCTTTTTCATTTTTATAAATCCCCCTTAATTATGTAATCTTAAATATATTGTAACAAAATATTCATATTTTGTCTATTCTGTCATAAAAGAGAGCTTATTTTTCATTTTTCCAAACAAGTAATTATATAAAAGCAAATTAAAAATATAAGCACATCTTCTGCACCTCTAGTTTTAAACAACTTAAAGCCATAATATTTTTTCTTTAGTGGATATAATAAAGGTATGCCTGTGACTGTTAAACTGTCTAACAGTAGATGTGTGAAATAATTAAGTCCCCACAATAAGCCTAGTTTCCAGCTATATAGGCTGAATAATCCTGTAGTTATTAATAGAGCTAGTAAGGTATGTGTTATTCCCCTATGCTTTAATCCTAACTTATAATCCCAATCTGGTATAAGAGATCCAACCACAGCAATAGGCAAAAAGAGAACGTTTGATATATTTATAAAATTTATAGTTGCAGCAATGCCAACTGCAATATGTGTTTTCTTCATCATGGCCTTTATTTCTCCTATCCAAAAATATATCAAAAACCATATCAAAAAAGGCATCCAGTCTATTGGACACCCTAATCTTATCTTAGTTATTGATTTTACTTGCTTTAGTATACTAAAAATTCCTATGATACTTATAGTATTTTGTTTAGAACTTAATATTTTTAATATCATTTATTTTTATATATTTTACTTTTGGCACACGCACACGCCTCTCACACTTACAGACAATCAAAAATTCAACTACTGCTTTTGTTTCTGCCAAAGTTTCTAGGACTTCTTTTATTTTTGTTTCTTTTGTACGATTGTATATATCAACTTCTAATATTATTATTTTGCCCTCTTTTAAGATAAATATACAATCTACATAATTATTTTTTATTTTATATTCTCTCTGCATGAATTTAATTTTATCTTTTAGAAAAATAGCTATGCTTGTAATTACTAGAGTATGAAATGAAGGCAGTTTCTTAATGTAATATACCTTTTTACCTAGTACCGGATGAATCTGTGCTTTTAAAAATTTATTATCTTCTAGTAATTTTAATCTCTTACTGGCCATACTATAAGAAGGGAAGAATATTTTTTGAAGTTGCTCTATTGCAGCGCCTTGATTATTTTCTATGAAATTAATAATGTTTGCATCTCTAGTGGTTAATTTCATTTAAAATACTCAATATATTGCTAACTGATTTCTCCCTCTTAGGCGGAGCAACTTCCTTTTTCTTCTCTACAAATCTATGCTTAATGTTTTCCATAACCATATTATGATCTATTGTATAGCTATATCCTTGCTGCTCATCTATAGTTCTACAAATCAATTCTCTTTCCTGCAATTTAGTAGCTTTTCCATTACCTAATATAACTATTGCTGCTGGTTCATCTGCTATTTTAAGACTTATTCTAGTACATAATTGAGCTTTTATGTCACTTGGTATAGAATCACTGGTAGGCTTTTGAAGTGCTGTTATAAGAAATACTCCTGAAGATCTGCCAACATTGACTATAGTTTTTATATATTTAAGGCATTGCAATTTTAATTTCTTTTCTTCTTTACCGTCTCCCCTAGATGCATTTAAAAAGCTAAATTCCTCTATTACAACATAGATATACTTTAGCTTGCAATACACGTTCTTATTATAGTCTTCTATATTGTAGTATCCTTTTGTATTGTCAATGAGCTTTTCACGTCTCCTGCACTCTTTATCTATTTCCTTTAAACTGTCCAGTACTTCTTCCAGAGTCTTAGAATTAACTTTTACCTGAGCACAATTATTAAAAACACCAAGGTCATTTTTTCTTATCTGTAACAAATATATATCTACATTACAGCAATATTTAATTAAATTAGTTAGTATTAATAGAAGTATTCTGGATTTTCCTGTGCCTGTATCTCCACCTATAAGCATGTGTGGAAACTTATTCATATCAACTACTATAGGCTGGATAAGTCCATCACCTATTAAAAGATTATGTGGCGGCAACTTTAAGGGAATGTAATCCTTAAAGTTAAATTCTTTAACACAATACATATCTACTATATTACTCATGCTTTTTAGCTGTATAGATCTATAGCTTAATCCTTCTTTGAATATATCCAGGTCTTTTTGTAATTGCTCTAAAGTATATGAGTAGGGTAATTCTATGGTAATAATATGTCCATACTCTGTACGCTCTATATGGTGGATTTTAAGGGTTTTATCTAGTCTATTGGTAAACTCATTCTTAGAAAAAGTAATCTGCTTCCACTTTCTTCTTATCTTCATCTTATCCTTATTTTTATTAGTGAAATAGAGTCCCCCTATAAGTAAAATTTCTGCAATCATTTCTTCACCTTCTTAGTTGGCAAGACTATCCCTAAAACTGACCATAATCCAATAAGGGTGGCAAGCTGTGTATATGCATTAGATGTTAGGGACTTGAAATAATTTAAAACTAGCTTATCCAATACAAACAGATCCATTACTTTTCTCCTTTTCTAAATGATTAAGATAATATTCCAGTGATTTCTTAACAAATTCACTCTTCTCCTCAAGAGCATTAACATAAGTATATAATTTCATATCTCTAGTTGTTTTCTTAAAGCTTACTGTTATTCTTAGCAATTTTTACAACTCCTTTTCACTTTCTCTACTAATAATGTATGCAGAGTTTGCTTAAAAGTTTCTTGATTTGAACTAAAATATATTATTATGAACTATTTTTTATAAAAAATAAAAGGACACTATTCATCCAAATAAATAATATCCTCCA
>ENA-UOOE01000979-UOOE01000979.1-fermentation-metagenome-genome-assembly--contig:-NODE-979-length-25326-cov-11.171936_pt1 | contig 25326 bp, 13 predicted proteins | sample MGYA00245776_ERZ724021 | MGnify/ENA primary metagenome ERZ724021 (study PRJEB28704, sample SAMN03018321) | fermentation metagenome | biome: anthropogenic terrestrial biome; feature: soil; material... | reverse complement strand
GGGAACGTGACATTAAACTGCCGGAATCGTTCCGTCCATTTTTGGAAGAATGGGCGAAAAGAGTAGCCGGCAAGGAACTTTTGGAAGAACATGTCAAATTTATATTAAACGATAATCTGGTATAATTTGAATGTTTACTCACATATAATTGAAAAGGTGTTTGTCGAGGTGAACACGGCAAACATGACGACTGCCACAGCGATCAGGGACAACATTGCCGGCCTGCTGGAGCAACGGTTCTTTCCGGAACTCTCGAAAATACTGGATGAATGGAGCCCGACGGATAAGATAATCCGTTTTCAAACATTCGATCTGAATGTACGGATTCCGGCCGACAACTGGGCTGACAGGCTGGAGAAAGTGATGACCGACCTGTTTTTGCAACGGATGAAGGCTGTAGTCGGCTCTCCTGATGACGGGAAGAGCGGCGTTACGTTGCAAAATGGCATGGAGATCATTCCTGTTGAAGGAAACAGGGAGGAACTGTTTTTCTTTTTTCTTGAAAAGGGCCGTCTCCCCTGGTTTGGGACAAAAGTCGATCTTCTTGAGTTTTTGCAACTCAAAAATTGGAAAGAAAGTCTCGAAAAACCGGAATTTTTAAACCGGTTGATCAATCTGTTGAAAAAGGGATCGGGGATGAACGACCGGTTTATCTTTCAACTCGAAGAGAAACAGAAAATGCTTTTCTTAAAAAAGATCAACCCGGCTGTCGAAAAAGCGACAGATGTAGTACATCTGATGCATATCGTGCCCGCTGATGCAAAGGCCTCTTTCTTCAGTTTTTTACTGGAAATTTCCCTCGGTAGTGAAACTGCAAGGCTACAGCATTCTTCCAGACAGCTGGCCAGCGCGCTTGGAAAGATATCCGGACTGAAAACAAAAAAGCCGGTCAGTACACTGCTTCCCGTATTAATCGGAATCATGCAAAAAAGTAACCTGTTATCCAATAGGGAGAAAGAAAAAATTGCTGAAATTATTTCAGCTTCGTCAGGAACAGACAGAACTGTCTTTCCTTATGTAAAGGGAATTGAGAACCGTACTGAATTCCCGATGATCGAAGAGGTTGGACAGGAATCATTTTTCACACCCGATAAAGGAGGTATCGCCGTACAAAATGCGGGGCTTATTTTACTTCATCCCTTTTTGAAAACATTTTTTCAGGCTATTGAAGTACTGGATGAAAGGGATCAGATCAAAGAATCAGCACGCTCTCTGGCCATTCAGACACTTCATTTCGTGGCTACGGGCGAAAGCGATTTTTTTGAGTGTGACCTGGTTTTTGAAAAAATTCTGTGCGGTGTATCGCTTACAATACCAGTGAAGAGAGAAAGTCTTTTATCTAAAAGAATAAAGGATGAAAGCAGGCAGCTTCTATGTGAAGTAATCAGACAGTGGCCTGCATTAAAAAACAGTTCACCCGATGGATTACGCCAACTGTTTATCCAACGAGACGGAAAACTGGTACAGGAAGAACACCATTATAAACTGCTGATGGAACGGAAAGCCCAGGACATCCTGCTCGACAAATTGAACTGGAATAGCTCGTTGGCAAAAATTCCATGGAGAACAGAGCTATTATTTGTGGAGTGGTAAGTAAATAAGCATGTACAGGACAATACGTAATTTCATACTGATAAATTGAAAACAAACAGATCATATGACAAAGACGATACAAAAATCTCAGAAGACGCCGAATACCGGTGTCACAAATAATGTGACGAGTAAGCCGTTTTTCACTAAGAAGGCGAGTAGCTCATTCTTTCCACAAGAAAATTCATTCAAGAACGAGTCTATTTTTCGAGCCCGAGAGAAGAGTGACATGATTCAAAACAACACGGGAATACCCGATCAGTTAAAGAACGGCATTGAAAATCTATCAGGAATAAGTATTTCAGATGTGAAAGTTCATCGAAACTCTTCACGTCCCAAGCAACTCGACGCCCTTGCATACACACAGGGTACGGATATATACATCGCCCCTGGACAGGAAAAACTCCTGCCACATGAAGCGTGGCATGTAATACAGCAGAAACAGGGAAGGGTGACTCCTACAGGAAGACTGGGAAGAGATCATATCAATGATAATGTCACACTCGAACAGGAAGCAACAGAAATGGGAAATAAAGCATTACATACCAACGACATACATCCTCGTCCAGTTCATAAGAGCAGTAATCAGTCTGTTCATGATATTCAGCGCTTCGGAGTGATTCAAAGAGAGCCCATCCCAGCCAGTGCGATCATTCTGGATGTAAATGCGTCGGCTGAAACAGTACTTCAGCTCTTAATTGCCACAGCTGGTGCTACCAGTCGTCAGTACAGTAGTGTAAACTGGAGGAACATGTTTTTGGGAGTGATAACCCAGCAACTACGGGGAAGATCACTGGGAACCATTACTCATACCTGGAGAGACAACGCCGGGTTAGATTGCGACTGGTCGGTCACGATCAATTTTGACCAGACAGGTGCAAACAGGACCTCCAGACCCACTGAACAAAGAGACATCACCAATGCTTCCGGGGGATCTTCCTCTAACAGTTTGGGTAGTAGTCTGAGCGACACATCCGGATCGAGCGTCTCGGTAACAGGCGGATCGAGCAGTTCTGTTGGGGTAGAGTCAGGACCTGTCAGTGCAGAAGCGGGTAGTAGCAGAAGCGGAACAGTAGGCTTGAGCGACTCGCATACCAGTGGTAGCAGTGGATCATCCGGTGGAGGGCTGAGCGCAGGCTCCTCAGCTGTCAGTCGAGAGTCGGTTACCAGATATCTGGCCTCTCTAAGAGTAAATATTGATTGTACTGCTGAAGCTGCCTACAGCAACTGGGACATCATTAATCCCGTAAAGTGGGGAGCTCACCTGGCAGGGAGACAACACCAGAACTATACATTTTTCATTGGGACATTAACCTATGACTTACCAAACTATTGACTTTGAAACATTTCCACAAACTATGCCGTTTATGCTTTTCTGAAAACAGTAATTCAACAAGAAATGAATGACAAAACTATCATCAATTTTGACGGACTCACTTTTCTGGACGAACTTGAGACAATATATGGTTCTGATGGAATGGAAGGGATTATCAAACTTGCTGCAGAGCGGTTTCCTATCGGTCAGACTATCCGACTGCAACAACATCCGGATCCAAATCATGAGATTGTTTACATGATTGAGAGAGTAGTCATTTCATCTGTCGATCAGGATACAGTGCTATGGTACATGGGGGATGCACCCTCGAGTTCTTTGGTCCGGAGCATGCAGCTGCCCTACGTTGACATCCCTTTTCAGGTAGAAATCTACGGAAGACCGGACAATACAGGCATTACTTCATCTGAGGATGTATGAAGAATTTGCACAAACAAGATAAGCGTGTAAATAGATATTCAGTGCAGGAATACGACCTAAGTTGAATCAATGGAATAAACAACCCGTTTCTAATGATGTACAATGCAAATTACCTGGATTTTTTGAGAAATGTGATTGAAAGCCGACTTGAAAAGATATTCAAAGGGAATGATACCCCTCTTTCGTTATATCCTCCATCGGATATGCATTCGGAACTGGGCCGTTTCATCAATCTACAGAGTATGAATGTCGAGGAAACAATTATTCTGTTGCTGGCCTTGGTGCCACATCTGGATCCCGGTTTTTTCCAATCGGTCATCGCCCCTTTTCTTCCAAATGGCGGCGATTTTCCGGAGTTTGGCGGGACAAAAGGCAAAAATCACCGGGGAATACTGCCGACAGGCGAGACAGTATTGTTCGTTCTGGCAGGGAATGATCCCGCGAAACGGATAGCGCTTTACCGCTATTTTGAGGAAGATCACCTGTTTGCTAAAAAGAATATACTTTCCATTGAGCTACCGGAACATCACGAACCCCGTATGAGTGGCCGACTACTAATGGACGAAGAATATGTACAGTTGTTTACCACCGGAAAAATATCCAAACCAAAACTTAGCAGCGATTTTCCGGCAGAACGGATTACGACGGAGATGTATTGGGATGATCTGGTACTCCGGGAGAAAACACTGAGTGAGATCAAGGAGATTGAGACATGGCTCCGCTACAACGATGAGTTACTTTATGGCTGGAAAATGAAGGGTAAAATCAAACCCGGTTACCGTGTACTTTTCCATGGTCCCTCGGGCACCGGCAAGACACTGACAGCCTCCCTGCTGGGTAAATATACCCACCGTGATGTATACCGGATTGATCTCTCCATGGTGGTTTCCAAATATATCGGAGAGACCGAAAAAAACCTTTCCAGGCTTTTCGACAAAGCAGAAAATAAAGAATGGATCCTGTTCTTCGATGAGGCAGATGCCCTTTTCGGCAAACGGACAAATGTGAACGATGCCCATGACAAGTATGCCAACCAGGAGGTTTCCTATCTCCTTCAGCGAGTTGAGTCGCATGCAGGACTGATAATCCTCGCCTCTAACATGAAATCAAATCTCGACTCCTCCTTCACGCGGAGGTTTAACTCGATCATCGAATTCGATCATCCTGATGCCACGGAAAGGTTACAGCTCTGGAAAAACTATTTTCCGACTACGCCCGAAAGAAAAACAAAAATTGATCTGGAAGAGATTGCCCGCAAATATCATCTTACAGGAGCAAATATTGTGAATGTCATTCAGTTTGCGGGACTGCAAACGCTGGAAAAAAAATCGACCACCATTTCGGCAGAGGATCTGATGAAAGGAATTCGGAAGGAATATGAAAAAGAGGGCAAAATGATGCGTCAGGAATAGTCTTGTTTTGACCATATGCACCTTCCAACAAAGAGACTGTGCAATGCAAAGAACGCAAAGGTGGAACAATGTGAGATTTTGTCCCGCGCCAATGGGATAGAATCGTCCGTAGTTGCTATATTTGCAGAAAAAAGATGATACTCGATCTCTGTCCCTCCCCCGCCCTCTATACCTATTATCAGCAAGAAAACGACACGGTTATTGTGGTGGATGTCTTCAGGGCTTCGGCCACCATGTGTGCCATGTTGCACAACGGCGCGGCAGCTGTGATTCCTGTGGCCGATATTGAGGAGGCAAGACGGTACAAACAGGAAGGATTTCTGGTCGGTGCGGAAAGAAAAACACGCAAATGTGATTTTGCCGATTTTGGCAATTCGCCGTTCGACTATGCCCGGGAAATCGTAGCCGGGAGAGAGGTGGTATTTACCACCACCAACGGCACGCAAGCCATTCAAGCAGCCAAGGGGTGCGGACAACTGTTTGTCGGCACCTTCTCCAATATCGACGCGGTGCTGGAAGCGTCCCTCCGGTCGTCAGGACGCGTGGTGATACTCTGTGCCGGGTGGAACAACCGGGTAAATGTGGAGGACACCCTCTTCGGGGGTGCTTTTGCAGCACGCCTGTTGGAAAAGAGTGAGGTGACCTTCGGCTCCGATGCCATAAGAATTGCCCTGGCCCTGTGGCAACAGGCAAAAGGCAATCCCCAGGGTTATCTGCGACAGAGTGACCATTATCAGCGACTTATCGACCACGGCGCGGAAGGGGATGCGGCCTACTGCCTGAAAATGAATACAGTACATATTGTCCCTTCTTATGATAAGCAGGCCGGAAAATTAAAGCTTATCTGTTGATAAAAACCCTTATCCCACACTTTAGGCCACCGTTTTAATCTATATCGTAGCTAACCAAATTTAATTTTTCGTTTCCGATATCCTGATGGAGTCTCATCATAAAACTGTTTAAAAGAACGACTGAAATAGTTTGGATCGGTGAAACCTGCTTTATAGGCAATTTCAGCTATGTTGAGATTCGTTTCCTTTAGTAACTTTTTTGAATAATTAAAACGCACACTTTGGATATATTCGTTTGGTGACATATTAATTATCTTTTTCAATTTAAGATAGAGAAGGCTCCTACTTATATTTAGCTTCGAAGCAATATCATCTATTTTCAACTGATCATTTCCAATGTTTTTATGAATAAAATCTGTCAAATCGTTGATAAATTGTAGATCTCTGCTTACCAATACTTTCTCATCAATGGTTATATTCCCACTGATAGCCATATCTTTGTGGAGTTCACGTATTTTCAACAAGTTTCTCACTATAAGTTCTAGTTCTTTAAAAGAAAAGGGTTTCTTTATATATGCGTTAGCACCTACTTCTAACCCTGTTAGTTTATCTTCATCAGTTGTCCTTGCAGTTAACAATATTATACCAGTATGACTAATGTTGTAATCTGTCCGTATTGTTTTCACTAATTCTATGCCATCCATCTCAGGCATTATTATATCGCTGATTACTACATCCGGATGTTGCTTATATATATAAGCAAGTGCCTCCACGCCATTTTTTGCATAACCAACAGTATAATAATTAGAAAAATAGTCTATAATCATTTGTGCCAGCTCAGGAGTATCTTCAACTACCAACACATGCTCTCTATCTTGTTTACCTTTTAAATTGTTTTTCTTTACAACAACTTTTTTTGTTAAAGTTGTATCATATAATGAAGTTATATCATTAAAATATAAGTCATGACTTGAGACTATATCAGATTTTTTTTCCACTTGTTTATTGAGTCGGGGAAAGCATACATGAAAATTGCACCATTTCCCATAGTTACTCGAGATACTAATATCACCTCCATGTAACTTTACAAGTGAACTGGAAAGAGCAAGTCCCAACCCTACTCCTTTGAATTTTCCTTTTTCAGTGACTATCTGGGTAAAAGGTTCAAAAACCGTTTGAATATCTTGCTGTGCAATACCCATCCCATTATCATGTACGGTAATTAGAACCGATTCAGATTTGGGTCTGTAACGCAAACGAATTATTATGCGATCAGTAGTATATTTAAATGCATTTGTAATCAAGTTACTTGCAATTTTCACAACAGCTTTAGGATCAACATCCGCAAGAAGAGATTCTTCTTTACAAAAAAAATCAAAGTGGATGTGGTGGAATTGTGCATAAGGAAGGAATTTATTGTATAGCTCTTGCAAAAGCTCAACCAAATCAATCCTCACAAAATGTACAGCATATTTTTTTTCTTCTAACCGACGAAATTCAAGTAATTCAGATACAGTATCCTCAAGCCATTTCGAATTTCTTTCTATTGTCCGTATATTCTGTTTTAGATGCTTAGGGACTGAATTGTCTGCTTGTAGTATCTCAATCGGAGCTTTAATGAGAGAAAGGGGGGTTTTTATTTCATGCGCTAGGTTCGTAAAAAAATTTATTTTAGTTTCATTCAATTCTTTCTCATATTTATCAATTTTCTTTTTGTGTTTTACTCCTTCCCGATACTTAATGTATTTAATAAGTATAATGATGGAAGTTACCAAAAAGAGAAAATAAAACACTTTCGCAATAGAACTCTTCCAAAAAGGTTGTAGAATATTGATATTAAGGCATGTAGAATGAGATGACCATAGTCCATCGTTATTAGAAACATAGAGGATGAAACTATATTTCCCTGGAGGTAAGTTATTATACTCAACTTTGTTTATGTTCATATCTCCTTGCCATACAGCATCGAATCCTTCAAGGATATATCTATAACTGTTTTTGACGGGATTAACATAACTAAGTGATGAAATACTGAAAATTATATTATTTTGTGAATGTTTCAATTTCAAATAGTTGCCGCTATTATTTAAGGTTCCTATTCGGTCCTCGAAATAAATAATCTCTTTAGAACGTCCACTGGCAGCGAAACCTGTTATGAACCCCTCAGGAACATATTGATTATGTTCCTCATTAAGAGGATTAAACCGAATAAAATCATTAACTGTGCCAAAATACAATTCACCGGAAGGCATCTTACGTGAAGCGTTGTAATTAAAGTATATACTAGCCAAGCCATCTTCTTTGGTGTATGTTTTACACAAACCTGTCTCAGGAGTAAACCGACTTAGCCCCCTCGTTGTTCCCATCCAAATATCATCTCCAGCACATTCTAAACTAAAAATAAAATTATCATTAAGTCCGGAATTGGTATCTATAACATTAAAAGAACCTTCTTCATTGTATTGTAACAACCCAAATCCTTCTGTTCCGACCCATAACGTGCCTTTTTCGTCCGCACGCATAGAGATACACTTATTAGTGGGTATTTTTCCATTTTCCTCATTGTATTCTACCCATTTTCCAGACTCAGGGACATATTGAAAGATACCCCGGTTCATACTAATAAACCAGATATTCCCAATCATATCTTCAAATATGTCTCTTATTATCCCGAAGCGAGTTATCTCATGTTTCTCTAATTTACCGGCAGGATAAAAAGTTGAAGCACCCATGGTTGTTCCTATATGTATTCGATTACGGCTGTCACGGTATATACGGTATACAGAGTTGGAATGAATATTGAAATTTTCTGTGTTTAAATAACGAAAAGATTGCTCTTTCGGGTCATATATATCTATACCGTGCAGATAAGTTCCAATCCAAAAACGACCAATACTATCAACGCAGATATCGTGAATATTATTATAACTGAGGGATGAAAGTGCTTCAAACTTATCAAATGAATACTTCTCGTGGTGGTAATAACACAATCCATTGTCTTCAGAGGCTATTATAGTAGTGCTGGAATTTATTTCAAAAAAAGAACTGACGGCAAACCCGCAATAATGGTTATTTATATGGTTTACTGCCGATGATACAAACAAGTCTCGGATTGGGGAAAAATAATTAGCTCCCCGAAAATAAGAGCCAATCCATATCCCCTCTTCTTTATCCTTAAAAAGAGCATACAACGCATTGTCTGATATACTGTACTGATTATTGGGGTCATAATAATAATGGCTGTATGTCTCTAAATCCCGATCAAATATAAAAAGCCCTCCCTCAGTTGCGACAAACAATTCTTTTTTGTAAGGAATAATATCGCGTACAATATTTTTACTTCGGTTATCACCAAGCTTATGCTGAGAAACAATATTACCTTGTATATCAATTTTGACCAATCCATTACCTTGCGTGCCTACATAGAAAAGATTATCAGCCTGAGCGATGACCATAGCATGGATATTTAATTTTTTATCGAACCGGTTTTCTGTCCTGTTAAAGATGTACAGTCCTTCCAATCCGGGAGTGTTTACGGCAATCAGTACCTCATCAAGATGACACAATATTTTGGTGGAAAAACGGGGTTGCGGATAGTGAATTAAGTTGCCTTCCTCAATAAGGAAAACTCCGTTCCCGGACGTGGCTATCCATATATTATTATCCTGATCCATTTCTAAATCTAAAATAACCGGATTTAAATCTATATCATTAAAAAAGATAGATGCTATTCCCCCTGTCAATAGGTTTATCTTTAATAATTCGGCTTCTGTGGCTACATAAAGAGTAGAATCATTGACCTGCAAAATATCTCTGACAATGTTGTTTTTCATATTGGAATTAGAACTATTGAACGTGACAAAATTACTACCATCGTAACGACAAATTCCAAATCTGGTACCAAACCACATAAAACCATTTGAATCCTGGTTAATACAAAAAACTGTATTATGTGGAAGTCCATGAGAAGAATCTATACGTCGAAAAGTAATCGATTGTCCCGAAATTACACCATCAAAAAGTAAAGGCTGCAAAAGCAACAATGCTTTGAGTAATATGATATTTTTTTTACTCATTATTAGCAAAGATAATTTTTTTTAATATAGATATGTGATGCTTGTGTTGATATTTTTTGCAAAACATCAAGCAGGTTTAGGCTATATGTTTGATAAAAAGATAATTAATTGTCTTATTATTAATATTTAATGCTATAAAATTAACGGATAATGAAGATTATTCACTAGGCTGAATAGGGTTTCAAAAACGCTCAGATGAGTTGTTTTTATTAAAATTGCGCCAATTTTTATTTGATTTACAGTGTTTTAAAGATATTTGATATTTTTTTGAGTTTTAGGAGTAGATTCAATGTTTATTCCTATTATATCACTCCTCTCGTATTTAGCGTTAGGTTTTAGGCAAGATTGAATAATAATGCTATTAATTTATTAAAAAATGAAGAGCTGGTTGTATAACTCCATATTTCTTTGTGCAATGAAATATAATAATAATTAGAACATGAAAAAGCAGAAGAGTTATTTTTATTTTTTTGTGCTAACCTTAGCAAGTATCTTCCTTACAAATTTTAATTATATGTATGGGCAGAGCGGAGGAAGTCAAATAACAGGCAAGGTAATTGATGAGTCGGGAGAGCCGCTCATAGGCGTTACAGTTATTATTGAAGGTCAGAATACAGGAGTTGTTACTGATTTAGAAGGAGAATACAAGATTAGTGCCTCCTCAAATGATGTATTATTGTTTCAATATCTGGGAATGGAATCCGTAAGAATTCTTGTAGGAACACAATATCGAATTGATGTAACTATGCAATCTTCGGATATCGAATTAGATGCCGTGGTTGTTGTTGGGTATGGTGTACAACAAAAAAGAGATGTTACAACGGCAATAAGTTCAGTATCGTCCGATGCTTTTCAGAATTTACCCGTTACTGATATCAACCAGGCACTTTTAGGGCAAGCAGCCGGAGTGGATGTAAGCAATTCCACAGGATTACCCGGAGGAGGATTGGATATTAGAATACGCGGATTAAGCACATTGGGATCAAGTAGTAACCCCCTGTATGTTATTGATGGTGTTATCATACAAACAGGTTTAGAGAGTGAATCTGGAGTGATGTCTTTTATTAATCCCGGAGATGTTGAATCTATTGAAATATTGAAGGATGCCGCGGCAGCCTCTATTTATGGTTCTCGCGCATCAAATGGTGTGGTTATAATAACCACCAAATCGGGTGGCATAGGAAAAGCGACGGTGAATGCAACGGTTCGGACGGGTATCCAACAGGTATTTAATAAAGTGGATTTACTGTCACCTACCGATTTTGCAACGTTAGCAATTGAAGCGAGGAATAATGGATATGTAAGTCATCAAGGGGGTAACATCTCGGATCCCGACAACCTGCGCGGAGCGCAATTTAGATTGCAAAAATTTCAAGATTTTCTGGATTCTGGATCTTCTGGTACTGATTGGCAAAATGAAATATTCAGGTTAGCCATGTTTCAAGAGTATCAGGTGAATGTTTCGGGAGGAACACGTGACGTAAATTACATGTTTTCGGGAGGAGTATTAGATAACAAAGGAATCGTAAAAAACACGGGATTTACAAGATATTCGTTCAGAGCCAATATTGGTGCCAATTTGAGTAGAAATATTGATATGGGTTTAAGGATAAACCCGGTATTCAACGAGCAGGATTTTCTTAGGACTACTGAGCGTTATCATGATGCAAACGCCGGAATAATACAGGCTGCTTTATTAATGGATCCTACTTTGGATGTGTATGATCCTAGTTCTATTTCGGGTTATACTACAGGTATTCAACAAGGGTTTGGGATGGTTAATATCGAGAACCCTGTAGCAAAAATAAATTTGTTAGATGATAAACGTACTAATTTTCGCTTCTTGGGCGATATATATTTGAATTATAAGATCATCAGAGGGTTGGACTTTAAAGTGAGTGGTTCTATCAATACCAATACCTATTTTCAAAATGGCATTGTGCCGAGTACGATTGGAGGATATGCCCAAATTGCTCCAAGAGATAACGTCATTACTGCCAATTCAAATTTCGAAATGAATTATCAATCTGCCGCACAACTAACCTACAATAAAGCGATAGATAAGCATAATTATACCATTGTTGGTGTATACGAGAATCAATTTCAGAAAACAAGAGGAATGACAGCGAGAGCTGAAGGAACATGGACAGATAAATTAATAATAGTTGATAATTCTTTAGACGAGTCTTTTAGGCAAGGTACCTCAAGTATAGCTGAATGGGCTATATCTTCATGGATAGCGAGGTTCAATTATAATTACGATCAAAAATACTATTTAACGTCCAGTATACGTGCGGACGGTTCTTCCAGATTTGCGAAACGATGGGGAGTGTTTCCTGCTGTTTCAGCTGCATGGCGGGTATCCCAAGAAAATTTCCTAAAAGACAACTTGTGGATTTCAGATATGAAGTTACGAGCGAGTTATGGAGAAACAGGGAATAACACCATTGGCAACTATATGTTTCTGTCTGAAATGAGAGGTAATAATTACGTGTTTGGTGCTGGAGATGAAGTGGTACGCAATGGAATAAGAATGAGTTCTTTTGGAAATGATGAATTGACTTGGGAAAAAAATCATCAATTTGATTTGGGTTTTGATCTGGCCTTATTTAATAATAGAGTCAATTTGGTTTTTGATGTGTATGATAAACAAACACACGGTTTATTATTAAATCTTCCGGTTCCATCCATTATGGGACAAACAAATATATTGTCTAATATAGGTAGAATAGAGAATAAAGGGTTGGAAGTAACATTAAATACACGCAACTTTATCAATAAGTTTAAGTGGAATTCCAATTTTAATATCTCATTCAACCGTCAAAAAGTTCTTGAGCTCGGACCGGAAGGAGATCCGATATATGGTTCTTCTTCGTTTTTTCAAAACACACACATAACTCAGGTTGGACAACCTATCGGATTGTTCTATGGACTAAACGTCGTTGGCGTTTACCAAAATCAAGAACAAGTTGACTCTTATCCGGGTATAAAAAGCGGTGCGGCTATCTCACGCCCGGGTGAATTTATTTTTGAAGATGTGAAACAAGACGGCACAATTGATATAGACGACAGAACAATTATCGGAAATCCAAATCCTGATTTTACTTTTGGACTTAGGAATAATTTTTCTCACGGAAATCTCAGCTTAAGTGTATTTTTACGCGGAACAGTAGGTTTTGACGTTATGAATATGTCATTTGGCGACACTATGTATAATATGGGAGCCAACATGCCTGCATCGGCAATAAACAGATGGCAGTCGGAAGAAAATCCAGGTGACGGGAAAACACCCAGAGTTGTGAAAAATCTCAGAGGAGTGTTAGACAATAGCCAATTGAACTCATCTTTTATAGAAGATGGTTCGTTTTTGAACATACAGAATATTTCACTAAGCTATGCCTGTCCCAGAAAATTTATAAGAAAGCTAAAAATAGAAAATCTTACTGCAACGTTGGGAGTAAATAACGTACACATGTTTACCAGTTATACGGGATATAATCCCGAAGCTGCAATGTCTATTGGTTCGACACTATCTCCCGGAGTTGATTGGGGAGTTTACCCACTGTCACGAAATTATACACTTACCCTTTCATTAAAACTCTAAAAGAGTGGAAATATAAAAAACATACACAAATATGATTATATCAAGTTCCGTATATCAACAAAAAATCAAAAATCATATGAAAACATATTTAATATATCTCTTATTTTTTTTATTCTTGGGCTTAGCAGCATGCGATCAATTAGATACTACCCGTTACAATAGTCTGTCAATCGAAGATGTTTATGAAACCGAAGAAGACGTGAATGTGGCTGTTATTGGAGCTTACGGCTCTCTCTCTGAGTTCTACAGGCGAAATTATCCAAACATCTTTGAGTTGCCAGCAGATAATGCAACCACTTCGGGAGAGGGTTCAGACTTAGGGGAGCTCGACAAATTTTCATTTGTTTCCATGAATGGTAAATTAAGGGCTGGTTGGGTTAACTCATATAACTGTATTGCCAATGTCAATCTTACTCTGGAAAATATGGAAGCGGTCTCTTTCTTTAAAGAGGAAACTAAAGAGCAGTACCGAGGCGAATTGTATTTTATCAGGGCACTCTCTTACTTTAATTTGGTGAGGATGTTTGGAGATGTGCCATTGGTTGACAAGACAATTACACAACAAGAAGCAAGGGCGGCAATTAGGAATAAAGCGTCAGATGTGTATAATGAACTAATCATTCGTGATTTGAAAAAATGTTATGAGGAGCTTTTGCCGAATAATTATACTGGCCAAAATATAGGGCGTGCAACCAAATGGGCAGCTGCTGCTTTATTGGCAAAAGTATATATGACACTAGGCGATTTTGTTCAAGCCGAAAGCATACTGAATGATATAATTGAATCGAATGAGTATTCTTTGCTACAAAATTTTTCTGCCATTTTTGATCCCAATAATGCCAACCATGCAGAATCAATATTTGAAATTCAATTTGAAAAAACCATGACGGGTGGAAGTTTTTGGAGCTGTGCTGCACATGCACGCTCTTTGAGCCAAGAATTTGGCGTTTCGACAGCAGAAGAGACTCAGCCTACCCAAAGTATAATAGATGCCTTAGAACCTAACAGCGCTCGCTATAACGGCACCATAGGGAGAGGAAGAAATAACGGTGCTTATTATGTAAAGAAACATTATATGGAACTTTCAATTCAGAATCATTCTGATGATAATTGGCCTCTTTTGCGCTTTGCAGATATTTTGTTAATGTATGCTGAAGCATCTAATGAACTTACCGTAGCTCCTTCTGACAGAGCAATAAAATATGTAAACATGGTGCGTCGCAGAGCTTATGGCATAGATCCGCTGAATGAAACCAACACTGAGCATAATCTGCCTTCGTCAATAACAGAATCACAAACATTTTTCCGTGAAGCCTTATGGCATGAACGTCGTTTGGAGCTAGCATTTGAGGGACACCGATGGTTTGATCTTATTCGGACTGATCAATATGTAGAAGTGATGAATCAACATTTTCAGGATTACTATAATGGAAAATATTATGTGGAAAAATATCATAAATTATTCCCAATTCCGCAATCGGAGATAGATATTAATCCAAATTTATTGCCTAATAATGAAGGTTACAACTAATTATATTAAATAAATGCATGAATTATGGTAATGAAAAAGATTGTAGCAAGCATATTTATATGGACGTTGTGCATTACGGTAACGACTGCTCAAAAATTAGAGAACTCAGAATTATTTAATGAAATGTATCCGCGCGCCATGTATTTCCGTGTCGCTGAATTCAATTTAAGGACTCAATATTCCGGACGATTAAACAAATACAAAGAATGGAGAGACCGGTTCTCTGATTTGAGCGGAATTATGGGAAAAACTGAATATGAAGAACTTCTGCGGAATAATCCACATGAACAGATATATCAGTGGTTCAGACGGTATAAAAGAGATTTTCCTGAAAAACTGGTAATAGTTCATTTTAACGGCCGAGGAAGAATACCCAACTATAAGATTGACAAATTCTCTGCCGGACACTGGTCATACTTTGAAGGTTGTGACGTGCTTAGCAATTTGCCCTCAGGAAATAGTTTGGATTTTAATAAGACGATGTGGATCGACGTCGCTGATGGAACACGTTTTAGAACAGATAATGGCTCTAGGAACAGAACGAAAGATGACATTACGCTGGTTCGTAAAAAAGAGGATGGAACATTCGACTGGGAAAATGCAGAATACGTTAGACTAATAGAAGTAGCAGGCAACCGTATAAAAATAGATAGAGCTATGTTTGGGTCTAAAGGTATTGAATTTAAATCTGGTGAAACTTATGCTGCCCCTCATGTAATGGGAGGTCCGTGGGGTGAGACCGGGAACATGGTGTGGTACTATAATTTATCAACTACGTGTCCTAAAGATAAGAATGGTAAAACAGGTGCAGATATTCTATTGGAAGAGTTAGCAGGTAATTTTTCTAAAGGTGGCCGTTGGGAAACTTTTGACGGAATACAATTTGATGTAATGATGGATAATCCGACAACCGGTTATCACGAACCCCGACGTGCTCTTGGAGAAAGAGCTGATACCGATGGTGACGGGAAACAAGACAATGGCATAATTAATGGCATAAATGAATTCGGTTTGGGAGTGTATGATTTTATTAACCGTTTACGCGAAAGAGTAGGTTCCAATAAAATCATAGCAGCCGATGGTCGTGAATTGGGTTGTCAAAAAGTAGGAAACAAGGTTTTTAATGGAGTGGAGATGGAAGGTTTACCTGAGCAAAGACCATACGGATGGGCAACTTGGTCAACCGTGTATAACACACTACCTATCTGGAAAGACCTCTCAGCTAAGCCTGATTTTAATTATGCAGCTTTCAGGTATAATAATCCGGATAAACTAGATCAAGAAACACTATTCAGGTATTATCGCCTTGGCTTTGCATTGAATGCATTTACAGAAACATTTATGTCCGTGAATAGTTGGACAACTCTAACCGGCATACCCAATGTACAAGAGGTTTTTGAAAATCCTGAGATAAAGGAACCTATTGGTTGGTTGGGAAAACCAATAGGTTCGCCTGTACATATAACTGACGATAAAGAGATGTATCCTGACATACTGCAAGGAGCCGGAAGTCCGATCACGCCAAATTTACTCGATTCAACGACACAGAAGCCCTATTTCAGATTTAACGATTATGCAATAAACAATGATATAATTAGAGTGCACCCTTCGGATGGAAGAGCTAATATTGAATTCAGACTTTATGATGTGCCGTATTACGATAAGCAGGCATACATAGAGATAAGATTACGTTCGGTACAAGAAAATCCTAATTACCCAGACGGATATAACCGGATGTTACAGGTGCTTTCCGTAGGCAATGGACAACGTTATAAAATCATGTTGTTACCTGTCGCCAATGATTGGAATACCTATCGTATATATTTTTGTGACACATACGATCCGATGCTCGACATGCCCATTGAGTTTTGCAGAGAGGGGCACGACAAATTAGAACTTCTTTTTAGGATTACCGATATAATTGATCCGGTTGAGATCGCATCAATCACGGTTCAAAATGCTCCAGAAGTAATCTATCGAGAGTTTGAAAAAGGGCATGTTATCGCCAATCTGTCCGCAGATCCTTATTATTACGAGCCTATGGGAGTAACTGTACCCTCAAAAGATGCACTATTTTTACTGAAAAAATAAAATTATGAGAGATCATATCAATAAGGTGTTAGTTTTTTCGGGAGTTGCATCGCTGGCCGCATGCAATACCCAATCAGATGTAGAAAAAGCCAACAAACCTAATATACTGATTGTTATAGCTGACGATATGTCTTTTCCTCATGCCGGAGCTTACGGCTGCAACTGGATAAAAACACCGGCCTTTGATAGAGTTGCTGAAGAAGGCATCTTATTTAACAATGCATACACGACAAATGCCAAATCAGCACCATCAAGAGCTTGCCTGCTAACAGGACAATATTCATGGCAATTAGAAGAAGCAGCCAACCATATTGGTGTTTGGCCCGAAAATAAATTCCCAACAATATTTGAAACTTTATCTGCAAATGGCTATACAGCAGCCTATACAGGCAAGGGTTGGGAGCCTGGGAACCCCGGAGTAAAAGATGGAAATCCCCGCCATTTGACGGGAGCCCCATATCAGAAAAAACGCCTTACTCCTCCAACAAAAGGAATTGCACCTATTGACTATGCTGCTAATTTTGCTGATTTTTTAGAGGATAATGAGGATAATGAAGCCCCTTGGATATTCTGGTACGGATCGAGAGAGCCACATAGAGTGTTTGAATATGGAACTGGAAAAAGACTAGGCAGAAAATCAATTGAAGAGATAGATCCTTTTCCAGCATTCTTTCCTGACAATGAGGTGGTAAGGAATGATCTGCTCGATTATGCGTTTGAAATAGAGCATTTCGATGCTCATCTAGGGTATATGCTTTCTTTGTTAGAAGAAAAGGGAGAGCTATCAAATACCATTATAATCGTGACAGCAGATAACGGCATGGCTTTTCCTCGCAGTAAAGGATTCCAATACGAACACTCGAATCATCTTCCTATGGCAATCATGTGGGAGCAAGGCATTAAAAATCCGGGAAGAAGCGTAGATAGCTACATCAGTTTTGTTGACATCGTACCGACTTTATTGGAGATAAGCCAAGTTGACCACCATAAAATGGATCCAGCGGGAAAATCGATGACCGATATTTTTAATGACAATCCAGAAAAAGACCGTTCTTATATCTTGCTTGGACAAGAACGACATGATTATGGACGTCCAATGAATCAAGGATATCCAATTCGCTCTATTGTCAAGGATGGTTTTATCTATATACATAATTTTAAGCCGGACTTATGGCCTGCAGGCAATCCCGAGACTGGATATCTGAATACGGACGGTTCTCCAACAAAAACTGAAATTCTGAAGCTGCGCAGGGAAGGGCGTGACACCCATTTTTGGAATCTTTCTTTTGGAAAACACCCCCAAGAGGAATTATACCATATTGAAACGGATCCTGATTGCCTGATCAACCTTGCAGCATCTCCTTTATATGCAGAAAAGAAAGAAAAGATGAAAGCAACCCTTTTTAGTGAACTAAAAGAACAGAAAGATCCAAGAATATTAAACGATGGAGAGATTTTTAATAGATACCCATTTAAAGATCAATCGAGTTATTATTTTTATGAGCGATATATGAATGGCGAGATTGAGGAGTATCAAACAGACTGGGTTAATCCTTCCGATTACGAGAAAGAATAAAGATGATGATATACAGCGTAGAAATTATAAGGAAATTAGTGTTAGTAGGTTTCGTCTTAATCGTTATTTTTTTTAGCGGAAAGGCTCAGGATAGGGTTTTACCAATGGCGACCCCTCAATTAGGAAGTTGGGGAGATCAAGGGGACGGTACGTTTCGTAATCCCATATTAAACAGCAATTACCCCGACAGTGACGTAGAACAATTTGGAGACCGATGGTATATGATTTCATCCAAGGGTACTTACATGCCCGGGATGACCATACTGGAATCGGAAGACTTGGTTAATTGGAGCATTGTGGGAAGTATTGTTGACAGCATAAGTTGGGAAGGTACTGGCGATGGGGTGTGGGCCGGCGATCTGGTATATCATGAAGGAGAATGGTATTGTTATTTCATCGATTTCGGAAAAGGATTATTCGTCTCAAAAAGTTACAACATCAAAGGGCCATGGAGCACTCCCCGTCTGATCTTAGAAAAAAGTGGGATGACCGATCCTACCGTATATTGGGATTATGAGAAAAGAGAAGCATATATGATATGCAATTATCATATAGAAAGGAGAGTATCGGGAGACCTATATCATATAAAACTTTTCAAGATGAATTGGGAAGGTACGGAAATTATTGATGAAGGACGTTTAATTTATTCTGAAGTGGGAGCAGAGGCTCCTAAAATATACCACATCAATGACTATTACTATCTCTTTATTTCGGAATGGACAGTAAATGAACAAGGCAAGAAATTAGATAGAAGGCAAATCGTTTTACGATCAAAAGAGTTGGAGGGGCCTTTTGAACGTAAAGTGTTGCTTGAAGAAGATTCAGTAACTGGGCGCAGTAGCTCCCAGGGATCGCTCATAAAAGTGTCTGAAAATGAGTGGTGGTATACGCATCAACTCGTGCAAAACCAGTATTCTTATGAAGGACGTCCTCAATTTCTAATTCCTGTTTATTGGGAGAATGATTGGCCTATATTAGGAAAAGACCATGATGGAAATGGAATTAATAATACCATATGGCATCATAGAAAACCGGTACAAGGAAAGCCAGTTAAAGCTCCTCAGACAGATGATGATTTTAACTCTATTAATCTTGGGATGCAATGGCTTTGGGATCGTAATCCGTTGAATGACAAATGGTCACTATCTGAAAAACTTGGCTCGCTGCGGCTATACTCATGCACGCCTCGTAATTTGAATAGAACCTACCACTCGTTGCCTAACAAGTTGCTTCAACGAAAAATGGGATTGGGTATAGATACAGTAACAGTACAGATGGGTACCGAAAATATGGTTCATGGTCAAAAATCAGGATTGATTCATATTGCTCATAATTTTTCAACTATCGGCGTAGAAAGCACCAATCTTGGAAAATTATCTTTTCTTGAAACCCCGAATGGGGTTGTGTATGGGGAAAAGCTTACCGGTGATGAAATTTGGTTGAGAAGCATTGCGAATGCGAATAACGTCAGGTTTGAATACAGCTTTGATGGAGAAGTGTATCATCAATTAGGAAAGTATTTCACAATGATTTCGAGAGGTTTTAACGGGATATTTTTAGGACTTTATTCAATGAATAATACTGGAGAAGGGAGTGCTGATTTTAGATGGTTCTCGTACGAATACGATGGTCCTAAAAAAGAAAAGCTAACTATAATTACTAAAGAATGATTTATATTTTTAAATTGACAACTATAAAAAAATGAAAGATGGAAACAAAACTAAAACTTTTGATTAGCCTTATTTGCGCATTACTTCTAAGTGCGTATGGTTGTGATGATGATGCGGCGGATTATGATCCGGGCAAACTTCCTGCCGAATTTAATGCACTTACAGGTACTACCGAGGCCGTTGCTATTTTCACCAGAACAACCTTAAATAATTTGCTGAGAGTAATATGGAGCGAAGGGGATCAGATTGGTGTTTTTGCCGGTGAATATCGTAACGTTATATACACTACTGAAAAATTGGTGGCAGAAACAGCAGTATTTGAAGGAGAAACAATATCAGGGGATATTGACAAAATGGTCGCTTATTTTCCTTATAACACCACGACTTCCATGGAAGAATCGACTCTTCATATCACGCTTCCAGAAATACAGACCTATAAGGAGAATAGCTTTGATGAAGAAGCACTCCCGATGGTGGGGGTAGCCACAACGCAAAGCGTAATGTTTAAAAACCTCTGCGGGGTGGCTAGGATTAATGTAAAAGATGCATCTATCAATAGAGTCAAGAGTATTAAACTATATGTTTCGGGAGATAATGTTGTGGCTGGCGAAGCATCGGTTGATTTGGGTTCCGATGTTTCTGCTCCTGAGCTGGTCATGAAACAGGGAGGTTCGCAAGTCCTTACTCTTGATTGTGGAGATTCTGAAATAGATTTAAGTTCTGCTCCAGCAAGCGGGGTCAATTTTTATTTTGTGCTTCCCCCCTCAATTTATGAAGATGTGACGATAATAGTGGAAAGCATGGATGGCGAAACCTATTTACAGAATATAGAAGAACTTGTCGTTGAAAGGTCTAAGATAATAGATTTGCCTTCATTTGTTGCCTATTCGGAAGAAGGGTTTTATGGAAAATCCAATGCTATATTACGAGATGCCCCAGGCACTTATACTTTCGACGTGTCTCCCTATTATACTACCGACATGGAATTCTATTCTTATCAGTTTCAGACATCGCCCATACAAACGGTGGCTTCTTCGGTTGAGTTGATATGGCAAGACAAGCAGGACATGATTACCCGTTTGGTATTGGTGGATGATGGGCATTCCGTTGAATTTACTGCTGCAAAGAATGGGAATGCGCTGGTTGGTATTTACGACAACGAGGGTGCCATACTCTGGAGCTTCCATATCTGGATCTCTGAGGTGGGCATTGTTGAATATCCCAATGGATATCATGTATTGGACCGTAACCTTGGAGCTACTTCGGCACAGAAGGGAAATTTAGCTTCTTGGGGATTGTATTACCAATGGGGGCGAAAGGATCCTTTTGCGGCGAGCGATAGGATGGAGGCTAATAATCCTATTATTGCTACGTATTTCGATCGCAATAACAATCCATTTACTTTCCCTAATATTGTAGAAACTACTCCGGGAGTAGATCAAACGTATGCCAGCCAAAATCCAACTACATATATTAACGACCCTACAGGAATTAACAATAATGATTGGTATTTTGGAGGAAACAACTCTTTATGGGGCAATCCTTTGGGATTTAATAATCCGGAAATAGAAATGATAAAGAAATCGATTTACGACCCCTGCCCGGAAGGATATATGGTAGCTCCAGCTGATTTATTTACCGGAAACGGAGTACTGCCAAACAGTTCTGTAAACTTCACGTTAGATACAGGGAATAAGGGGCGTACGCTTTCCACTAACGGGTTAGATGAATGGTACCCTGCTGCCCGCCATATAAAAGCAGATGGAACCCGTAACCTTCCAAACGATATTGGACGCTATTGGTTGAGCGCTCCTAATGCCGGGAATAATTTTCAAGGAATGTCAATGTCGTACGGACCTGCTAATAATGTTTTCCCAAGTCAAAATCAAAACCGCCTATTTGGTTTTTCCATCCGTTGTGTCAGAAACATGGAGTGAAGTGCTATTGATTTAAATATGAATAGAATATGAAAGAAAGACATTTTATATATTAGCATATAACAAAAATCAGTTACATTGTACTTACAGAAAGATTTTGATCATTTTTAAGACCATTATGCCAAGCTCATGCGAAACCCACAAAGCAGGCAAGGGCAACATAAGCTAAGCGGCAATCTGTAGTGACACGAATTTAACTACAACGTTTACTTACTTAAAGTATAAAACAGTTATGTTACATAAAAAAAAGATTATAATTCCGATTTTATTCCTTACCCTTCAGTTGATGACGGTCAAATGTATGAAAGCAGAAGAAAAATTGATATCCATTGAGACTTCCTCGTTGAGTTTAATTTTTAAACAGGATGCTTCCGGCAGCTTACGGTTTTTATATTTTGGAGATAAACTTGAGGATAAGGAAAGTCTCCTTGACAAAAGACACATACGACGTCCGGATACAAAAGAAGAGAACATTCCTTTCGGATATGTGGCATACGGGGGTAGGGTTTCCCTTGAACCCGCATTGATGACGACACACTCAGACGGCTCGTTGACGACTGAATTGGTCGTTATGGGATACGATGTCAGGAAAGGAGGCGACAAAGCCATACATACCATACAGTTAAAGGATAAGCATTACGGCCTTTTTGTGGAGTTAGTATTCGAGGCGTTTGGCAAAGAAAACATCCTGACCCAACATGTGAAAATAAAGAACGAGGAAAACGGCGACATCCAATTACACAACTTCTATTCGTTTTACCTGCCCGTCAACACGCAGTCGTATTATTTGACGGAGTTTCATGGCACTTGGGCAAGGGAGATGCAATTGACGGAGAGCTTATTAACATCGGGTATAAGATCTGTCGAGTCCAAAAAGGGAAATAGGACGACACAGTCGGAGAGTCCGTCATTCATCGTGTCCCTGAATCAGAAAGCAAAACCCTACGATGGGGAGATCATCATGGGAAGTCTGGCCTGGACAGGCAATTACAAATTAAATTTTGAGGTAGACGAGACGAACCAGTTGAATATCCTGGCGGGAATAAATCCCTTTTCATCCGTATATCCATTAAGTACGGGGGAAGAATTTATTACACCAAAGATGGTCTTCACTTATAGCAGTACGGGGTATAACCAAGCTTCCCGCAATTTCCACAACTGGGCTTTAGCCCATAATCTAAACCAATCAGAGGAGGTGAATGGAATTGTCTTAAACAGTTGGGAAGGGGCATATTTTGATTTTGATGAAATGAAGATAATGCAAATGATAGACGATGCCGCATTCCTAGGAGCTGAGGTTTTTGTGCTGGATGACGGCTGGTTCGGGAACAAATATCCCAGAAATTCCGACACAATGGGTTTGGGTGATTGGCAGGTAAACGAAAAAAAAATACCCAACGGTATTGACTATCTGGCAAAGTATGCCGTGGGCAAAGGACTTCGATTCGGTATCTGGATCGAACCAGAGATGGTTAATCCCAAAAGCGAGTTGGCAGAAAACCATCCTGACTGGATCGTTAAGAGTCCATACCGGGATATCCCAACGTTGCGGCATCAATGGTTGTTGGATTTGACAAACCCCGAGGTACAGGATTTTATCGTGAAGACCTTCGACAATGTCGTGCGCCTTTCGGATGATATCTCTTATATCAAGTGGGATGCAAACAGGCATGTAGAGAGTGTAGGATCCGAATATTTGCCGGACATCGAGCAATCTAGGTTTTGGGTAGATTATATAAATGGCCTTTATTCTGTTTACGAAAGAATAAGGGAAAAACATCCTGATATCACCATCCAGTTATGTTCCTCCGGCGGAGGGCGCATGGATTATAAGGTACTGGAATATCATGAGGAATTTTGGCCTAGTGACAACACCGATCCTTACACGAGGATTCCGCTACAATTCGCAACACATCTGTTCTTCCCGGCAAAAGCAACGGGTACGCACGTGACGACAATTCCGAATCATCAAACAGGACAATCTTCACCTTTAAAATTACGGTGCGATGTTGCCATGATGGGGCGGATGGGCGTTGAATTACAGCCAGCTAATCTGAATGAGAATGAACTTGTTTTTCTCAAGAATGCAATTAACAATTACAAAAAAACAAGAGATATAATTCAAAAAGGAGAGTTGTTCCATATATGGTCACCTTATGAACCAGGAGATTGGAGTGCTACGGGTTATGTCTCTAAAGATAAGAGCGGGAGTTTATTCTTCGCATTTAGTCTAGGTTTTCACGAAAGGACTATAACACCTTTTTTCAAATTGAAAGGGCTTGATCCTAACACCAGATATAAGGTCATGGAGTTAAATCAAATTGAGACGAACAAATTCCCGGGGGACGGCAAAACTTACTCAGGAGAATATCTAATGAAAGTGGGGGTCAACCCGAATATTAAAAGGCGGGGTGAGAGTATGGTACTCTATCTGGAAAGAGTTAATTGATTTTTTTCAAGGTTTACTTGGGGGTCTGCGATCAAAAGTGATCACAAACGACAACATTCATAAAACAGTGAAGAGTAGGAAGGCTCGTGTCAGATCAATTTCATCATGTCTGATATATTTTTCATTCTTGTCAAAAAAGCTATGATAAGATACAAAATAAGATTAACCATGAAGAGATGAAAGAAACTTAAATATAACACCCTTCAGGAGGTTTTGTGGATAATTATGCTGATTTATGTAATTATTAAACATTGAATCCCCTCCACAAGTTGTTCTTATCAAATTCGTGTTTAATTTCATTCTTAATTTTAGCGATCTAAAAAAAATCGATTTTTTTGAGTTTTCGGATCATACTCATCATTGCATTTACATTTAATCGCTTAAATCTGTGTAGAGAGAAAAGCGATAAACAACAGAACGTTAGTTTTTCACGAATTGGGTATAATCTTTCTTTACTATAGTTGGATTTTTTTATGTTCGGCAGAAACTAGGTTTGTTTTGGTTATGTGTTTACTAAATGAAATAATTCCACACGCTATAATGAAGATATAAAAGAATCGTATGAAATGAACAAGTCGACAAAGACACTACTCAAGCAAATGGAAATAGCTATTACCTAAAAATAGGGTTTGGGACTAATTGGTAGTTCACAAATGATTAAACAAGAATCAAACTTAAAAACTTATCCAACAATTTAAAATTGATATAACACTGGAATGGTATATCAACATTGTTAAAAATCTGATTCGTCAAAGTCGAATGACCCGGCAAACTGATCCAGGTCACGCCGCTCCTTCTTGGTGGGACGCCCCGTGCCGCGTTGCCGGTCTACGAATCCACTGATCT
>ENA-UOOE01000978-UOOE01000978.1-fermentation-metagenome-genome-assembly--contig:-NODE-978-length-25332-cov-4.437987_pt1 | contig 25332 bp, 13 predicted proteins | sample MGYA00245776_ERZ724021 | MGnify/ENA primary metagenome ERZ724021 (study PRJEB28704, sample SAMN03018321) | fermentation metagenome | biome: anthropogenic terrestrial biome; feature: soil; material... | reverse complement strand
GGACGGCGATATTTTGGTCACCGTATTTACCGACCCAAGCTGGACGCCGGTGTTTGTAACGATCAAAGGCTTGGTGACGGAAGTGGGTGGAATGATGACCCATGGTGCCGTTTGTTGCAAGGGAATATGGTCTGCCTTCCGTAGCCGGTGTGGAAAACGCCACTAAGCGGATTCAAGATGGGCAAAGAATTCGGGTGAACGGAACGGAAGGGTATATAGAAATCCTTTAAGGTGCTGAAATGATATTTTAAGGTCCGAGAATCTCGGAAGAAAGGATGGAAAAAATGATTGAACAAATGAACTCTAACATTGTTGCTTTTAAGAAACAACTGGAGAATAGCGGAACGAAAGGATTAGTAATAGACCTTGATGAGACACTTTCATGGACAATCCATTACATGGCCGGCGAACTTGCGAAGCGCTATGGAAATCCCCAAAATCTATCAGTAGAAGAATTACGCGAAAGAATGATTGCTCATGATGTCCCCTTTTGGAATGTTGAAGAAATTCGAAAGTGGGGGCTGCTCGCCCTGGAATCGGAAGAAATGACGGAAGAGTATCCGATCATTGAAGGTTCTGATAAAGCGGTTGAGAAAATAGATCATGTTATCCTTGTAGTAGGTTACCTTACTTTAAGACAGACGTCAATCAGAGATGCTACAAAGAGATGGCTGAAGAAACATGGTTTTCCCGATGCACCGGTAATAACCAGGCCTAACAATTTAAAGCTTGAGGAAGGAATGAAATGGAAAGCAGATACATTAGCTTATCTCTATCCTCAAGTAATAGGCTTGATTGACGATACCCTTGATATTTTCAACTATTTACCAGGCAGTTATAAGGGAACCATTTTTTTATATGGTCAAACGGATTACCCCAAAAGCGATCTGAACATTATTCCCTGTAAAACTTGGGATGACGTTTACAAGAAAGTAGTGGAACACAAGGCCTCGTTGGGATGACGTTTATAACAAAGTTGAAGAACACCAACTGGCATGCCACAATATTTTAAAACGCAAGAAAGGACTGAGCTAATTTGGAGAAAAACCAGTTTATCATGAATATTCCTAATGCGGAGAGCGTGAACCTGGAAAGTTTGGTGGAGTATCAAAGCGGACAGTTGGTTAGCCTGACCATTGCCCAATTGCCCAACATCAACATTATATTGTTTGCTATTGACCAAGGGGCTCAGGGGGAAGCAATTAACGCTCACAGCGCTCCGGGGGACGCCCTGTTACAGATCCTGGACGGAGCTGCGGAGCTCACTATCGGTGAGAAAATCCTCACCGTCAAAAAAGGGGAATCTGTGGTCATGCCGGCAAATGTGCCGCATGCCTTGGCAGCAAAAGAACGGTTTAAAATGCTGCTGACCTTTATTGAGTAATGAGAACTGTATAGTGTAAGATGGCAGCCTTATCGACAGAGCCCTGTTGCAGGGAGAATACGAGAAGTATATACAATAGGGGGATAGGGGATAGGCTGGTAGGATTGATAAAAGCACTTGAAAATAGCGTCACTTTTTCAATGCCCGTGACGATCACTCCGCTTTACATCATATTTGGATTTGTCGTTGTCATGCTCTCCTATGAGCTGTCGAAGCTGCTGTGCAGAAGAAAAGTCAATGCAGTTTCTATGAGTGAAGCCTTAAAATCAGGAACGGAATAGAAAAGTTTTATATCTTCCCTAATAAAATAAAAATTATAAAAAGAGTTATGTATGGGCAGGTGTATTTGCATTAAATATAAGAAAACAAATAAATATTTTGATAAACATGGATAAGTTACGGGTATAGAAAGAACAGCTATAACAGATGCAATTTCAAGGTATAATAAAGCTTGTTAAACTTGTTTGAAGAACCATAACGTAAAAGGATAGAAAGTCTAACTTTCTGTCTTTTTACGTTCAAATAATTACCATATATGTATTATGATATTATTGAATTTTTAAAGCTCTGTTACAATATAATTAAAGCAGACTTATACAGAATAATATGATAAAATCTACCTAGAAGAAAACAGACTGGAGTGATCTTATTGGAAAACGAAAAATTACCTTTAATAAGTATAAAAGATTTGAAAATTAGCTTCGGAGAAAAACAGGTATTAAAAGGGGTGAATTTACAGGTATATAAAGGTGAAATCATAGGATATATAGGTCCTAATGGTGCAGGAAAAAGTACTACAGTAAAAATAATACTTGGACTCATAGGGGGATATGAAGGAGAGATAAGAATTTTAGGACAAGATATAAGTGATGGTAATATAGAATATAAAAGAAAAATAGGCTATGTACCGGAGACAGCAGAAATATATGATAGTCTTACAGCTAGAGAATATCTGACTTTTATAGGAGAACTCTATGGTTTAAATTATAATAAGGTAGATAAGAAAGCAGAAAGACTCATGAAGCTATTTGGTATAGATGAAGTTTACAATTCAAGAATAACTTCTTATTCCAAGGGAATGAAACAAAAAGTACTTATAATATCAAGCTTACTCCACAATCCAGATATACTGTTTTATGATGAACCTTTAAGTGGATTGGATGCCAACAGCGTTATTGTAGTTAAAGAAATACTTGCACAACTGGCACTTCAGGGCAAAACCATATTTTATTCATCTCATATAATGGATGTAGTAGAGAAGATAAGCAACAGGATAGTACTTCTTAATAATGGTGAAATTATAACTGATGGTACTTTTGAGGATTTAAAAAATAAATCTGAGGAAAAATCTCTGGAAAGAATATTCAATGACTTAGTAGGGTTTAGTGAGCACAAGTCAATAGCTGAAAAATTTGTATCTATAATTGAAGAGAGGTAGCAGTTATGAAAGATTTCAGAGTATTAAAGTTTTTGGATAAGTTTCAGAGTGTATTTGAAAAATATGGCGTAGATTACACTATAATGAGAAAGATACTACAGATGAAACTTCTCATGGATGGAAGACGGGTACCTACAATATTAAAAAATTCCACTAAAAAGAAAAGTGAAAATAATAACGGAAATAATCTTAAAAAGTCTCTATTATTTTATGTAATTATAGGAATAATTATGGTTCCCTTTGTTGTTATTGATAGAAATTTTATGTTTCAAATGAGTTTTGTATTTGGAATTCTTATGTTTATGCTTATGACTTCCTTAATTTCTGATTTTTCTTCTGTGCTTTTAGACATAAGGGATAAAAATATTATATATTCAAAACCAGTAGATAATAAAACTTTAAACACTGCAAAAATAATTCATGTATGCATATATATGTTTTTAATAACTATTTCAATTTCTGGGGTAGCTTTGGTGGTAGCTTTGATAAAACAAGGATTTTTATTTTTTCTAATATTTTTTCTTGAAATAATTTTATCTAATCTATTTATAGTAATAATAACTGCTTTATTGTATCTGGTCATATTAAAGTTTTTTGATGGCGAAAAATTAAAGGATATAATAAATTATGTTCAAATAATATTATCTATAACTATAACTTTAGGATATCAATTTATAGGGAGATTATTCAATATTGTAGATTTAAAAGCAATATTAACTCCCAGATGGTGGCAGTATTTTTTACCACCAGTATGGTTTAGTGCTCCTTTTGAATTGATATTGAAGCACAATTACAGTTATTTTACTGTGATATTTTCTGTATTAGCATTAATTGTGCCCATAGTTTCCATAATTATATATGTAAAGCTTATACCAACCTTTGAGAAAAATCTGCAGAAGTTAAACAATAATAGTGTCCGGGGAAAAAAGGTTAAAGGTAAGCTGTCTATAGCTTTATCCAGTATAATATGTTCAAATAGAGAGGAAAGAATATTTTTTAAATTTGCCTCCTATATGATGAAAAACGAAAGGGAATTTAAGCTTAAAGTGTATCCATCACTAGGATTTTCATTGATTTTTCCATTTATATTTATATTCAATAATATAGGATATGAAAGCTTATCCAGTATAGCTTCCAGCAAGATGTATTTGAATATATATTTTTGCACATTAATAATTCCTTCCATAGTCATGATGATGAGATATTCCATAAACTATAGAGGTGCATGGATTTATAAAGCTATGCCAATTGAAAACACAGCCTCTATATTTAAAGGAACTTTAAAGGCCTTTATTGTAAAGCTTATGCTTCCGGTATATATTCTGGAATCTATACTGTTTATATTTATATTTGGTATTAGAATAATTCCGGATATATTTGTACTGTTTTTTAATATTTTGCTGTTTACAGTTATATGTTTTAAATCTATGAAAAAATCACTACCTTTCTCAGAAAAATTTCAGACTTCAGGACAAGGGGAAAAACTAATTTTTATTCCTCTTATGATATTATTAGGAGTATTAGCGGGAATACATTATTTCTGTACCTTTATAAATTACGGTATATGTGTATATTTAATCATATTAATTATATTAGTCACAGTTTTATGGAAAAGAGCTTTTAATGTGTCTTTATAGTTTAATATAATAATTAACTAGAACTAAATTTTATGTCGTATATTGAAATGTAAATTTAATTTGATGTAATTTTGTGTAAATATTAGTCATATTAGTTAATTATACGTTAATTCTGTGTTAATATTTGTCATTTTACACGTTGAATTATTGACTTATATATTTCCAAAAATATATAATATATGTGTTGTATTTCTCTGAATCTTAGAAGAAGTTATCAAGGGGGTAACATGCTTATCCCTACTTTAAAGAAGATGAGGGGCTAGCTAATTACGGCCTTCAAGTAAGTTTTAGAAAGTTTTGTATCTGGAGGAGTTCCATATGGTCAATATCTATGCCATTAATATAAGTGACAATATGAATTGCTGTGAATTAAATGAGTTAATGTCGTTTATTTCTGAAGAGAAACTCTACAGAGTAAAGAAATTTTATAAATTGGAAGATTTGAAAAGAGGTGTGATGTCTGAAATATTAGTAAGATTTATTCTATGTAAAAACTTTCATGTGAGAAATAAAGATTTAAGTATTACAAAAAATTATTATGGAAAACCATTGTTAAGTTATCCTAAAAGTATTCATTTTAATGTTTCTCATTCAGGACACTGGATAGTGTGTGCAGTACATAATTTACCAGTGGGTATTGATATTGAACAAATTAAACCTATTGATTTTAGTATTGCTGAGCATTTTTTCTCTGAAAGTGAATATGGCAGTATTCTAATGTCAGATGAAGGTTCTAGATTGTCTCTATTTTATGAATTTTGGACTTTAAAAGAAAGTTATATTAAAGCTGTTGGAAAAGGTCTGTATATAGCACTTAATTCATTTAATATAAAACTTTGTAATGATGATGTACGGGTTGAAAGGGAAGGTAGTTTTGAGGATTATTATTTCAAGCAATATGATATAGATAAAAATTACAAACTTTCAGTATGTGCCAGAACTAACAATTTTTCAAATAACATTATACTATGGAGTGACTTGGAATTGTATAAAATGTTTAAGGCCCTTGTGAGGTGGTAAAATGGATAAAATTAGATTAATCTGCTTGCCTTATGCTGGCGGATCATCGATGATTTACAGTAAATGGACAAAATATCTTAACACATCTATTGAAATATACAGAGTTGAACTGGCTGGAAGGGGAAGAAGAAAAAACGTACCCTTATATACAACCCTTGAAGACTCAGTTAATGATGTTTTTTTATCAATAAAAGATTTTTTAAATGACTCTTCATATGTAATATTTGGACATAGTATGGGGAGTATAATTGCCTATGAACTAAGCTGCAAAATTAAACAATCCGGTCTAAATAATCCTCTTAATATAATATTTTCAGGTTCTAATGCTCCACATGTTAAAAGTAAGAGAGAACTTTGTTATAGGCTACCTGAAGATAAGTTCAAAAATATTATCCTAGAATATGGTGCTACTCCTGCTGAAGTTTTTGAAGATAGGGTATTAGCCAGCTATTTTGTTCCAATACTCAGGGCTGATTTTAGGATTCTTGAAACATATCAATATAATGATAGAGAAAACCCATTTGATTGTCCCATAACTATTTTTTATGGTATGCGTGATAAATTGGTGGATGTCCAAAAAATAGATGAATGGTCAGGTTATACAAGAAAACAATGTAAAAAATATGCCTTTCAGGGAGGACATTTCTTCATAAATGATAATATGAAAAATGTGGTTGAAACTATAAATCATGTTATAGCAAGTCTGTAAAATACTCATTTATAAAAATGCATAGCCAAACTCTAAAATATAGGTTGATTCATGAATGACTTATATAAAGAGCTGACTATGACAAATAACCAATAATATATTACACCAAAATTAGAAAAAATGCTATGTAAAATTTTATCTATGTGGCTTGAAAAAACTAAAAAATTTAATTGTGAAATGAAAGTATATTTTACCAGGATAATTGTCCATAAGTCAGATACTTTAATAACATATGGAAGGGGAATTTAAAGTGTGTGTTAATCAAATAAATGCAGCAGATATGAAAGTGCAAGTATATGAACTTATATCAAATGTAACTGGGCATAAAATTGAAGATCTTGATTGTGAAATGTTTCTTGAAGGTGATTTGGGAATTGATTCAATTAAAATGGTAACATTGATGAACCAGCTAATGAAGCTTGTACCTGCTGAACGACTAGATGAGTTTACATCTATGTATCCTATAGCACGGCTCATGTCATTGCAAACAATAGGTGAAATTGTCCTTATATTTGAGGAGTTTTACAATGTGGAGGAGTTAAGTCAAAGTGAAAAAGATGATTTAGTAATTTTGAATGCTCAATATCCATTTTTAGTATCCTATTGGTCGGTGGGGACATTAACTATTTGTTCAGGTGTAAAAATTGAGGGGTCACTTTATTTAAATCAGCTGCAGGAAAGTTGGATTGAATTAGTAAAGAGGCATCCTAGTTTGCGAGGGGAATTTGATGTTTGTGAGGGAGCAAAAAGTTTTAAAGACTATAGTCTTAAAGTATTTAGTAATCCTACCTTACCTGAAATAGAGGTACAGGATATAAGACACATGCCTGTGCAAGCTAAAAGCCAGAGAATTAATCAGATTATTGAAGAAATTCTAAACAATTCCTTTGATATTTTTGTATACCCGCTTCATAGATTTATGGTGATTCAGATAAATGACACTGAATATGAACTAATATTGGCAAATAATCATCTGGTTTCAGATGGATTGGGAAATCAGCAAATCCTCAGAGAGATACTTGAGATATATGCAGCAAAAATACAGGGTGTCAGCGTAAAATTATGGGAAAGTGTATCCCTCGGCGATTATAATGAAGTAGTTTCAGAGATGAATAATTGGAATGATCCTGAAGAAAACAAAAATTTAGATAGTTATTCTCGAGTTTGCGGGAAGGCAAAGTATAGTTTTAATCCTTTTGGCAGGGGTAATGCTGATAATGAATTTGCCCAGGTTAAGACTAAGAAATACTGGATAAGTGAAAATATTACCAGGCTTCTTATGGACAAATCAAGAGCATGGAGAGTATCTTTGTTTACTATTATAGTTAGTGCTTATTTAAAATCTGTAACACAGCTGGATGAGGACAGTGATCAAATTATACTAAATTTACCTACTGGGGGGAAGGTATATCCTAGTATTGATGCAACAGGACTTATAGGGTGCTTTGCTCAGAATATGTCACTAAGCTTTAATTCAAAAGAGGCTGATGAGGATTGGGTGACATTAGTAATGAGGGTGGATAAAGAAATAAAAGATAAAATATCTGCAGGAATAGACAGGGCTCAAACCTACATTGCTGCTAAAATGGCAAAAGATGAGGATATGCTTGAAGATGGAAAGATGGCTAAAACGACAGCGGCTTTTGTGCGTTCCAGCTTAAAATCAAACTTATATCTTTCTTTTGTTGGAGATACTCACATAAAAGAAAGATATGGCAACTTAAAAATAGTTGATTATGAAGCATATACATCAACTAATGCAGGAGCTATAGATAATGTTATTGAATTATTCCAAAATCAAATATTTATCTCATCCAATTATGATAGTTTGCATTTTCATGAAGATAATATTAATTTGTTAATTAAAAAATTTATAGATAATCTCCATTTTCTTGCAAATTATAAAATGGAAAACCAGGATAAAGTACTAAGACTAGAGGTTTCGGAAGATAAAATGTTACTTGGAGAACTACAGAAAATAGCCGAGGAAATTTGCTGTACAGCTATCTGTGAACAGGATATACATAAGGATCTGGAGGCAGATTTTGGGATCGATTCTTTACAACGTATTCGTATAATAACAAGATTGTGTAAACTTCATGAAGGAATTGATAAAAACTCTCTTTTGAATGCAGGACTCTAAGTGAAATGGCTTCATTAGTTGAAAAAAATCAAAGCTTAACAGAGAACTACTCTGGGGAAGAAGAACAAATTCCATATAGACAAATTGTGAAACAGTGCAGGGCTACGCCTGATGCAATAGCTATTATGTATAAGGATGAGAATATAACCTATAAGGAATTAGACAACATATCAAATAGGATTGCTAATTATTTAAAAAGTCAGGGTGTTAAAAGAGGTTCTCTTGTTGGAATAATGGTACTTCCAGGTCCTATGATGTTATTTGGAATGATAGGTATTATGAAAGCAGGTGCAGCTTATGTTCCAGTGGATCCTAGTTATCCAACAGAAAGAGTTCAATATATACTAAATAACTCAGGTATAGAAATTTTACTTGCTGAGCATGGGTTAAAAACTTCATTAGAACAATTAATAAAGGAGGATTCTGTCATAAAAGCCCTTATGTATTTGGACTATGGCACTCCTTTGGATTCAATATACAACTACAAGCAGATCTTAAAGGAACAATGGATGGCTGCCCATGATGGTGAGCTTGAAGTTATAAATTCTCCTGATGATTTAATGACAGTTCTTTATACTTCAGGTTCAACTGGAAACCCTAAGGGGGTCATGCTGGGGCATAGAGGTTATATGAATAGGTTAAAATGGCATCAGGATACTTTTAAGTTAAAGCCGGGAGAACGGGTGGCACAGAAGACATCTTGTTGTTTTGATATATCTGTCTGGGAACTTTTCTGGCCTTTAATGTATGGAGGTATAGTATGTCCTGTTAGTAAGGAAATTGTAAAAAATCCATGGAGTTTAGGAAAATGGCTGATAGATACAAAGATAAATATAATGCATTTTGTGCCATCCTTGTTTGGTGAATTTGTAAATGCTTTAGAGGATGATGATTATAACTTTAAGGATTTAAGATGGTTAATTTTTAGTGGTGAGGCACTGCCAATGGCCACAATACAAAAATGGATAGATAAGCATGGTTTATCAATAGGGCTTGCAAATCTTTATGGACCTACTGAGGCATCCATTGATGTTACCTGTCACATAATTGACAAAAGACCTGGAACTAATGGAGAAAACAGTATTCCAATAGGCAGACCTATTGATAATGTGTTCATTAAAAATTTAGATGAAAATATGAAAGAACTTCCAGATGGGGAAATGGGGGAACTTTGGATTGGAGGTGTTCAGCTTTCAAGTGGCTATATGAATAATAGGCAGAAAACAGAGGAAGCCTTTAAGCCTAATCCTTTCAAAGATGTTCCAGGTGATTATTTGTATCGAACAGGAGATCTAACCTCCAGAAGGCCAGATGGGAGTTATGAGTATCATGGACGCAAAGACAATCAGGTGAAGATAAGGGGATTTAGAGTTGAACTGGGAGAAATTGAAGCAGTGCTTGGAACCCATCCTTGTGTAAATGAAACTGCTGTAATTGCAGTGGACTATATTCAGGGGCAGAAGCAATTATTTGCCTGGGTTTCAGGTAATAAAGTAGATGATAGTGAATTAAAAAAGTGTATATCAAAGAAGCTCCCTTATTAATGGGTGACCGTTTTGCCAAAGACTCCTAATGGAAAGCTTGATAGAAAAGTTTTGAATGAATTATCTCAAAGGAAACTGAAGGGTAATGTGGTTGAAGATGCACTAACCAGTGAAATACCACTGTCACCTGCACAGAATTGGCTAATGAATTATTTTGATTATCCATATCAGTGGACTGGATATACAAGGTTTTTATATAAACAGCCTTTAGATTATAATTTGTTTAACAAAGCACTTTCAATATTAACTGATAACCATGATGTTTTAAGAAGTGTATTAGTTAATAAAGGAGAAAAGTGGCAGCAGAAATTTTTGCCTTTAGGACAAAATGTAAAAGCAGATTTTTATGATGGTTCTCATATGGAGCATGAAGAGAGAGACAGAGAGGTGAAAAATTTAATTGATAAAATTATTCTAGATCTAAAAGTAGACAAATGGCCTCTCTGGAAAGTGGTTGTTATAAGGGTAAATGGTTCTCTTTATGATATTTCTGTAATTGGACATCACCTCATTTCTGATGTTATAACAAATCAACTGTTGTTTAAGGATATATGGAAAATATATAGACAACTTATTTTGACTGAAGATATTAAACTTGAAAAATCTAAATCATATAGGGATTTTATTTTGCGAGTTAATGAAGAAAAGAAGAATAAAGGCCTGGAATTTGTAGATTATTGGAAAAAACAATTTCCTTCAGAATTTTATTCTTTTAAGATTCCTGAGGATTTTAATCTGGGCAGTAATACTGAGCAGTCTGCCAGTTCAGAAATGTTTATTTTAGATAAGGCTAAAACACAGCAGTTATTAACTACTGCAAAGAAATGCTTCGGAACAAGTGTATATCCAATTTTACTGGCACCGCTTTATAAAATGCTGCAAAGGCTCTATAACAAATCATGGATAGTAGTAAGCCATAGAATGAATGGAAGGGATCTGGGGAATAATATATTTTTCCAGACTGCAGGAAATTTTGCAATAAATTATCCACTGGGAGTTACTATAGGACACAATGAAGATTGGAATGAAACAGTCCACAAGATCACAAATGCTATGAATGGAGTTCCAATGAACGGTATAAGTTATGATTTAATTTCAGACAGTTTGCCTTCATATTTATATCCTGATTTAAATTTAGCATCTATAAGGTCAAATTATCTGGGAAACAGGGATATGCCTCAATACGATATATTTGAATTTTCAAAGGATGATATTGACAGAAGATATTCCCATCCTGATCAAAAGAGAATTTCATCAATTGAATTTTTCTATTCTATAGTAAATGGTGAGTTGAATTTGGAAATAGAATATTCTAAGAATATGTACAGTGAATCTACCATAAAGCATCTTGGAAGTGAATACATGAGAGCTTTTATGGAGATGATCTCCTACATCAATAATCGAAAAAATCCTGAAAATAATAGTACTTTAAAGCCTCTATCATTGATAAATGGAAGTAAAAAGGGGGGCTTTTTATCAAACAAAAGTGTAATTGTAACCGGTGGAGGAAGAGGTATAGGAAAAACTATTGCCATTGAAATGGCTAAAGAAGGTGCTCAAGTAGCTATTATATCAAGGACAGCAGGTGAATTGGAGGAAACAGCAGCAGAGATTAAAAGAATTGGCAGTAAAGTTATAGCTATAACAGCGGATATCAGCAGTTATAATGATATCTGTGATGCTGTGAAAAAAATTGTTTCTGAATTTGGCAAAATAGATGTTCTTGTAAATAACGCAGGAATAACAAAAATGGCTCCTTTTACGGATATTAAAGAGGAGGAATGGAAGAGAATTGTAGAAGTTAATTTGTTTGGAACATATAACCTGTGTTATTTGACTATACCTCATTTTGTGAAACAAAAATCAGGAAAAATTATTAATTTAGGTTCTGATTCATCTTTTATAGGATATCCTTTGATGAGTGCTTATTCAGCGTCTAAGCATGGAATTATTGGATTAACTAAATCTTTAGCAGAGGAGTTCAAAGCTAATAACATTCAGGTAAATGCAATTTGTCCGGCTATGGTAGATACAAATATGGCTCCAGGTGCATTTAAGAAAAATGCTATGTCACCTAAAAAAGTTGCCGATTTAGTTTTATTCTTATCTTCAGATAAATCAGATTATATTACTGGAGAAGCTATTAAAATTTTTGGAAAGCAGGATATGTACTGGTTTGGATCTCAGCATATACCCGCTCTCAGAGCTGCATTGAGTAAAAGGTAAGGAGGAATGACAAACTATTATGAATTTAAGAGAAAATGCATATTTGCTGCTTCAAAAAAAAAATGGGTACTTTATATTGTAGGGTTATTCTTAGGAACTGCAATGGGGATCATAAATCCCCTTGCATCCACTCACTTAGAAAAAAATAATGTAGGAAATTTATATATTGGGATAATTTCATCGTCTTTTTTTCTTTTTATGTCAATAGGTTCTATTTTAATAGATAAAAAAATGAGAAATAGGGATATGAAAGGAGTTATATTACTAGGGGCATTAGCTGCTGCAGTGGCCTGTGGTATTTTTCCTTTGGCTACAAACTTATTTCTCTGGCTTTTTTTAATGATAATTATGGGATTTGGCATAAGTGCTGATATGGTTGGAGTACAAACAATGCTCCATGATTTAACAGAGGATAATACAAGAGGTATAGTCAGCGGCTTATATTCATTTTGTTTTGCTGTAGGTTTTATATTTAGCTCTGTTACAGGTCCACAGCTATATATATATAGAACCTGGTTTCCTTTTATGATTCCTATAGCTGCCCTTATATTGTGTCCAATAATTATAGGGTTCAATTTTAAGGAAAAACTAATATTTCCAGAAAAGCCAGAGGGAAATGTGTTAGGAAAAGTATTTGTTGGACTTCAGGGGGCGTTTTTATATGGTTTCACAGAAACCACTCTAATTACCCTCTATCCTATATTTCTTCTCCATGAAAAATATAGCCTTTCATATCTTGGATATGCTCTGGGAATATTTGTAGTGGGGAGTATTGTAGGTACTATACCTATGACTTACATTTCGGATAAGCTGGGAAGAAAGAAAACTTTGATAGGCAGCATTCTTATTTCTGTATTTACAGTTTTAGGAATTATAATTTTCAATAATTTTGCTCTAAGATTAATTTTCTCATTTTTATCTGGTGCTGTTATTGGCCCCATATATCCATTATCTCTGGCAGTTACAGTTGAAAACTTAGATAAAGAAGATATACCTTCTGGAACCTCATTATTTACTTTCTCCTATGGAATTGGATCTACTATAGGTCCGGTAATCTCGTCTACAGCTATGAGTTTGTTTGGAAATGACCATATTTTTAGTGTATGTCTATTAATTTTTGTTGTATTTCTTTTTACAGTCTATATTAAAAGAGGTAAATATGAGTATAATTTGAGAAACTATAATTAAGGGGATGATTACATGAATAATGAAAAAATGTCAATTGCCTGGGGAAAGCCTGTAACAGGCAAGTATTGCAGTAAAATAAATATTGGTAACTTATTAATAGAAGCTTCAGAAAATCAAAATGATAAAGGAATATTGTTTATACAAGATAATAATACAGAAGTTTTCTTAACCTATAAACAAATACTTGAAAAGGCTGTTTACTGTTTAGGAATGCTTCAAGAAAATGGTTTAAAACAAGACGATTTTGCAATTCTTTCCTTTGAAAATAATATTGACTTTGCCATCAGCTTTTGGGCTTGTATACTTGGCGGAATTATACCTGCACCAATTTCCTATCCTTCATCCTTCAAGAGAAAAAATGCTTCTTTAGAAAAGCTCATAAATGTGTGGAATACCCTTGAAAAACCTGTAATAATAAGTGATGCTTCCATGATTGGAAGTATGAAAAATAATGAGTTATATGAGGATTGTAAAGATATGTTAATGCTGGATGTATCAAATTTAAGGCAGAGTACAGTAAAAGGTTCAATAAATCTGTCACCATCAGAAAAGCCTGCTTTTATACAATTTAGTTCAGGAACTACCAGTAAACCTAAGGGAGTGATTTTAACACATAAAAATTTATTAACTAATATAGAAGGAATCATTGAAGGTGCGGGTTTAACTTCAGAGGATAGATTTTTTTCATGGATGCCTTATTATCATGATATGGGTTTAATCGGCAATCATTTAACATTAATTGCCTTAGGTATATTTCAGATAAACATGCATCCTGTAAAGTTTGTAAGAAGACCTGCTCTTTGGTTTGATTCAATTTCCAAGCATAAAATTACTGTAACTTCCAGCCCTAATTTTGGCTATAGATTACTGCTTAGAAAAATTACAGATAAACATCTAGAAGCATGGGATCTAAGTTCCCTAAGATTAATTTTTAACGGTGCAGAACCTATTTTTGTGCCCCTAGCTAAAGAATTCATGGAAAAATTAGCTGTATGTAATTTATCTGAAACAAGTATGTATATGGTGTATGGAATGGCTGAGGCTTGTCTAGCAGTTACTTTTCCAATTGCAGGTACTAAACCGGAAAGCCATTGTATCAGCAGAAATAGCCTTGTAAATAATTCAATAGCTGAAGAAATTGATGAAGGTAATTTTGATTCATTCCAGGTGGCGAGTGAAGGATATCCTGTTCCTGGAACGGGAGTTCGTATTGTAGATGAGCAGGGAAAAGTAGTTTTAGAAAAACAATTAGGGGAAATTCAAATAAAAGGTGACAATGTTACTTCAGGTTACATTAATAATCCAGAAGCGACCCTTAATTCCTTTCAGGATGGGTGGCTGAAAACAGGTGATATTGGTTTTATGATTGATGGAAAGTTATGTGTAACAGGGCGTATGAAGGACATAATTTTTGTTAATGGACAAAATTTCTTTGCACATGATATTGAGTTTAAGTTAGAAGAATTTGAAGGGGTAAAACCAGGCAAAGTTGTAGTATGCGGGTGGCACGATGAAAAAGAAGGAAGAGAAAAAGTTGCCTTATTTTCTGCACTTCACATTAATAAGGATAATTTAAAAAGCTTTTATGCAAATATACTTAGTAAAATAAATGAAATTTTTGGCATTGCCATTGAATATGTTGTTTTGATTAAATCTATTCCTAAAACCACCAGCGGTAAAATACAGCGTTTTATGCTGGTACAGTCATTTTTAAATAATGAGTATGAGGGTGAAACATTTACCTCAGATGAGTTATTATTTAATGAGATAGAAAAAACAGAGAAAAGTGAAACATCCAGGCCTTTAATATCAGGACAAAATATGGATAAAATACGTGAAATTTGGTCAAAAGTACTAGACAGACCTGCAGAAAGTATAGGATATAATCAGTCATTTTTATCATTAGGAGGAACTTCAATAAAAGCAGTTCAAATTTTAAGTATGCTAGAAGATGAATTGGAATTAACTTTAAGCCATGATATACTTATCAATTGTGAAACTATAAGTGATATGGATGAATATATTAGAAGGTTGCATGAAGAAAATATTTCAGAAATTAGTGTGACAAAAACAACCACACCTATAATGGATAAGGATGATGACATAGCAGTAATAGAAATGGCCTGCCGTTTCCCGGATGCATCAACTCCTGAAGAATTTTGGAATAATATTGTGAATGGAAAGTGCAGCATTGATGAAATACCTGCAGATAGATGGGATATAGATAAATACTATAGTACTGATGTTGATCCAATAAAAACAAATTGCCGTACAGGTGCTTTTATAGATAAACCTTTTGATTTTGATGCTGAATTCTTTAATATATCTGATGAGGAGGCCTCTGTTATGGACCCTCAGCAGCGAATTATGCTTGAATTAGTATTTGAAATATTAGAGAGGGCAGGGTATTGTAAGAAAAAAATAAGTGGAAAGAATTTGGGATTATTTATTGGAGCTGGTACAAATTCTTATTATGAATATCATTTAAATACTTTAAATATGTCAAATCTCAAAAGTTTTGATAGTTTCACCTCACTTGCAAAAGAAGAACAAGAGTCTATTCTTGAGGAATGGAAAAATAAGCTTGGTATAACCCATTTCCATCCTAATTTACTTGTGGATAATATTTTGAATATGGTTGCAGCTAGAACCTCTCAGGAATTTAATTTAAAAGGGCCTAGTATGGTGGTAGATACAGCCTGCTCATCCTCAATAGTGACTATTCATATGGCCTGCCAGTCTCTTCTTAGAGGTGAATGTGAATTTGCCCTGGCAGGAGGAATTAACCTTTTACTCACTCCCACTCCATATATATATTTTAGTAATGCAGGTGCCCTGTCAACAAGTGGACTGTCAAGAGTTTTTGATTCTCAAGCTGATGGTTTTGTTCCAGGAGAAGGTGCAGGTCTAGTTTTGCTGAAGCCTTTGAAAAAAGCTTTGAAAGATGAAGATAATGTTCTTGCAGTTATTAAGGCAAGTGCAGTAAATAATGATGGACACTCTATAGGAGTTATGGCACCCAACCCTGATGGCCAGCGTGAAGTAATTGAATCCTTGTATATAAATAATGGTTTCAATCCTAAGGATATACAATATGTAGAAGCACATGGCACTGGTACAAAGATTGGGGATTTAAGTGAAGTTAGAGCTCTAGACAGGGCTTTTAAAAGGTGGAGTCCTGAAGCTAATTCCATAGCTATAGGGTCAGTCAAATCAAATATTGGACATCTTCTCAGCAGTGCGGGCATAGCAAGCTTTATTAAAGTGGTATTAGCCTTAAATAATAAAATTATGCCTCCTAATGTGAATTTAAATGAGCTTAATCCTTCTATTAAATTTGATAGAACTCCTTTTTATACTATTCTTAAGGCAAAGGAGTGGGAGGTTTCTCCAAACACAGCCAGACGGGCTTCTATTAATTCCTTTGGATTTGGAGGTACTAATTGCCATATGGTTATTGAAGAGACTCCTGAGTTAACTAAAACAAAACCCGAAAAGATATATGAACGATCTAAGCATGTTCTGTGTCTTTCTGCAAATACAAAAGAATCATTAAATCAAAAAATAAAAAATTTAGTAGAATATCTTAAAAATAATAATAAAAGTTCCTTGGAAGATATATGTTATACAGAAAATGTCACCAGAACACTGCTTAAATATCGCTGTAGTGTAGTTGCAGATTCCTGTGAGGATTTAATGAATAAGCTTCAAGAAGTGAAATTAGATCATATTGATGGTAAAGTATTTCCTAAAATAGCATTAATGTTCACTGGTCAAGGATCACAATATATTGGCATGGCAAAACGGCTATATGAAAATCTGCCTATTTTCAGTGGATATATTGATGAATGCTCGGAGGTATTTTATCCTTACCTTAATGAAAAAATAACTGATTTGATTTATAGTGACAAAGCAGATGAAATACTTCTTGCAAAGACAAATATTACACAGCCGGTGGTATTTACCATTGACTATGCTTTTGGAAAGCTCTTTACAGATTTAGGGGTTAAACCTGACTATGTACTTGGTCATAGTATTGGTGAGTGGTCAGCAGCTTGTCTCTCGGGCATAGTAAGTCTACAGGATGCTGCAAAAATAGTAGCTGCCAGGGGCAAATTAATGGAAGAACTGCAGTCATCGGGCAGTATGTGTGCAGTGTTTACTTCCGGAGACAAACTCCAAGGGTTACTTCAAGCTTTTGAAGGTAATGTTTGGATTGCAGCATACAATGGAACCCATCAGGTTATATCAGGGGAAGTAAATGCAATAGAAAAATTTAGTGAAGTACTGCTAAAAGAGGGAATGGGATTTAAAAAATTAAATGTTTCCCAGGCTTTTCATACGCCGCTTATGAAGCCAATGCTGGATGATTTTAAGGCAGTATTAGAGGGGGTAACCTTTAATTCTCCTAAAATACCTGTAGTATCAAATATCACAGGAGAAATAATGAATAAACCTTTTGATACTGAATACTGGATCAAGCATATTCTTCAACCTGTAAAGTTCGAGCAAAGTTTAAAATATTTATCAGACAACTCTGTAGATACCTTTATTGAGTGTGGCCCTGATAAGATATTATCAGGAATGGCAAGAGGTATAAAAACTAGCAATACTAAAATAATTTTCACAGCTTCAGACCGCAAGAAGGATTCCTGGGATACCTGTTTAGGCACACTGTCTTCACTCTTTTGCTCAGGAATTAATATAAATTGGGAAAAATTTGAGCAGGGTATTTCCTACAATAAGGTTCAATTACCGTCATATCCATTCCACAGGAGTACATATAGGCCTGATTTTGGAATGGAAAATATAAAGGTACCAAACAACTGGTTTTATAGTTGGAACTGGAAAGCTGAATCAGACAACTCCCTTAGTTTATTACCAGCAGGGAGTGTAGTAATATTTGATGATGGAAATGGCATTGGAGAAGAACTCAAATCAATGTTTGATGAAAAAGAAAATAAAATTTATGTTGTTAGCTCAGGAAGTGAATACAGCTGTGATTCCAATAAAAATTTTATAATTAATCCATTAGTGGAGAGGGATTATGTTGAGCTTTTTAAAAACATTCCAGAACCTATAGCTTCAGTGATACATTTATGGAATTTTAAAAGGGAAGCCTGGAAATCAGAATTTGTATTTGATGACAGAGTGGTCCAGGAGGATATTTACAGTATATTGTGTATTGGAAGGGCTTTAAAAGAAATTAATGCGGGAAATATCAGATTATTGCTGGCTACAAACAACGGCATATCTGTAACTGAAAATTATAAAATTTTTAATCCACATCAATCTATTGCTGTAACTCTGACATTAGCTTTAGATCAGGAAAATACTTTTATAAATTCATATTGTATAGATACAGATAAAAAAGAGTATAAGTCTAATAAAGAACTTGCTGAAATACTATTTAATGAGATAAGGAAGGAAATAAATGATGAGGGTATAGTAGTTATCAGAGATGGAGTAAGGTATGTAAGAGATTTAATCAACACAGGTGAATTGAGTAAATCTTCAAAAATCCAGTTTAATGATGGCGAAACCTATTTAATTACGGGAGGTGCAAGTGCTGTAGGAGGTGAAATTGCCAAAGCATTTGCTAAAAAAGCTAAAGTTAACCTAGTTTTAACAGGCCGCGAAAAATTACCATTAAGAGAAGAGTGGAATACACAAATATCTAATAATGCTAAATGTGCTAAAAAGATTGAGTTAATTTTAAGCCTTGAAAAACTTGGAGCAAATGTTATTTATGAAGCTGTAGATGTGACAAAAATTAATGAAATGAAAGTTCTTATGGAGAAAGTAAATAATATATATGGCTCTATTCAAGGTGTAATTCATGCAGCTGGTACCTGGGATTTTTCAAGCTTTAAACTTTTAGATAAAAGCATTGATACAGTGAATAGTGTCATAGAACCTAAGGTGCAGGGAGCGGTAATAACTGATTATGTTACAAGAAAGGAGCCTTTAAAGTTTTTTGTTATGCTTTCATCAGTATCTTCCTCGAAAAAGATTTGGTCAGCAGGACTTGGCGATTACGCTGCAGCAAATTCCTTTTTGTCAACATACAGTTTTTATAGGGCATCTGAAAATGCACCGGGAAAAACTATTGCATTAAATTATTCTCTATGGGCTAAAACTGGAATGGGTGCTAATCTTGGTAATATGGCTTCAATGGCAATAAAAGTTCAAGGATTAAATCCTCTTCCTGCTCAGAAAGCTGTGGAAGCACTAATGAGGGTATTGTCAGATGGAAGTCAAAGAGTAATACACATTCTAGATAAGCTTGAAATAACACAGGAAAAGAAACCTCTTTCAATTAAGGTTAATACACTAGACTTTAAAAAATCCCAAAATATTAGAGAGACTGTCTATAAAATTATTGCTGACCAATTGCAAGTTCATCACGAAGAACTAGATATAGGACAGAATTTTCTCGAGCTAGGCTTGGATTCATTGGGAGCAGTTAAGGTTATGGAGAAGTTAGGACATAATCTTGGAATAGAATTGTATCCTACATTAATATTTGAATATCAAACTCCTGATTCATTGGCACAATATATTGAGAAAGTTTATTCTGGAGATTCTGATGGTGTAACAGCACAAAAAATAGATATTTCAGAAAAAAATACTTTTTCAATGGAAAAAATAAAGGATATTGCAATAATAGGTGCCAGTGTTAGAATACCAGGTGCAAATACTTTGGATGAATACTGGAGTATTCTTGAAAGTGGCAAATGTATGATAAGAGAAGTGCCATCAGAAAGATGGTCATTAAAGGATTATTTTAGTACAGATGTAAACTCTTTGTATACTTCTTATTCCAAGTATGGTGGGTTTATAGATAAGCCCTACGAGTTTGATCCTATGTTCTTTGGTTTGTCCCCAAGTGAAGCTGTTGTTACTGATCCGCAGCAGAGAATTTTTCTGGAGATTGCATGGGAAGCGTTACAGCAAGCTGGCTATGGAGGAAGATATGGCTCAAATAATATTGGAGTTTTTGTAGGCTGTGAACAAAACACCTATGCAGAACACTTTGCAAATTATAGAACTTACATGAAACTAAAGAATTATTTATCAAGTAATCACATATTTAATAATATAGGTCATGTAGAACAGGATGAAATAATGAATAGTATTTTTAATGTGTTGAAACCAGCAGAGATGGTGCCTGATTTTGTTGCAGGAAATAGTTTAAATGAGGTAGCAGCTCGGGTAAGTCACTGTCTGAATTTTACTGGGCCAAGTTTAACAATTAATTCGGCATGTTCATCTTCCCTGGCAGCACTACATCTAGCATGTGAGAGTATTAGAACAGGGCAAAGTGAAATGGCCATAGTTGGAGGTGTGAATTTGAATCTTTCGCCTACTCCCTTCATAGGACTAAGCAGAGTAACGGCCTTATCTAAAAAAGGAGTTTGTTACCCTTTTGACAGCAGGGCAGATGGTATGGTACTTTCAGAAGGGGCAAGTGCAGTACTGTTAAAACCATTAGAAAATGCCATGAGAGACAGAGACAATATACTGGCTGTAATTAAAGGTTCTGCCATGAATAATGATGGACATTCTCAGGGTTTAACAGCTCCTAGACCTCAGGGACAGGCAGATGCTATAAGAAAAGCGTATTTAGAAGCAAATATCAATCCAGAAACCATATCTTACATTGAAACTCACGGTACAGGTACACCCTTAGGTGATCCTATTGAAATCGAAGGTATGAATCACGCTTTTCGTTCCTTTACATCAGAAAAAGCTTTTTGTGCTATTGGGTCAGTTAAATCTTCCATAGGACATATGTTATCCGCATCTGGAGTTACAAGTTTAATAAAAGTAGTTCTTGCACTTAAGAATAAAAAAATACCACATACTGTAAACTATGATAAGTCAAGAAGTAATCCTAATATAGATTTTGCTAATTCTCCATTTTATGTTGTTAGTGGAGAACCAATGGAATGGAAAAGTAGTAACATAACTCCTCTAAGGGCAGGAGTGAATGCTTTCGGCTTTGGTGGAACCAACGTTCATGTAGTTCTGGAAAAAGCTCCGGATATAAGGGAATATGAAGAAGAAAGATCTCCATACCTGTTACAGTTAACTGGCAGAAATGAAAATGTGGTGAAACGCATAGCTGCTAATTTAAAGAATCACATAGAACAGCATGAAAATTTAAGTGCAGCTTCAATTTGCTTTACTGTAAATGGTGCTCAAAAGGAATTAATCACTAAGGCTGCAGCAGTAGTGAAATCAAGGGCACATTTGCTAGAAGTGCTTACTTCACTTGAAAACGGCAGCAGCATTGAAGGAGTTTATAAGGGACGTTCTCACCCAAATCGTGAAACCCAAGCTTACCTTATGCTGGATGGCAACATGAAGATTTTTGAAGATTGTAAACATGATTTATGTTCCCGTTTTGCTGCATTTAATACCGCATACAGAGAATGCATGGATAGATATAAGGAGTTGAAAAATGGATATAGTGAAGAAATTGAACTTATTCATTCTTTTGCAGTTCAATATGCACTTGGCATTTTTTTGAATGATTTTAATTTAAATATTTGCGGAATAATTGCACAGGGTACGGGCATTTTAACTGCAGCGGTTTTAACAGGTTTAATAAATTTAGACCAGGCTTTGGGGCAACTTATTCATATTAGCATTATAGAAGATGGTAACTATTCTAAGAGCAATGAAAATGCCGTGTATTTAAATTCTCCTATATTAACACCTTCAGGAGCTATTGAAGAGTTTTTGGATATTCCAATAAAGGTTATAGAAAATATCAAAAGTTTAGATGGATTTGTAAATAAAGATCAGGTAGTTATTTATCCTGGTAAAATTGATGAAATTAAGAATAAAGAATTTTATAATGATAGATTGTTTAACTGGGTTGAGATGAATATAGGTGAAAATGCTGTGAAATCTATTATTACAGCATTTGCCAAGCTGTATACACTGGGAACTAGGTACAATCCTAATAAATTCTCTACAGGTAAGGAGAAAAAGGTGGCACTTCCTACCTATCCCTTTGAAAATGAAACCTATAAAATATCTTTTCAAGAAAAGGCAGTTGATTTAGAGGTAAATTCAGCCGCTGCAGAACAAAAAGGATTATTAAAGATGGATAGGTATTATATACTTTCTGATATGGAAAGAAAATCAAGTTGTAATGGCTTAGCCAATGACTTAAAGAAGTTAATTATTTAAAAAATATAACTATCAAGTGATTCTTAGGCTCAGCTGGAGTTTGCTTTAGAGAACTGCTTATCTCCATCTGAACCTTATTAACAGTATTCTTAGTGTCTTTAGCACTTAGAATACGTTATCCTTTAGGGGAAGAACTTATCCAGGCGCATAGCAGTGCTTATCTCCCACTTTGAAGAAGATGGGAGTATTAGCAATGGTAGTGTTCGGATAAAAAAAATAGTAAAAAATTATGCGAAGGGGGATTAGGCATGTCAAATGTAAAAAAGATAGTATTTAGTGCAGTTTGTATTGTGATTCTAGTTGTGGGCATTATTGGGGGAAAATATTTAATTTCTGTGCAGAAGTATAAGAAAGCAATTAGAGAATTAAAAATTAGTAATGTGGATTTATCAAAGGTTTCAGATGGTAAATATACAGGTTCCTGTGATGTGGGGTATGTGGGTGCGAAAGTTGCAGTTACAGTTAAGAATAATGAGATTGCAGATATAACCCTGCTAAGTCATAAAAATAACAGAGGAAAGCCAGCAGAAGTTATTCCAGAAAAGGTGCTAAAAGCTCAAAGTCTTCAGGTAGATACTATTTCAGGGGCAACAAATAGCAGTAAAGTAATTTTAAAAGCCATTGAAAATGCATTAGAGTCTGGTGAATAATCAATTATTGGGTTGGTGGATATGTGTATTTTTTATCCTAGGCTGCAGCTATAGTCTATTTAAAAGGTTCAAAAGTATTTGCCCCAAAATAAATTTACCTGCTAAAAATTTATTAAATTTCCATTGTATTTTTTCTATAATAGCAACAATTTTAGCTTTTATCCATGCTGGAAACAACTTAACCCACATTAGGTTTTCCACCGGATACATTAGCCTTCTATTAATGATTTTGGTAACATTAATTGGAATACTTATGAAGTATTTTAAAAAAATATATGTAAGGCATAAAACATTTTGGCTATATACGCACATATTTTTAACTATCATACTAATTGGAAGCATTTCACTGCACATATTTAGATATTTACTTTTATAATTCACTTTTAAGTGAAATAGGCAGCCTATCTTATTGATTTAGCTGTCTATTTTGCATTTATAAGTTATAAAATATACATTTGTTATTGGCTTTTGTATAATTATCTACAATTTTAATACTAAGTTTTTCTACAACAATTGTACAAACTCAAATTTTATCTTCTAAAGATAATTCAAGTTCAGTTACCGTATATCAAAAAAATGAAATAAAAAGTCTAGATGAGTTTTTTCAAAGAGCTAAAAATAATATTAATGATAATGATTTAAAACTTGACAAATCATTAAAATCTTTAGTACCTAATTCCTCAGACATTAAATCTATAGGTATAACTGAAGATGATACTGTTCCTGATTCAGTTACAAAAAAAACTTATTCAACTGTGCAATTACTAAAAATAACTAAGGATAATGAAAGCAAAACGGAAACAAATACATATGTCGAAACAGTTTTTATAGATTATACAATTGATGAAAATGCTGTTGAAGAAGGTTTTAATACAAGTAGAGTTTTAAAATATTCTCAAATTGATAAGTATCCTTTGGGTTCAGAATTTTATTATAATGTATCTATGCCTCATATAGATATGAAAGAATCCCTTCTAGCATATGGATTACGAACATCAGCGTTAATTAGACGAGGAGCAAGTTAATGGCTTAATACCAGCAGCTCTGTAACCAGGGGCAAAGTAAATTATTAATAGTCGTTCTGAGTATTTTCAATGTTACACAACACACTTTTGTAACATTCGCTTTCTTTAGTTATCAGTGATTTTATCTATTTTATATGAAAAGCTTAATTTGAATGTTACTTAATACTAATAATCTATAATGTCTAAATATAATAAGATATTTAATAAATTTTCAAAATTATGGAATTTATTTTTTAGTATATTATATGGCTACTGATATTAGGTTCTATTAATCCTAAAATATACTTGTTATTACTGTATTTTTCTAAAGTAACTATTTTATTCGTTTAATTACAAAACGTTTTAAATCTATTATTAAAGTAACTTCAATAAAGTATCATTTGATTTTACTGAAATCTATGATAAAATATGCTAAGTAATATTAACTAAATATCAGTTACTTAATGGAGAAAAAATTATCTAGGGTATAACTATAGTATCAGTAAAAAAAATGAAGGCCAAGTAAACTTAAGTACAAAGTTGATTCTAGCTTGATTAAAAAAATGTTATATGTTTTAATTTCATGGAGTTAATTTGTAAATTTTATCATATTAGTTTATAAATTATCGACAATTATTACTTACGTACTGTACCGCTTATGTCCCAAGTTCCAGAGGTATAAACATCATCTCTATAAAAATGTAATTTAAAAACACCAGTAGGAACATTTGAATACGTAAGGGTCCATGAGTCTGTACCTGAAACTGTTTGTCCAGCTATAGTATTAGTATATTGTCCTACAGAATTTTGTTTAACTACATCTATGTGAAACTTTCCATTTGGAATACCACAATAAGATGTTGTATGATCCACATAGATTTTACTAGCAGAATTAAGACTAAAAGTACCTACTGAATACTTGTTCCATATGCCTGTACCATTATAAGTGATAAGACTAGCAGCGAATACTATAGTACCTAATATAAAAATTAAGCATACTGTTGATATAAAAATATTAGTTTTTTACATTTTCTTTAATAATAGGTTTTTCTTTACACAGGATGTTGACAGCAGATTTAATAATGAATTTTTTTCCTGGAATTTACTCACATACTTGGATACATATAATAGCTATAATATGTCAAGGAATATTTATATTTGCTCTTATTAATCTTCTTATACATA
>ENA-UOOE01000977-UOOE01000977.1-fermentation-metagenome-genome-assembly--contig:-NODE-977-length-25423-cov-9.664223_pt1 | contig 25423 bp, 21 predicted proteins | sample MGYA00245776_ERZ724021 | MGnify/ENA primary metagenome ERZ724021 (study PRJEB28704, sample SAMN03018321) | fermentation metagenome | biome: anthropogenic terrestrial biome; feature: soil; material... | reverse complement strand
CTTTTATTTTACGATCTATTAGCAATGCATTGCTAATAGATCGTAAAATAAAAGGGTTAGTTTGAGATTTTTTACTGTTTAAATCTGTTGTACAATCAATTGTGAGTAGCGGGGTTAAAGAATCAACAAAGAGTTTATCCCTTGCGTAGCGTATATATAACCTTTGTCGAATTCGTTGTTCGAGGCCAATATTTGAGAAGAAATCGATCAATTCTGCATCTAAAAGTGGAACCCTCCATCTACATGTGAAGAACTCGTACACTCGTAAAGAATTTACAATGAATTTCGATTTTCGCTCCTTAAACTCAAAAAATTCCAGAGCATTTGTATATTCCTCTAAACTATTGATAGTAATTATCCCCACACTCGTTTGAATCTTCTCATAAAGAACAGAAGAAATTCTAGTTAGATTAGGCCAATGCCAGAGGTTATAATAGTATTTTGCAATATTCCCCTTGAATTCTTCAAAAGTATATTTATTTAGTTGACTACAGTCGTCATATACAGGGCTACCTGCTATAATCCCGCTATGCATCAAACTACCGGCAACCATCCCTTGGTGTCCTGGCACAAAAACCGCGTTCTCAGGTATCTTTCCCCCATCCATTAGTTCCTTAACGGCAAGAAAATCCTGGATATGAGGCAGTGATACCAGATTCCCACCATATTCGCGGTAACGCTGCATATAATCCGAATGATAACTGCCATACAATTTTTCCTTAGTGTACTCCACAAAGTACCACTTGTACCCCAGTGCCTCTGCCACCTGCCTGCTGATCTCAGTCTCCCTGCTGCCCTTCTTTCCGTAGGTAAAACAGATCACATCTTTCACGCCGAGCCGCTTCAGCATCGCAACGATAACACGAGAGTCCAACCCCCCGCTCAAGGGAACTACGATCTGGCAGCCTTTTGTAGATTCTACAAGCCGTTGGAAGACACGCACAAAGGTTTTGTCAAGCCGGTTCAACAGGTCCTCCTCAGGTTCCGAAAAGTAATTCTCGTGCCAGAAATGGTGATAGAAGTGGGTGGCGAGAGACCCCTCTGTTTTATCGTAGACGAGATATTCTCCTGCCTGGAGCTGCGATATCCCGTCAAAGAGGGTATCAGAGCCGGTAACATACCCGGTGACCAGAAACTCAGCACCGTTCTCTTCGTTGAAGGAGGGATTCAGGCGGTCTCGGAGGTGGTTTGCATCATCTGAAAAGAGAACCTCATCCCGGCTCACGGCGTAGAAAAGAGGAATACTCCTGACACGGTCAACCGTACAGAAGATGTATTGGGAGGTCTCTATTACAAAGGTAAAATTCCCGTTAAGGGCAAGGAGGAGGGATTTCAGGGCATCGTGGTCAAATCGGGAATCTCTGAGAACTGAAGAGAAGAGACGAAAGACATCGGCACTCTGGAGGAGTTCATTCTCATAAAAGAACGTTCCTTTCAGCCAGTACGTAATGTTGCCAGCCTTAACTTCAGTCCACGGATAGTAGCGATTATGGAAAAACATTTCAATTTTCATAGTCTGACTCCCTGTAAGATCCCCCTAAATTCCTTCTTTAAGATAGGGTCTCTGAAAACAATGACTGCATAGTAGATGCAAGTCACGATCCCGGTGACAATGAGGAGTATGTACAACGGCGGTGATAAATATTTGACGATAACTAACGGAAACGCTACCGCAAGGGCGACCAGAGATAGCATAAGAAAGTCTCTCAGACCCATCCAATATGATATACCGGAGATCTTGAGAACGTATGCGTTCATTCCTCCCCAGAAGGCAACCCCAGTGAGCGAAAACAGCATGAGGGTGGTAACCGGATCACCAGAGACTCCTCCAACATAGAGGACAACAATGCGAGAGAGCAAGACCGTCAGGTTAAACACGAGCCCAACGGTTTGCTTTTCGAGCACGCTGAAGATTGTCGAGAGGGGAGATGCAATGAAGACAAGAAATATCCAAGGCGCAAGGATACGGGCGTATCCTCCCGCCGTGCTCCACTGTGCCCCGAGGACAAGACCGAAGAGTTCCTCGCCGATGATCATAAGGATCAGGATCGGGAATATCCCGATGGAGACAAGCCGCTGGTGGACTTCCTGCACAACGGTCTTCACACTCCCGGTTCGATTCTTTTCCTCACTCGCCTTCTGGAAGAAAACCTGCCCGGTCGCAGAGCCGATGAGGCTCATAGGCATGTTGACGACCATGTGCGCCATCCCGTAGAACCCGACAACAGCGGGGCTGAAAAATGAAGCAAGCATTAGGGGGGCGACCTGGAGAGAGACCGAATTCGCCACGGTTGACCAAGAAGTAAAGAGGGGAAATCGTTTGTACCTGACGGCCAAGCGCTTTATATTGCCAGGGCTGACATTTTTAAAGAGTGCAAGATCCTCCCTGATACCCCTGAGCATAACGAGAAGACCTGCCCCATACCCGGCGAGCAACCCAAAAACCAACCCCTGTGGTGATGCCGAGCCGATCCCGGCCCCGATCTGGACGGCCTTGCTTGAGACCGAGTTTGCCACCTGTGCGGTAGCGACCGCCCCAAACCGCACCCTCCGGGACAGCCAGTAGTTCAGCACCAGGTACAGGCCGTTTAAAAAGACCACCACGGGTAGGAATATGATATATTGAGATAGATCAGGCGTTTTGAGTACTTCCCCGACCCATCCGGATAAAAGAATGAAGACACCGCAGCTTATCGCGGAGACTACGCAAACAAGGATGATACAGAGGGTAGTGATATTGGCTGAATCTTCGTCCTTTTTTGGGAGCATGATAGCGAGCTGATAGGATAGGCAGGAAAGGACGGCAAGTACGCTCGATATGGCGAGAAAAAGTTGAAAAACACCGTAGTCTCCCGGAGAGTATAATCTGGAGATAATGGGGAGGAGGAGAACCCCCAGTATCTGGGCGATGACACTGCCGGAGGCAAGTTTGAGGATGTTGGTAGTGAAACGGGACATTGAATATGCTTATAATCACTCGGGGTGGTATATCTAATCTGTTTCGGTATCAGTACTTCGCTAATTTTCAACCTAACATCCTCTTTGCCGAATCAGGAAAACACCGATACGTTTTCGGATGGTCAATCCGGAGGGAGAACATCGATTGCTCTCGATCTATGGGCGGTTTTCCGAGAAGGTGTGAGGGTGAGCGCCCTTCTCTACGAGCAGGTTCACCATAATCTGAACGTCCTGAAACTGACAAACGATGGAATCGCTCTTGGACAACGCCTTGGAACTCGCGGTGAAAGAGGAGTGGTCGGCGCTCGAGATTCTCGCATATCTCCTAGACCAGGAGGTGAAGAGCAAGGAAGAACGGGCCCTTGAGTTCTGATGAGATTGACCGGGTTCCCGATGGAGAAGCGGCTGGATGAGTTCGATGCGATGTCCTCGCAGTTGCGGTTCTGGATCGAATTCTCCATCACTGCACAACGGTCAAGGCAATAGTTATCGCCTCAAAGAGCGCCGACGGCAGGGGATTATCCCTCACATGTAGGATAGGCAGGATCAGAAACGAAGAGATTATGCAGAGGAAGTGAGCACTTTGAGTCGTCACTATTTTATCCCGCCATTGACACCTGACAGGAATGCTTTCCCTGGTTTGAGGACGTGATGCACGAAATGGGGCAAGGATCGCAGTGCTCTTCTGCTCCAGGTTTGTTGAGGTGGTAGCGAACGGACGTTTCACAAGGTACCTGCTCCAAGAATCCGGTGATCGAGTGAACCTACTGATTCATCACAGCCATCCCGAAAAGAACCGCAAACAGGTCGGTTTGCGTGAGGGGGCCGGGGATTGGGATATTCAGGTACTGATTCAGTGCCGCGATGACAGGAGCGCAACATTTTTCAGGTTGAGAACACTCTCCTTTCTGCTAGGTGATCTTCCGCCTTTGGGTGAAAGGCATGGGATCACCTGCAATTTATATAAATCTTTCGCTTTTGTGCCGATTTTTCATTATAACACATAGGGTTTGTGTTTTAAAATTAGCGAACTACTGGGTTTCGTGCGATCGCTAATAGAGTAGTATAAATCCTAGATGATCGATAATTTTAAGTGAGTTATGTCTAAAGATGCCAGCGCTCAGTTTTATGGGAACCTGTCTTGCAGCACTTGTAATGGAAGATGGTTCCATTCAAAGGTTACAGCCCACAGTAGAGCCAAGATAATGCTCTCGAAAACTATAATTCGCACAGTTCGGTCTCTTCAAATCTCCTTTCCGAACGTGGCATCCGACCCATGAACCAGAGAGGAGGTTAGAATTAGGTAGGATTTAACCCATTCTCTTTAGTTTGAGAGCATGTTCAAAGGAGATTTTTTCAATCTGTGAGAGTTATGGAATTAGATAAGAGAAATTGGAATATCCACATATTAAATTGTATTCGCCAATCTATTCCATATCTCCCATACTTAATGTTATTGCTCTTAATTATGGGTATATTTATGGCTTTACATTTTAATAGTCCCGATTTAGCACTAAAAGGTGCTTTTTTGATAGCTCCTGCATTCCTAGCATCATACTTCCTTCAATTCATGTATAAAAAAGATCTTACTTTTAACGACTTTATTAACCTCTTTTCGTGCAATAGAAGGCGTCTTTTAACATTGTTTATGTGTCTATTCTCCATTAGTCTCGTAATACTAGCCGGAGGTTTCGGAAGATCGTGTATTTATCTGGTTCTGATAACCCTGCTTTACATCATTATTTTTCTCCAAATAATTTCAAATAAAATCTCTAAAGCCACAGTATTGTCTGAAATTATGCTTACACAGGCAGAATTTATCTGGAGTAGCACTCAGAAATACTATTTCTATTTTGGGGGGACGGATATCATGCCACACCGATTTATGGCAACGGTAACATATTTATCGGGCCATGTTATCCCTCCAGAGATTGGAGGTTATGCAGAATTCCCTCTTTATCACATTCTCCTTACAGAATGCTCACATGTACTTGGTCTGGACATCGAGACCGTCATATTCTCCGTTACCTGGCCTATATCAGTTATTAGCGTTATTTTTGTGTATTACATCTTTTTACGTACGATTAGAAATGAGCAGATTGCTCTCTTAACCTGCTTGCTCTATTCAATGAGCTCTATAGGTCTGACACATAGCATTTACATGATCCCCCGAGCGCTGGCGTTTGTAGGCTTCCTTATGCTCCTTTATTTTATGACATCTCCTAACGGGTTAAAAGATCTCACTCACAAGTCCTTTAACAACCATTATGCAAACTGTATTCTTGTAACGCTAATAGTGCTCTTTACCATACTCGTCCATCAAGTATCTATAATCCTAATAGTTGCACTGCTTTGCCTTTTGATGGTCTATGAATGGTTTGTAGGCCATGAAAGATATCTGAAGAGTTTGACTTTTGTATTCATAATCGTGATGTCTGTTGCTTATTGGGTATATGTGGCATTTTCATTTGCTCGATCTACATTTGGTTCCCGATTGGACACGGATCTCTGGGAGGATCCTGTAGTGTTACGTACAACCGATCTTCTTCCGACCGACCCCATGGCTACATGGTCTTATTATATCAATTCTATTGGAATAGAGGTGTTTCTATTCTTTGCGGTAATAGCAATAGGTTTTATCTTGTGGAGAAAGGAGTCCAATTATCTCACCGTTTTAGCGCTATTTACATTAACCACCTTGGTATTATATGTGCCCAACCCTCTTCATATGATCTGGCAGTTTAATGATTTACTTGCTGTTAATAGATTTAACTTGCTTCTGGGACCATTTATGGCTTTGATAATGGGGGCTGGTATATATATCTTATCTCAATACCTCCGTAAGGCAAAGATTCCTGTAAATGCTATTTGCATATTACTTGTTTTGGTGATATTCATATATGGTTCGTCCATGACAGGGCTGTTGAAAATTGACACTTCAATTAACCGTGAATATTTCAATTCTGATGAAATTAGGGGGCTTGACTTCGGTTATAATTATATACCCTATGGCTCTACTATCCGTACAGATTACTCTAGTCAGAGATATTTAGATGCAGGTTATTTCAGCGAGAGTGACGCTTTGGATCTCCCTTACTTTTCCACAGGTATAATTGCTGATCTGAACAATATATCCTCTTATAGTGGTTATATCGTAATACCCTACAAAGAGTTTGTACAGCGTGGTTTGTCTTTAGGGGTGGGAAGTAAGTTTGTTCCACGGAGCGTCTACCCATGTTATCCAACCGAAGAAAATGTGATCGCTATGACTGAGGGACTGGAACCGAGAGATAAACTGTATTCCAATCGGGCTATTATGGTCTATTTATAATCTACGCACATTTCAAAAGCACTTTGTGAAGAGTGTTGAACCTGAACTGACAAAGACCGTGAATAAAGGGTAAAGTAAATCAGTGTCTATAGGGGTTCGCTTCAGTGGCAGCACCTGATGCCAACGGCTAACACCAATGGGTAACGTTTCTAGGGCCGAAGGTCAACCCCGGTGGCACTCTCTCCGGTCAGGACGAAAAGAATCCTACTGATCATGGTACGACGGTCCGTTCGAGGTCTCCCGATATAGGGTTTCTGAGGGGAGATGAAGTTCAATAATTACCCTGAGAGCAGCGTCGATTTCTCGGAAAGCCATACTGTCCACTTTTATTCAATACCTAAAATAATTATGGGGCGTCCTCAAAGGAAAACAGAAATTTAATGAGATAACAGGTGTGCAGGCTGAATGTGCTTCCAGATCTCCCCTATGACACCGAGGCAGAGTATCATTTATTGTTATTTATCCACATCGTCGATATCACCGTAGCACAGGGAGCACTGGTGACGCTCCGATGGCAGGATTGAAGAAGGGATCTAGAGGGGGCGGTTGAAACAGAGAGGACCCCAAAGTCATGATGATGTCATTGTCGAATATTTTTCACCACCGTTGTATCACTGATACCAAAGATATTCCCACGAAAAAGGGGGACCCGTTAGGTTTGATGGCTATAAGAAAAACAAAGGGGAGTAAACTCAGGATTCTGGTTGATCAGACCGGTCTCCCTCTTGTCTGCACTATTTTCCCCGCAAATATGCACGATTCTCAGATGTATAAGCCAACCCTCGAAGCATTCACGATTCCCAAGGTCACCGAGAGGCAAACCATCATCTCGGCAGATGCAGCCTACGATGCTCGGGAGATTCGATAGTACAACTGGAACCGGGGAATCAAGAGCAATATTCCAGTAAATAGAAGAGCGAGGAAACATCCGAAGTAAGGTAGGCCATTCTGGTTTGACCGGAAACACTACAAGAAGCGCAAAACCGTTCAACGGTTCTCCAGCTGGTTCGAGGCATTCAAGAAGATCATTCCCCGATACAAGCGGTATGAATACTCGTTCCGGGGAGTAATCTATCTACATGTACGATGATGATCTGGAGGGTTATGGGAGGACCTCTTTTCTACCCGAAGTTCATACTATTTTCTCCGCTTTCCCCAACCAGCGCTTCCAAGAAACCCTTGAGCTGCTTCATCTTCACCGACCAGTCAAGGTGCTCCTCCGCGTAGCGGCGCATCTTCTGCGGGTGGTCAGGATCGGCGCAGACTTCCTTCGCGAATGCTAAGATCTGCTCGATATCGATGGGACTCTCGTCGGCGGCGAGATGGAGAATATACGGGAAGTCTGCGGGGAAGTCAGGATCAGCACATGCAATGATATAGGGAATTCCTCGGGCACAGTACTCACGACCCTTCAATTCAGATGTCTGCGTCAATCCCTTCCTATGAATCCCAAGGCTCCCCACCGCGATGTGGCATTGATCAAAGAGGGCGTCGAGGGCTTTACCAGTCGTGAAGCCGTGGAAGACTACCCCGTCGGTGATGCTGAGTTCCTCGGTCAGTTGCTGGAGATGGGGTAGTTCTGCTCCGTTCCCGGCGATGTGGAGTATGACTTTCGGTGTTCCGCTATAGGTGGCGAGGCCTCGGAGAAATCGATCGAGCCCGTGCCAGCGGCTGACGTTGGCGACGCAGAGGAGGTGGAGGTCATCGCCGGTGTAGTCCGGAGCCTGTCTTACACGGACTGATTGGACTGCGAAACCATTGCCTATCGTAAGATGGGGTTTTTCAGGATCTCCGGCGCGGGCAATCTCATACTGGGTGATCTCATCGGTGACACCAATGAGAGCGTCGGATTGTTTTTTTAACAATTTTCCGAAAAGGCGTTCTGACCAATATTCGAGAGTAATATCATTTAGTCTGTATTCGTCCAGTTCTTTTGTCTGATGCTCGGTCACAATCTTACAAGATCTGAGACGCTTGGAATATTGATGTGGATAATATAAAAGGAATGAACTAGAAGATCTATAATATAATATATCCCCAGAACCCAGTGAATCTATTGTTTCACCAAGTATCTTGCTGATCTTGTGGGCACGCTTGATCCGTCCAAAAACATCTCCCATCGGAACCTTATCTATCCTGTACGTTGTTAGAAAATCATAGGCTGAATAGCGAACATCCCCAACACAGACCAGTATCAGTTCAATATCCACCCCAAATCGGCTCAACTCCGACACCTGGCTAAATATTTTCTTACTTACGCCATTGCTGGAATTTTGATCACCAAACATAAAATATTTTATCTTCAATATACCCACCAAATATTCACTTTGTAGTTAATCGAATATGAATAAATAAATTCTTATTTAAGTTGCCAACGTGGGTCTGCCATTCCCAGTTATGTCAAATATCATTCGACATCCCCCTCTAAAATCTATCGTCAACTTTTGGTCAAACATTTGGAAACCTCAGTTCTGCTCGTTCTTCGTGATTCGTCCACAATTTATGTGGTTTTTGATCTTTCATCTGATAACTTGCCCTCCCGGATTTTTACCATCACACAGTGATGGGGGATCAAATCAAAGGGTGCCGTCACGATGACCTGATCTGGAAAGATCTTTAATTGGCGAACGTCTTATCCGAAGTGAAGATAGTCAGTCTCCCTTCATACCGCCGTGAAGCCAACTGGAAGAACCAATATGTGTCTGTGGCATCGAACGACAAATACTCGATCTCGTCGCTGATCTGGAGATCTAGCCTATGCAGTTTCTTCAAGTACCTATCCAGCCTACCCGGGATGATACGCTTCCTTGAGGGGCTCGATCAGGGCTGAGACATTGATGAACGGCACTGAAATTCTCTGTTCAATGGCAGCGACTCCCAGGCCAGGAAGTCCGAGAAACACCACATTTTCAGCGCTTTCCACACACCTTCGTGTTGCAAGATCCCGGATCACGCTTTAGTTAACCGAAAGTTGAAAAACGAAATCAAACCCTTCGATACGTTTCGGGAGAGGGAAAACGGCATGATTCATCCGCATTCGGACCGTCGCAGAGACTGTGGCTGTTCCATTCCAGCTCGACCAAGTATCCTACTGTCTCAAGAGGGATCAGGCTCTCCCTCATCGCCCGTTCGAGCGTGAGTTCGAGAAGAGCATCCATCGTCTCAGTTTCAGCTTCGTCAGGTGCTGGTGCACCCGTCCAAGAAAATGCATCGTCATGCATTTCCCCTCCCAGAGAGCATCGGTTTGTTCTTTTGGGAACGCTGATGTTTTCCGTAAAGCAAAGGGTGGGAGCAGAACGCGGTACCACCAGCAGAGACCTAGATCGCAGCATCTCAGACAATAACATCGACAGAGTTCCCGGTATACCGCTAGGGAATGGAATAGAGATTCTGTACAACGAAAGGTAACAATTTCAGGAGACTTTGCAGGAGTAGATCCTCTGGAAGAGTTATGGGAGGATAGGAAGAGAGCAGATGAAGGTTTTTCCGGAAAGCCGATCATATAATCTTTCTGTTGGTGGCATCCAGTCGTTCTCGTACATGAAACTTCAGATCGTCAATCGACTCGAATTCCCGGCCATACAGGAATTTGTCTTTGACGTAACGGATTGACCGTTCAACTTCACTCTTAGTCTTTGCTCGGTAGACTCTGCAGAGCCGTGTCGTGAATCTGAAATGGCTCCTGAGGTCAACAAACGCAGGGCGAAAGTCTGAGACGGTCGAAGGTATTTCCGCTTCAAACGATGTTGCGGGGGTTGTCGTAGAGGATAATGTTGGGTAACTTGAAATACTCGATGGTTCTCAGGTGAGAGGCGAGGAACGTCGGGGGTCTTGGGCCGGCGTGAACTTGATCTCAGCAGGGTGAATAAAAATATCAGGATGGCCTTCTGGAAGCGTTGTCTCTGGACTACACCGAGACTGAACATGCCTACTCAATGTCCTGCAGGATTCTCTTCCAGTCTTCCACCGTCTTTTCAAACGTAAAATGCTCCTCCACAAACCGCCTCCCATTCCCTGCGATCTGCTCCAGATCTGGAGAACACAACGCCCGGATCACATTCTTAGCAATGCACTCTGGAGAGTTATTCTCTATAATAAATCCGGTCTTTCCGTCTATTATAATATCCGGTATTGCCCCGACCGGTGTCGCGAGCACCGGGGTCCCACAGGCCATGGCCTCAAGCATGACGTTCGGGAGCCCCTCCGAGTAGGAGGGGAGTACAAGGAGACGCAGCTGGTTCAGATATCTGGGGAGATCATCGTGGGGTATCCAGCCTGGGAGATCGACGCGGGCGGAGGCTCCCTCTTCTTTCAGGGAGGTCTCGATCGTCTCTTTTAACTGCCCGTCCCCGCCGATGAGCACACGGAGATCCTTCCGGTCACTAAGAATGGCAGGGAGGGCCTGAACGAAATGCTGGACGCCTTTCTCCCCGCTCAGCCGCCCAATGTAACCGATTCGGGAAGGGCGATCGGACAGCGGAGTCGTAATACAGAATGAATTGAAATCGAGGGAATGCTCGTGGGCGATGCGGATTTTATGGGCATAATTTTGTAGCCCCCATTTCTCGAGGAGGCTTGGTGAGTATACAACAATACAGTTAGCGTACTTGAAATTAATGGACTCCGAGAATCTCAATATTTTCGAAAAAATATTTGCATTTGCCAATGCAGAATTTGATATCGACGCTGCTAATACAAACACAATCTTCTTTTTTAACAACTTCCCGATAAGTGCAGGCAATATATATACGTGTGAATCTAAGAAGTAGAGTAAAACATCTACATTATCCTTTAACTTTATTATTTTATTGGAAATATGTACCTGTAAGAGAAAATTACCAGTTATTTTTTGGATAATATTTGATTTTGGGGTATATGGAATCCTATAGATAAAAATATTCGAGTTTGTTTCTCTAGATGGACTGATATCTACCTTACCCGTAATGACAAAAACGAAATCAGATATATAAGATATAACGTTTACTAAATTTGAAAGAGGAACCACACCAGCCGCACCAATAGGAGGAGTGATTATACCAATATTTAGGGATCGGTTCCTCATCAAGTTCAATTTGTCAAAGTTGGTATCGATGCTTTTCAGGGGCTGATATGAATCCCTATTCATTCAATCACACAACCAGTTCTATGTGCTTATACTTGAGTTAAAAGTCAGAAATCAAATATATCCCTTGAGATTACATCAATCAACGCCCTCAGTTAGACTCCTATATAGACCCAATAACTTTTTTTCCATAATATCCCAACTATATCGCTCTTCATAGGCTCTCCTACCATTTTTCCCAAAACGTCTGCATAAAGCGGGATTATCCCTCATCAAAATTATTTTCTCTTTCAGTTCATTTAAATTATGAACATCTACCACCAAGCCGCAATCCTCTTCAAGCACCTTAGTTGCAGTAGACGTTCCTTTGTTTACTAAAATTGGCCTACCGCACATCATCGATTCCCAGAGCTTTGATCCACAGATGTACTTATTAGTGTTCAGATCAGAACTCCTCAAAACAACTAAGCAATCAGCGTTCAAACTCATTTTTAATGCCTCAGAATATGCAATTCGCCCAATGTACTCAATTTTATCATCAGATTTTTTCTCCCATTCTTTTATATCATCAACAAGATCTCCATATCCAGCAATAATAAGTTTGACACCATCGATATCTTTTATAACATCGCACAATATATCAAGATTTAACTGACGAATCTTATACAAAACGCCAATATATAACATTATAAAGGCGTTATTAGCCTTATCATTAGTTATCTCTGATTTTCCAAAATCATAAGCAGAATCATAGATAATATTTACATTTTTATTTGGAATCCCTCTAAACTGTTTGATTTGGCACTCATCGACGAGAATTATCGCATCAGAATATTTCATGAACATCTTATCAAGAAACATAATGGCATTTCGGATTGTTCCTGGCCATTTTAGTGCATCGTACGTTGTATCCAATATTTCATAAATTACAGGGATTTTTCTTATTCTCCCGACAATTATTGCAGGCAAAATCGAATTATAATTAAAAATATGGAAAATATCTGTCTGTATATGTAAAAGCGAATGAAACTCATATATCCACCAAATAGGCCAATAGAGCAAAGAGGAGAAATTGTTTCTGCCCTTTAATTTTAAATTATGAATCTTCATTTTGTAGGATGTTTCAGGGTCATCCCTATCACACATGCAGATTACGTTAACATTATATTTTGCTCTTATTATAGAGTCTAACTCCTTAATCAGACGGGGATCGGTTCTGGGGTCACTAGGTTTGATAAGAGAAATGTTAAGTTCTTTCATGTTGTAGCCTCACTATTGTTTGGTTGTTTCTCGAATACTTCTGTCTCTCACACATAATTAATGCTCAATGCTAACCATCTCACCATAGGCGAATGCAGGATTTAACTGTGAAGGTATCAAACCTATATCACGATGGCCATAAGGCCTATAAAGACTCTGTAACATCGTTTTTTCACGGTTAATGGTTATTGCAATATTTTCACTGCTCGCTCCCTCGCCGCTTTAGTTCAGATAATCGCGAACCAAGATCAACTATTTTTTCGCCTAATGGTCGCAAATATACATTTGAAGAGCAAACTGAACTAAGCAGGGGGACAAAACCCCGGATATAATTGTGAAGGCGGGGAGCCATGAGATCAGCATTATAGTCAGGAACACTCTTACCAATCATCTTCCTGAGCGCCATACGTATCTGAACATCAGCCTTCTTCTCTCCCATCGAAACAGACTCTTTCACCTTTTCTGCAGAGAGAGGGGCGACATTCAGGTGCTCATCATGTACAGCCCGTAGAATAAGTTCCTGGGCATCATCTGTCCGAACAATAACAATGGACTGCCCTATCTTTTCCTTTCCTACCACTTCCGGGATCCAGGGGTCACCTACAGAGATATCAGCCAGTTCAGCTGTTAAATCGCAGCAGTAGAGGCAACGATTCATCGCGTTGAACCACACTACGTGAGGGAATATTGCCTTATGATAGGGTATAGATGACTCCTTACCATTCCTCAGTTGTACAGACATGGTCCCCGGCCAGCCATCACCCCGATAACGGATGCTCTTGAGATCGTCTTTTTGTACATCCATCGATTTAAGCAAATAATCTGTCTGCCAGAAAGTATCGGTGTGCGAACAGAATAACCCGATGTGAAGAACCACACGTGCACTGAGTTTCTTATAGATCTGCTCGGCTTTCCTGATACCCTGGATATGGCACGGCAACCCTACAACTGCGAACTTTTCGCCTTCCTGAGCACTAAGCAGTTCCTTGATCATGATATTTGCAGGCACCGGACAGTACTTCGACGTGGAGGCTTCAACAATCTCATCCCTGGTTTTTGCGATGAAGGGTTCAGGTTCCCAAGGTCGGTCCCGGTTCATCCGGGTTACAAGCGCCCCATCTATTATCCCCGCTTCGAGGGCATAGACCAGCAGTCCGGTGATCACCCCTCCGGATGATGCTTTGTACCTGACCCCGGACTCTGCCGCGTGCCCCATATAGCACTTTAGATAAGAGCCCAATATGACATCTTCAGCCTCTTTTCCGAAGATATCCATATTAAGGCCTTTAAAATCGACATAATGTCCAGGACAGATATCATAACAGATACCGCACCCATTGCATGCACCTGAATGTATCTCTGGCTCATACACCCGGGAATGCTTATCTGGTTTCACGGAGATCGCCTGTTGCGGGCACACTCCTGCACACGTCCCGCAATTACAGCAGAGGTGGTCGTCCAGAACTTTCTGAATGGTTTGCCCCATTTAATCACCAGCGGCATTATCATTCGCCAAAACGAGATCCCGGATCAGGTAGCCATTAACCAGAGCCTGCTTCTTCGTGGAGGCGCAATTCTTCAGAAGGTTCGCCCGTATAGATTCTTTGTCATGCAGTATTTTCTCTGATTTCAGTCTCAATTCGTTGAAAAACGCACCATACTCAAAGGTCTGGTTTATATCCAGGAGATATTCCTCCTGCTCCATCATTTTTCCAATAATCCCATGGAATTTATTGTAACTGTAAGAGACCAGACCAATGCTCGGGACCCCCAGAGAGGTCGAGGCAACAAGTGCGTGAAACCTGGAGCAGATAAAGAGATCACAAAGTCCGATAACTGATTTTACCTCTGTAGCTGAAGCGCTAAAAGGGACTATCCGAGCTTTTTCAGGATTTTCCAACGTCCGATATATTTTATCAATTAAATCAATATCCTGAAAAGTGTTCGCGATATAAAAGACCGTAGCACCAATATCTTCAATGAGAAAGTCGCTAACCTCAGAGATAAGTCGAACATACCCCTCCTCGGGCAACATCGAGTTCATCATGGCGGCCGGACAGATCCCGACAACAGTAGCGCTATCTGCGACAACGTCGAACACCTCCGAAATCTTGGTAGAATCAACGTCGTTGTCGCTCTCCATGAGAAATGCCAGATCCGCGGTAACCTCGATCTTTGGTTTTTTAACCTCGATGGATTCCAGGTAATCTCTACTGAACTCTTCCCTCAGGGAGATGAGGCTAACATTATTCAGTATGCGCCGGGCTAAAAACCTCAATACAGGATTTTTATAGGGACCTATGGTTGCCGAGCAGATGACAACCTCTCTATCGCTCAAAGAAGCATTCCATATGCTTAACAGGGCAAATAGTTGTCCAAATACATTCACCGGATCGAACTTCTTGTCATTAAACCTATCAGGCTCTATCAAATTCAAGTCGATTATGACATCAAAGTCACTAAATGGAGTTGTCTTCCCCGTCCCCATTCTGCCATAAGCCTGTTTTAACGCACATGTCGAAAAAGATGCTATATACGCCACCGTGGTGGCTATCAACGAGCCCTTTTCATTGTACCAGGGATGTCTTTTTATCTCAACATCCGGATGGTATTTCTTTAAAGTCTCAATGCGCTTCTTATCTGCTACATCGTAGTAGCGGTGATACACCGTCACTTCATGGCGGGGCAGAGTGGCATTCAGAGCCTTCAGCAGACCTACCAATCTCCCATAGCTTCCCTTGTTTTCCAGGGCATTTGTATCTAATATCGCCACTTTAAGTGCCATGTGAATCTAAGCCCCCAAGCGCATCCTCGCTCCTCGAAGAACTCAGCCTCCCCGCAAGGAGTCCGTCCCCGGAAAGACCGTGAAATATCTCTTCATACAGGGCGATGTTCTCCTCCAGGCTCATGTTTTTCTCCAGGTACCGCCTGCCGTTGCTCCCCATCGCCTCACGGAGAGAAGCGTCCTCCTTGAGGCGGAGGACCGCAGACCGTATGCTCGCGACGTCCCCGGGTTTGACCACGATACCGCACCCTGCTTTCCGTATGACATCGGCGGTCTCGCTCTCCGTCGCGACCATGGCGATGATCGGCTGGCTGCAGGCCATGAGATTGATCGTCTTCCCGGGCAGGCAGGGAGCCTTCATCCTCTCGTCGAGCGAGATGAATGAGACGTCAGAAGAGTTAACCAGATTGAAGTACTCGGCACGGGGGAGAAGTGACAGCAGCCTGACGTTGTTGATCTCTTCCAGGTGTATCCTCGTCTTGAGGTGCCGCTTCTCCGCACCATCTCCAGCAATGCAGAAGATAGTATCGTCATGGTCCCGCAGGGCCTTTGCAGTGTCCAGGATGTTGTCGATGCCCTGGTACGGAGAGAGGATTCCCGCATAGGATATCAGGAACTTATCCTCGATACCTTCCCTTTCCTTGAAGTCCTTCCTATGAACGAGGCCGTTAAACTCGGAGAGGGAAACCGAGTTGAAGATATGAGTGACCTTCTTTGGATCGGCACCCCGCTGCTGCACATATTCGATGCCGCCATGTGAGAGGACAGTGATATGGTCGGCGTGCCTGTACGCCTCACCCTCAATGTGCTCCAAGACCTTGATCATGACGGGGTTTTTCAGTACCCCGACCTCAGTAAGTTCTTGGGGATGGAAATCCTGGAAATTAAGGACAGAAGGGGTTCCATCGTACCGCTTGATCTTCTTTGCAAGGTAGTATAGAGGCAGTGGCGGTATATACATCAAACAGACATCATATTTTTTACCGACCTCACGGTACTTCTTGAAGTAGTAATAGGGCAGATAAAAGTGCTCAAGTCCCCTGACAAAGATGTTATCGCGATTTGCCGGGTGCTTACACCGGTAGATCGTGACGCCCTCTACCTCCTCCTCAAGAGGGAATTCTTTCCCCTGATCCTCCTTGTTCAGATTAAACTCTCGAGGATATGAGGTTATGACATCAACGATATGCCCTCGCTCTGCAAAAGCCTTGGCGAGATCGAAATAGATGTGGGCAGCGCTCCCGATCTCCGGTATAAAGTAAGCAACAACCAGCAGTATTCTCATAGATGCACCAAATAAGAATGGGCAGGTTAGAACTCCGCACTTTTCTCGATATTCTCCCGGTTCTCCACAAACCACTGATAAGTCTGCTCAAGCCCCTCCCTGAACTCGGTCTGGGGGGTGTACCCGAGGAGATCGCTCGCCTTGTCGATACAGGAGAGAAGCCGGTTCTTCTTATCCCAGTCCCGCCGTTCCTTAAAGGCAATGCCCGCCTTGTTCCCCGTTAACTCGTTGATCCAGTTCGCGAGGTCGATGATCCGGATCTCCCTGCCGGCGCCGAGGTTGATCGCCTCGCCAACCGCGTTCTCATGGGTGGCCATCTTTACGAGGCCGTTGACCAGATCCCCAACATAGGTGAAATCCCGGGACTCCTCCCCGGTGCCTGTGATCGGCAGGGGAAGACCGTTCATCGACCAATAGAAGAAGTTCGGGATGACGTTCCGGTACTTGCCGGGGACCTCTCCAGGTCCGTAGGAGTTAAAGAACCGGGCATTGACAATAGGTAACCCGTAGAGGTTGTAGAAGTAGTTGGTGTAGAGCTCACCGATCATCTTGGTGACCTGGTAGGGAGTGTAGAGCTTGATGGAGATATCATGCTCTTCAAACGGCATCTTGGAGTCCAGGCCGTAGATGCCGCAACCGGACGAGGCGTAGATGAACCGCTCGACATCCACGAGATGTGCATACTGCAGGACCTTGAGGATCCCCATACCATTCACCATCAGATCTTTCTCGGGGTTGTCGACCGAGTTCTGGTTGGCAAAGTGGGCGGCGAGATGGTAGACGATGTCGGGCTTCGACTTAAACGCCCACTTTAACTTCTCTTCATCCAGGATATCGCCGTGGATGAACTGGACGTTGTCCCCCCGGGTGATATTCCACTCGTACGAGGAGGAGAGATTGTCGAGGATGATGATCTTCTCTGCATCGAGATCAGAGAGCCTCCTGACCAGGTTCCCGCCGATTGCACCGGCGCCGCCGGTGACCAGCACAGTCTTTCCTTCAAAAAATGATTTTTCGTTCTCCATCGTGCTCACTCCTCGATCCGGTAATACCGCTTCATCCACTCGACCGTACGTCGGACACCTTCCTCCGGCGAGACCTTGGGGTCGTGCCTGAGGTCACGGACGGCCTTCGTGAAGTCCATTGTCTTCACTTTCGTCGTAAACGGCTCGGCCTCCTCATAGGTGACAAGCGAGTCATCTCTGCCGACGGCCTTAAGAATAAGGTCGGAATAGTCTTTGATCTCCCGCTCCCACTCGGGGCGGCCGCCGACGTTGTAGACTTCTCCGGGAATGAAGTTGTCTACGATATTCGCCCAGGTCCTGCAGGAATCCTCGACGAAGTCGATGATCCTCTTGTGGCCCTTGAAGACCGTATAGGGTCTGTTGAAGAGCGCATGATAGATGAATTTGGGGATAAAACCGCGGTAGGGATTATAGTGCTCATGCGGGCCGTAGCAGTTCACCGGCCGGACACGGACCGTCTCGGTGCCGAACATCGCTGCCGAGTTCAGGCACATGAGCTCGCCCGCCCACTTGGTGATGGCGTAATCGTTCATTTGATAAGTATCCCTGATGGGATTGTTCACCATCACATCCTCGGACATTGTCCCGCTATAATCCCCGTAAACCTCGGCGCTGGAAAAGAATATCATCCGGAACTTCAGTTTCTCCTGAAGACGGAGCATATGCTTGGTCCCGATCACGTTGGTCTGCCAGAGATTTTCGTAGTAATCTTCGCCGTTCCAGCGGCCGTACTCCGCAGCGAGATGATATACGTAATCGAACTTCGAGCGGTCGAAGACCCGTTCCAGCTGCCGATAACTCCGCGTATCTGCCCGGATGTAATTCTCCCGGTCGTTGTTCAGGAGGTCGAGTGCGACGACCTCATGACCCCGGCTACGCAGTTCGTTGACGAGATTGGTGCCGATGAATCCGGCACCGCCTGTAACAAGAATTCTTTGTGTTTCCATGTGTATTTCACCGAATCAATGAATTGTTGTTCCGCGACGGTATGCCGCCGCATATCGTCGCAATCATCCTGCCCGCCATACCATCCCCGTAGGGGTTCTCCCAGGTCCCCGACCGGGAGAGCATCTGCCCGGCAGACGCCAGGATCTCATCGGCCCCTGTCCCCGCCAGAACGTTCGCTCCCACCTCGATCGTCTCCGGACGCTCGGTGTTCGCCCGGAGGGTGACGCAGGGCACCCCGAGGATGCAGGTTTCCTCCTGGACGCCGCCGGAGTCCGTCAGGACGAGGCGGGCGTTGGACTCAAGCTGCAGGAATTCGAGGAACCCGACGGGGTTCATGACGGAGATCCCGTCGAGTGTGACCCCGAACCGCTCGACCATCTTCCTGGTCCGGGGATGCATCGGGAAGATGACGGGGAGCCCGTACTCCCGGTGGACCGCCTCGAGCCCCGCGATGATGCTCTGGAGTTTCTCGGGGTTGTCGACGTTCTCCTGCCGGTGGGAGGTGACCAGGAAGTATTCGTGGGGCTCCAGTCCGAGGGTATCGAGGACATTCGCCTTCTTCTTCGCGATCTCCCGGTTCTGAAAGACCGCGTCGACGATGGTGTTCCCGGTCATGCAGATCTTGTTCTCCTCGATGCCTTCCTTCTCAAGGTACCGCCGTGCAGTCTCGGTGGGAGCGAAGAGATAATCGGAGACGTGATCCGCGACCACCCGGTTGATCTCCTCGGGCATCGTCCGGTCGAAACTCCGGAGACCGGCCTCGATGTGGCCGACCCGGATGTGGAGTTTTGCGGCCGCGAGAGCCCCGGCCATGACGGTGTTGGTGTCGCCCTGAACGAGAACGATATCCGGGGATTCCTTCACCAGGACATCTTCGATGCCGGTCATGATCTTTGCGGTCTGGCCGGCCTGGGTCCCGGAGCCGACGTCGAGGTTGTACTTCGGCTCGGGCAGTTCGAGTTCCTCGAAGAACGCCCGGTCCATATCATAGGAGTAGTGCTGCCCGGAGTGGAGGATGAAGTAGTCGAGGTTTCGGATCTCGCACTCACGGATGATCGGGGACATCTTGATGATCTCCGGCCGGGTTCCAAGCACAATTGCAATCATCTTTAGATCCTCTCTAGTGGGAAGTCCCCGGCTCAGCCTTTCCGGCCCCCTTTCCGATCGGGGCCCCGGTCACAGGAGCGGCAGCTTTCCCGCCTCCCTGCCCCTGCATGATCTGCACGAGCGAGTAGAGGATTATCCCCACAGTAGTGAGCAGGAGCCCGAGGATGAGCACGGAGAACCCGCCGGTGAAGACGATGTAGTGGAATTGACCGGTGCGGTAGTATTCGGAGAAGGTGTAAATCTCTGCAACGATCCCGATGAGAGCAAAGAGCACACCCGGGATCCCGAAGAACACCAGCGGCCGGCGGAGGCTGATCAGCCGCACAATGTTCATCAGCACCCCGACTCCGTGGGAGACCGGGTTCTGGCTTGATGTATCCTCAATGTCGTAGCGCACCTTGATCGGCACCTCGGCGACCTTCAGGCGGTGGTCGCTCGCCTGGACCAGGATCTCGGAGCCCGCGCTCATCCCCTCGCCGCTGATCTGGATGGCTTCGATGGCCTTTCTCCCGTAGGCCCGGAAACCGCTCTGGGAGTCGGTGATCGCAAGGTTGGTCCCCGCCAGAGTGGTCGCGGTATCGAGGACCTTCATCCCGGCTTTCCGGTAGGCGGGGATCTTGCCGGCCGAACCCTTGACAAAACGGGAGCCGATGACGACGTCATTCCCCCGGCGGAGCTCCGCAAGCAGTTCCGGGATCTCCGCAGGGTTGTGCTGGCCGTCGGCGTCGATGACGACGAGTTCCTCCGCACCGAGGTTTCGGGCGGTGGCAAAGATCGTCTGCAACGCCCCGCCGTAGCCCCGGTTGACCTCGTGCCGGACGACACGGGCCCCGAGGCCCTCCGCGATCGGGACGGTATCATCCTTTGAGCCGTCGTCAACGACGAGGACGGCATCGCCATGCTTTTTGGCCCCGATGATCGTCTTTGCGATGTAGGCCTCCTCATTATAGGCAGGCATGGCGACGAGAGTCCGGACGGCGGGCCGCGGTCGGGTTGCCTCGTCGTCGACGAGGAGGATCGTGCCCTCCCTGTCACCGTCGTGTTCGACGACCATCCCGGCCGTGCGGGCAGGAGCGGAGGATGAAGTCGTATGGATGGTCATCGGAATTCCTCCCGGGGTATTCTGCAGTCCGCCTGGAGAACAACGCTCCCGATCACCAGCCCCTCGTTGTAGGCCGGGATGACCGCAACGATGGCCGGGTATGCGGGGAGGCCCCTAACGGTGCTCTTTGGAGGACGAAGACTCCGAAGGTCGGCGGACTGTATCATGAGGACTCCTGGTCGTCCGGGGACGGGCAGGGGACTTGCCCCGCCCGCGGATACCGGAACTATTGCCACAGGATATACTAACCATTATTATATATAAATATAACTAATTATCCTAGAGATCCTCATAACATAGATCATTCAAAATTGAATGATTTTAATATAATAATTGTGTTATAGGCTTGCGATAGCAGAGAGTTGGATCTTGTTGATCAACATGTTATACTATAAATATGTTTTCATAAGTGAATCTTGCTACAACTTAATTTTTTTTGAATATCTCCCCTCTAAGGGGGCTATCATACAATATTCCCATTTTTTGGGGATGAACCCGGAACTCTTCGGAAAAGATGGCTGATGCTGCATCAGAAAGAAAATTTGAGACCAGTATAGAATTTTCCCTGGAGCGAACCTGGGCTCTGAAGAACGGACACGTGGCATACGTGAAAGAAGCAGGAACGGGCGGTTTGTGGGCTCCCCTGCAAAGGTATCCTGCCTGTTTAATATGGTCACCCGGGACCGGCTCCAGCCAATGTACCATAGGCGGCTCCCGGACGCCCTAGGACGGGAAACTCGACGTTGAGGAGATTTTCATATGCCTTTTGAGGACTAGGGTATCCGGCGGCAGAAAACCATCGAAAAGCGATGCTCGTGGCACCGGCGGGTCACCTACTATCCGGGCATCTCCGCGCGTCTTAAGCAGTATATCCCCGATGATGACGTCGTCACGGCGCTTCCCGACGCACATGATATTGCTTTAACCATCCCGGGCCGGGTCTACGTCTCCGGTGATTACAATCACATGGTCCAGCATGCCAGTTGGACCCTGACCCCTACCCGGATCATGACCGTGCCTCCCTCTCGGACGTTTCACGGAGCAACCGACCGGACCTGCAAGCCCGGCTGCAACATGCACCCGCATGCAGTTTTCATTAAAACGAAGCTACCGATCCCACCGCCCTCGACAGAGGATGCTATTTATGCACTCAGGTGCCGCGCTGCAAGGCCGATCTTCCCCCCGTCCGCCAGAACCTTCGTAGATGTTTTTAGATACCCTCTGAAGTAAACCAATAGGGAGAGATAGAGAAGTCATCCCAGAAGTGTCTAGCGCTGAAGATTCATATCGTTCAGAGTATTTTGACACATCCTCGGGAGGAATTGAGCAATTTTTGGTGTCAAATTGCTGACACGGCTTCCCTCCGGGTATCGCCACGCGGGGAACGACTGCCGGTACGGCAGGAGTTTGAGAAGACCGGAGGTCTTCGAGTGAGGGATCGGGAGGTGCGCCCGGCGGAACGGCGGGTGCATGAGCACCGCTAGGTGCGATTGGGTTTCCCCCTCCCGGCTGAGGTGTTTTGGGACGACCTCAGAGAAAGACCGGTATACGCACTCCATGATAGCCCAGCGTACAGGAAAGAGGCCGGTCTAAGGATTTTCCGAACCCCGTTTCAGGAAGGGAGTAAGAATATCAGTTATTTAAGCCTCAGGCGGGCTTGTAGAAACAAAGTTCTTAATCCGTAAGACTCTTTATATAGTTCAGGCACATAGTATACTTCATGGAGAACGAGCGGTTTCATCACTCAGCGGAGGAGTACTTCGCATTCGCCGAGAAGAGCCTCACGGCCGCGGAGGAGGAGGAACGGATAACTCCGGAGGACGCCGGGCTTATTCGGGAGTACGTGGCGGAGAGTTCAAGCAAGCTCTCTCCGGGCCGTCAGTTCAAGACTACCTACACCCTGATCGCGGCCCGGCGCTACCTCCCGCCGTTCCTGGAGACAAAGAAAGCGGACCTGCTCGCCGGCGTCAACCGCATGCGGTATGCGAAGAAGGACGACAGCACACCGTACGCGAAGAACACGATCGCCGACTACGTGCGGTTTACCAAGCGGTTCTTCCTCTGGCTGGCGAAGCGTGGATATGCGGATATTCCGGCAGACGTCATCAAAGAGATCAAGAACCCGCAATACAACACGCAGACGAAGACCGAAGACAACATCCTGACAGGGGAGGAGGTCTCCCGGTTGATCGAGGCCGCGAAGAGCATCAAGTACAAGGCCCTGCTCGGCGTGATGTACGAGGCAGGGCTCCGGTCCGGGGAGGTCGCCTCGTTGAAGTGGAAGGATGTCACCTTCCACGAGTGGGGAGCGAAGGTCCGGACCGCCGAGAAGACCGGCCGGCTTCGGACGATCCCGATCATCACCTACCGTGAGTATCTTGCCAAGTGGAAGAGCTCGTATCCCGGCGACCCGACCGGCGATAACTTTGTATTCCTGACGAGCCGCGGCGAGCCGATGCAGTATCGCGGGCTCGCGAAGGCGGTGCATAACTTCGCCAAGGCCGCCGGGATCGAGAAGAAGATCACCCTGCACTCGTTCCGGCACAGCAGGATAACGCACGCCCTCCGCGGCGGGATGCAGGAAACGCTAGCGAAGAAAGCGTTTTGGGGCAACCAGAGTACACAGATGATCGCGACCTACTCGCACCTGGTAGACGAGGACGTCGATAACGCCTTCGCCGCCCTCGCCGGCGTGGAGCTGCCGGAGAACGGCCGGGCGAGCGAAGCGCCCGAGCCGGTGCAGTGCCCGAACTGCCACCTTGTCATGCCGCCGGGGTCCCGGTTCTGTGGTCGGTGTGGGATGACACTTACGGTCGAGGCGGCGGAGACTGTGAACACGGTTATCAAGGCCGCCGAAGCGGTGGTGGCGAACCCGAACGATCCGGAGGCGCTGACGATCCTGCTCGAGGCCCGGGCGAGGATGGCGAGAGGAGAGTAAAATTATTTTTTGGGTTCTTCTGAGGGAACCCTTCTAATGCCACTGTTTATGTATTCCTCAACCAAACCGCTGGCAACAGCAAATTTCCCCATTTCGGATGATGTCATCCCATCCATTATATTTTGAACATCCAGGTTTCTGCCTATTTGAGCCATCATGAGCATCAACATGGTTTCTTCTGCCTGGGTGAAGATTATCGTAAGAATTTCTTTTGTGTTAGGTTCAATCAGGAAACGCGCAATTTCTTTCACTTTGTCTGGATATTTATCCATATCTACAATGAGATTCATCAATGTGAGGTAGATATCTTGTCCGAGGGGGAATCCGAATTCCTGCTTGACTATGCTTGCTCCACGACTCGACGAGTATTCTAGAATGGCAGAGGATAGCGAATATAGCGACCAGGCTTCATTATCTCTCACGCAGTAACCTATTGTCAAAGATGGCGATAACTCGTAGGAGCGTGAGATAAAATGCTTGAATTCAATTCCTCTGTCCGCAATGGGGGTGTATTGCTCCCCCGACTGTGAGACCATTCTTTGTTTTTCATCAAGTTCTCGTGCAACGTGCTCGAACAGTTCGACCTGTTCTGGTACGATCATTTCTTGAATAAAGCCTTGAACGAACCTTGAGAAGAAAAGAGACTCCCAAACTTCTTTGGGAAACGATTTCCATATATCACAGAACATATCGATATTGAGCCCCGACGGTTTCCAGATATTCGATCTTCCAGGATCGGGGGGCACTTTTTGCACCAGGCATACTTTCGATAATTCTTGTAAATGCTTTTTGATCCCTTTGCTCTCATGGATGCCATATTCTTCTCTCATTATATCCCGAATAACTCCCTCCTCTATTCCTTCGGGGTTATCAAAAATTGTTGAAAGGATGCGCCCGCGCGTAACTCCTTGACCGTACAAGGGGCCGGGGGATTTTTTTGATATGTATTGACCTCCCTTACCATATTTCCTGCTTGATTCTGGTTTCATATTAACCATAATATTGTGTGACGTATAGACTATTAAACATATGGTATATGATACCCTAGGCAACGTTACCCCAGGGTATTTCTAAAAACGCCCCCTAGGGATTCAATTTGCAAAAAATCGTCATATTATCCGTAGTATATACCATATGTCATGCAAGGAGCGTTCAGATTCGGGCCGCGGCGAATCGTGCGGATGGGGTACTCGCGGTTCGTAACCCTCCCTAAAGATTGGCTTCGCAACGCTGGCGTTGGAGAGGGCGGAGCAGTTGACCTTGCGATGGACGGAGACGGGAATCTGATCATTACGCCTGTGAAAGAGGTGTCAGCATCTTGATCGCAGGATCGGATCAGGTAACATCGCGTCTTGTCATCGACCAGGAAACGCTCGACCATCTACCGGCGTTTCACAAGGCGATCGCTGAAGTGCTCATCGAGAAAGGGCGCTGGCAGTTAGCAGACAGCGAGAACAAGGAATCGAGGAAGGCCCCGGCGAAGGCCTGCCTCAGTGACATACGGAGGACGACGTATGATAGTTCATGTATCGACGTTGAAGTATAAAAAATCATCCATATTTGGTAGATTATCCTTCGACGACCTCCCGCCGGAGTGCCAGACATCCGGGACGCTTTGCGGG
>ENA-UOOE01000976-UOOE01000976.1-fermentation-metagenome-genome-assembly--contig:-NODE-976-length-25458-cov-5.918671_pt1 | contig 25458 bp, 22 predicted proteins | sample MGYA00245776_ERZ724021 | MGnify/ENA primary metagenome ERZ724021 (study PRJEB28704, sample SAMN03018321) | fermentation metagenome | biome: anthropogenic terrestrial biome; feature: soil; material... | reverse complement strand
ATTACCCTCATAGACAGCAAAAACCGCCTTAACGGACGTTAAGACGGCTTTTGGGCAGAGTATTTAGATTATTTGCGCGGTGCTGTACGGGCGATTAGAAAGTTACTCCTTCGTCATTTCGCGTGATTCTTTCGACGGCATTGTCGCTTCTTTTTGTTCGGCGTTTTTTCTTGATTTAATGGCTTTTTCTCTTTCCGTTGCAATGGCAGTTTTCCATTCTGCCATAGTCAGCCGTTCTTTGTCTGGCGGCAAGTCCTTAAACGGTATTCGGCGCTCTGCTTCTGTCGGCATTTTCGACGGCGCAGGATAAGGATAATTCAGTTTCATTTCGCCAACGGGTGCGGTCTGCTCGGCGCGTTCTTGCGTAAGCTCGTCCAAAAGGCTCTTGCACATAGCCTTTGCGTTCGTATAAATAGCTTTATCGTTCCCGCCCATGTATTTACGCAACTGGATTGTAGCGTTTTCGATAACGTGCTTTGCGGTTAAATCATCGACAACGGCGGGCTTGCCCGTCTGTTTGTCGATATAATAACCGTCTATGTATTTCTCTGTTATGGGAAACATATTTTGAATGAGATATGCCCGTTTGGAATAGAGAAGATTTCCAATATAGATTTCGCGGCATATCGGCTTTGTAGCCCCCCGCGCTTTTAGCTTTTCGATTTTGTGTTGCCTTAGTGTTTCGTACTTGTCAACGCGGGACGATATAGGAACACACCACATAAGGCGGCTATCCTTCCTATCGTCGAACACAAAAAAGCAAGGGCGCGAATGTTGCTGTCCGTCTGCTATTTCCTTGTTCATTGGCAAGTTGTTTTCTTTGCCATATTTATCAAAAAATTCGTCTTTCAAAAAGACAACATTTGCTTTTAGCATATTCGTACTCCTTTCTGAAAGAAAAAGCCCCGTCCGCAAGAACGGACGGGGCTTAACCATTTGCAAGGGGCAACTTATCACCGCCGCCTACCCCTGAAAGCGACACAATTTCGCAAAGGGCGACTTATCACCGCCGCCTGCCCTTAACTGCGGCACAATTTGTATGAATATCATAGCATAGCGTCAAGTAAATGTCAAGTATCGGAAAAGATTTTATCAAGGTCTACTTTGGCGGGTTTTGCGTTTCTTTTTGTTGACGGTTTGACAAATTCAAAGGTCAAACTGCACCCGTCACGCATATTGCCGTCCTTGTCCTTATACTGATTTCGGGTTAAGGAAAAATCGGCCTTATAGCTCTTATCCCCGCTCTTTGTTTTACAGGTGGCAAGAAGGTGTCCGCTTGCAATCAACTTTTTAATTTCGTTTTCTTTTATTTTGCGTCCCGTCCGAACAGTAAAGATAGCATTTGTGTCTTTGATAGAAAAAATGCACTCTTTCGATGAACAGTAATAGCGCTTATAGGGTTTTTCTCCATTCTTTGGTTTCTTATCCTCGTAAATATAGATATTGCCGCCACACCACGGGCAAACGCCGAAAGTCTCTCTTTCTTTGATAAAGCGTACATTCTGCACTTCTGAATCTTTCGTTTTCTGCACTTCTGCCGTAATAAAACCCGTGAAGTCTCTCATAAACTCTTGTTCGGTATATGTACCTTCAACGATATGTGAGATTTTCGTTTCCCAATCTGCCGTAATCGCGGGACTATAAAGCTCCTGCGGCAAAATACTGATAATGGAAATTCCTTTTTCTGTCGGAACGATATAATTTGTCTTGCCCTTCGTCAGCGTTTCAACTGCTTTTGTGTCAAAAAGTCCCTTTATGATTCCTGCCCGCGTTGCTTGTGTCCCGATTCCCTTTCCTTTTAGGATAGCTCCGTTTTCAATACGCGCTCCCGCGTTTTCCATTGCAGTAAGTAAAGTTGCTTCGGTGTAAAGCTGTGGCGGCGTAGTTTCCTTGGCGTTTATCATACAATCTTGTACAGTAACCGTGTCGCCCTTTTTGATATTTGGAAAAATCTGTGCATCTTCCGTTTCTTCGTCGCCATCCGTCAAGATTTTACCGCTCAATTCAAGCTGTGCGGCTCTCCATCCCCGCGAAATAGGCTTATTGCCGCTTGCGCTCATGCTCACGCCGTTTACAAACTGAACCGTTACGTTTGTCTGCTCATAAAGATATGCCGCCGAAAGCGAAACAAGCAAGCGCGTAACAACAAGGTCAAAGATATTTTTCAGGGATTCTTCCGTTACGCCCTCCTTTTTCTGCGCGTCGTTTGGCTTTAATGTGTCGGGGTCAAATCCGTCTATGGCTTCCGTTGGTATCAGTGCATGATGGTCTGTTACCTTGCTGTTATCCACTAATTTTTTATCAATATTAAAGCCCGTGTTAAGTAGAGAATTTGCGATTACAGCATATTTTGATATTTTTGCAATTGCTTGAACGCGGCTTTTCAGGTACGGCACAATATCTTCTGTAATATATCGGCTATCTGTTCTCGGATAAGACAATACTTTTTGCGTTTCATAAAGTGCTTGCGCGGTGGCAAGTGTAACCGCCGCCGTATAACCATATTTGCGGTTTGCGTCACGCTGTAATTCCGTAATATCATAAAGCTGCGGGCGGTTTTTCGCTTTTTTGTCGATGGTAAGCTCTGACACAATACCCGTTCTGCCATTTCTGATTTCATTTGCTTTATCCTGCGCGGCTTTCTGATTGATAATGCGGCCTTCGCTATCCTTATCGTGTGCGGCAAACACTCCCTCACCGTCTTTGTTGAGAGAAACAGAAAAGGGGTTTCCTTCCGATGTGTTGACCTTCGCCGACAGCGTATAATAGTTCTTTTTTTTGAAGTTCATGTTTTCCAGATACCGGAATACGATAAAGCCCAAAGTTGGGGATTGCACCCGACCTACGGTAATTCCCGCATGATATTTAAGACTTTCAGCGCGGGACATAGACATTCCCAAAATCCAATCTGCCTTATGTTTGCAATATTCGCCCCGTATCATAGGGTAAAAGTGCTTTTTGTAATAGGCTTCGTCTTTTAGATTTGCCATAGCTTCGCGTATGGCTTCATTCGTCATAGATGTGGCGCAAAAGCGATAAAGCGGCTTATTAAAGCCCGCTTTTTCGCGTATAATCCATTGTAGATAATGCCCCTCTGCGCCTGTATCGCCGCAATCAATCAGGCAAGAAACATCGTCACGGTGCATAAGTTCTTTGACAATGTTAAACTGCTTTTCCGTTTCCTTTTTGACAACCAACTTCCATTCATTTTCTTTTGGTAAAATAGGAAGCTCGTTGTATGCGCGTTCGCGGTTGTCCTCGTCGTACACTTGGCTTTTCGCAATATAACCGTAAGCGTCAGGTTCAGCAAGTTCTATGAGGTGTCCAACTGCCCATGTCACAATATAGCCGTTGCCCTCGCAAAAGCCGTCTCTTGAAACATTTGCGCCGACAACTGCCGCAATGCTTTTCCCTACGCTCGGTTTTTCTGCAATGCACAATTTGTAGCTCATACATTCCCCTTCCCGCCGCTCTCACCGTGAGAGTTGGTCGATACGCTCTCTTTTATTGCTTTTTCGGAAAGCGTTCTCATTTCATTTTCATTTAGCCCGATAACGCGCCCCCTTGCCGCCGCCGTCTTAAATAAGGCAAGGACTTCTTTTTTGTGTTCGGCAACAAGCCGCGCCCGAACATAGGGCTTAACAAAACACCCGACCGCCCTTCTGGTATGAATCGTTCCTTCGGATTCCAGAGAATCAAGCGCCCTCTGAATGGTCGTCCGTCCAATATGATACTGTTCGACAAGTTCCGCAATAGTAGGTAGTTTTGCCCCTGCTTGAAACTCGCCCACAATAATTCTCCGTTCGATTTCCTTTTTAATGTCAACCCATTTGTATTCTCTTACCCTCGTTCTTGTAACCTTTCCTGATTCATTTTTCATTTATGCCACCTACTGTTTAATTTATTTACATATACTATTCCTCATCGTTGGCAAATTAAACGGTTGCAACGAACGTCAAGAATTTTCCTCTGTGGTATCGTCCGTCTTAGCGTTTGACGTTTCCGCTGTTGTCGGCGCAGTCTGTGTCTGTTCAAGTTTTTCCTGCAAAGACAGAAAATCACCCGCAGAGATAGCGTTGATAATATCATTAAATTTTACTCCCTTTCCATGAAGCGCGTCGGAAAGGGCGTTAAACTGTTGATTGTTTTTCATCATTTGATATGTCGCCAGATTATCAGAACATATTTTAATTTTACCGTCAAGCGCCGCTCTACGCTTCAACAGCTTTTCTTTTTTCGCTGTTTCGTTTTCAATCAACGCTTCAATGGTGCTCATGTCTTTCGTTTTCATATAGCAATCTCCTTCACATTTTATTGTTTTTGATAAAGCGTTAGCGCCCGCGTGAGCGCTCTTTTGTGTAGCAAGGTTTTTATATGCCACTTAGCGTTAAGGCGGCGCACAGCCGCCTTAACGCGCCCCTGCGTTACTTGTTGTTGTTGTCACTTTCTCCATCGTCAATATTGCCGTCGAGGTCAATGTTTTTCTTCTTGCGATAAATAATAACACCGATAAGCCCACCGACAAGAACAATAAGAACAACGATAGTGAACCATATTCCTTTAATCTCACTTTTAGTTTCATTCCAGACCCCGTTGCTCTGGCTGTTATCGCTTGTTCCGTTCAGTTCGCTTTGCGCTTCTTTGATAGTGTTCTCGTCAGTATCATCACTATTGGAAGTCGATGAAGTGTCAACCTGTTCAGAGGTCATGCCCGTGGTGAAATCGTAAAAACTCCCTGTCTTAATGTAATAGTTGTATTGCCAATCAGCAATTTCCTGAAAAGCCGTTACCTGTGAATCATCTTTACAGCGGGCAATAATGCTTGACATATCCCCTATAACGTGACTGTTATAAACATCAACTGAACCGTAGGCAATATTGAGGTCGCCGCCGCTGGACGCGCTCTTTGCAATCTCAACCTGAATTACATATAAGTTCGTAGTCAAAAATTTTTCAAGCGGCGTCATGGCGTTCCATTTTTCTTCTGTGCCGCCTGTATAATTTTTCAGATAGCTTTGTTCGTTGATAGAATCCTGTCTTTCACAAAAAACGCGAACAACTTCAAAAGTCGAATTACTTTCATCGAACATTTCAGCCGCTTTTTGGGTATATTCGTTAAACATTTCGTCGGCTTCTTCGTTACCCGTGTCTATGGTCGTTAAAGACTTCGTACCTTCCGTATTCGTACTTGTGCTTTGCAAATCCTGTGTGCTTACCAAACCCCACTCAAAAGTATGCTCCGTACTGTCAGGGGTGAAACTCTTAATTTCTGTTCCGTCTCCCTCGCGGATTGCCACAAGGTTTTTTGAATCACTCTTGAACGAGAAAGAAATATCGTAAGTGTCACCCATCGGCACACTTGCCGCAACAGAACCGTTAATTAAATACTCTGATTGTGTTACAACGGTTGTAAAATCGTGTCCCGTTGATTCGCTCTTAAAATGCACGGTAATATCTTCTTGGAACGAGCCGCCCATGTAGTCAATAATGCAAATCGTCAAATTGCATTGATTATCGGTGAGTTCAGTCGCAAACGCCGTAACGGAACACATACAAACACACACCATTGCAAGAACGAACGTAAGAGTTCTTTTTAAACATTTCATAAATTGTTCTCCTTTCAAATCTCTCACGGTGAGAGGTTAATAATTCATAAGTCCGTAACCGTAAATGACGCTACTGTTTAACGCATACTTTTTCGCTCTTACTGCGTCGCCGCTGTTTCCTTCGACGGTATAAACATAGGTATCATCACGCCCAATTACAAGCCCGATATGGTCAGGGCTTCCGTCCCCTTCCCAATCAAAGAAAATTGTGTCACCTGCAACCATATCCGTAAAGCCGCCGCTTGCCCATCTGCCATTATCTGAAAACCATTTAGTAAGTGTGGGACAATAAGCATTGTTCGCGCTATGGGCGTATAAATCACTTACGCCGCTATTGTTCATGCACCATTGTACGAAGCAAGCGCACCACGCTACACGGCTTGTAAAGCCGTAAGCGCTCCAATAGGGTTGCCCTCCTGTCTCACCCACCTGTGAAAGTGCAAGGTCAGCGACACCTTGATTCGACGTTCGAGAACCGTTTATCCACGTCACGCCCGACAAATCATCCATCGTCAAGCCGCCGCCGTACTCCGTCGATACCTGACTCACCATTGCAAGGTAAATCTCGTAATAATCCTGCAATTCAGAAAGTTCCTGATTTTCTTTTTCTGTCCGATTCGGATTATTAAGCAAAACGTCTATTGGGTCTGTAAAATATTTTGCTTGAAGTTCGTACAGGCCATCCATGTTTAACGTAACTGTTAGTCTATAAGTATATGTTGTATACGAGTTTCCTTCTGAATCCGTATGATGATGGGCTATTGTCTGTACGCTTTCCGTGGTGCTGAATAAAGAATTAAAAAGTGTCTTTAACACATTGTTTGCTTCTGTATTCGTTGGTGCTAAATTGTAGTCTTTTAAAAGAATGGCGTTAAAAATCGGTTGAATTATGTTGGCTAAATCATCTTCCGAATAGAACGCGCTTGTAATATTATCAATAGTGGGAGAAACCTTAGTCGCGTCCTGATTTGTGTTAAAATAAACATTTTCATAATCCCCGCCATTGGATTCAAGGTTTTTCTGCATATATTTATACAGGTCTTTAATATATGTTGTTCTCATTGCGGGGATTCCGCTTGTCGTATTAAGAAGGAAGTCTCGCACTTGCGTTTCTGTGTGTGTACCGTCTGCATTTGTTGTATCATATGCTCCGCTAAAGATACTTCCAATAGCGGCAACCGGCGCGGTAAATACTCCGCTTGTTGCGGCTATAAGTGCGGCAATCAAAAGCAGAGGCAAAGCAACTTTTCTTCCCGCCGTTTTTAAGACATTCATCAACGCCGAAACAATAGATTTGCCCGCGTTTACAACGGCGTTTCCCGCTGTTTTCTTTCCTTTCTTCCATGCGACTTTCCACGCATTTTTCCAACCGCTTGTCTTTGCAAAAGAAATGCCTTTTTTAACGCTCTGTATTGTTTTTGCGCCGCCTTTTACAAGTCGCGTCCCCCCTTTTATCGTTGACTTTCCTGCGCCATAAGCAAGGCGCGTTCCCGTTGCCGTAGCTCTTACTCCGTATGTTCCGATGGTCATAGCGTGTCCTGCACCGCTTATCATCATATCGTCACTCGCGGCAAGTGCGCCGCCGATGCCGAGGGCGGCATTGCCAATATGCCGAAAGCCACGGTGATATAACCACGATGCGCTTTTTACTGAACCATTGATTGCTCCGCGCCCTACCAAATTTGCGCCGCGTCCCATTAAGTGCGGTACGCCTTTGATTCCACGCTTTGCAAGCACATTCATGGTCGCTTTGGTACTATGTAACTTCTGCAAAGTAGCGTGAGAAATGGTAGCAAACGATATATTCCCATTAGCAACGCGCTTTGCAAACACAAAGGTTTTTGTTGCCGCCCGTGCTGTTGTCTGTGCCGCTGTTCTTACCGTCGTTGCCGTTTTGGTAACGGCCTTTCTCGTACTTAATGCTTTCGCTTTAATAGTTGTTACCGCATTGATAATCGCGCGGGAAGTATCAGTAGATGTTAAACCCGATACATAAGCGTTCCGCATAAAAACATTCCGTGTTATAGTCGATGAAAGCGGAACAAAACTACTACGGGCGAATTGTGCCGTCTGTTTTATTGTTAAATGCAACGCGCCAACTGTTGTCGCAACATCATACGCGCCCTTTCCTGTTTTCACAAAGCCGCTCACAAGAACGGGGGACGCTTTTTGTGCAACCGTAAAAGCCGTTACAGCTCCCACGCCCGCCGCTATCGCGGCGCTTGTGGTAGAATTGCCTAAATTATCATCAGCGCTTGAAAGCGCGTCCTGCGCCGCTCCAACCGCGCGTCTGCCGCCGATTCCAACCGCGCCTTTCGCGCTATCCGCAAAGCGGACGGGGTTTGTTTTATATTTCGCAAGAGCTTCGTTAAAGCTCCCCGCTGTTTCATATTTCCAACTCTTACCATAAGCAGACGGACGGTAGCTCGTTGCATAAGGCATTTGTTTAATTCTGTACTGCGTTGCTCTTTCTGCATACGTCATTCGTTGCTGTGCGCTTGCTGTGCTTATACGCGAATGGGAAATACTTGCCGCGCCCATTACACTTGAACCAACAACGCTACTTGTAACAGGTCTATTCACAAAAACAGTCTTTTTGGTAATGCTTTGGCTTTCGCTGTTTTCTTCTCCACTCACACTTTTAATGCTTGGCGTGACGGAACACGACGGCGGCGTAGGTGTGGACATGCCGCTTTTCACGCCCGTCTGTGTAGGCGCACTCATACGATTAGAGCTTACAACCGTCCTTGTCTCCGTCGCCGTTGTTGAAAAGTGCGCTCCAACCGTTTCATACTTCATTGCTGATTTTGAAGCAATAAAAGAAGGGGATTGCTGTTTTGGTACTGCGCCTGTGTTAATTCGGTTTTCTCTTGTAATAGGCTCTACCCCGCGAACGGGTGAAATAGTTGCTTGTTGTGAATGAGTTTCAGCATAAGAACGGGTTTGCTTTAATGTGCTTGTAGAAGGGGTGCGCCCCGCCGTCTCTGGCGGCGGGGTTGTTCCTAAACGATATTCTCTTGTAATGGGTTTTCCCACGTTGTTCAAAGATGGTGCCGTATTCCGATTTACAAGATTTGCATAAGAGCGACTATTGCTCAAAGAATGATTATCGCTTGTAGCTCGTCTTGAAGCCCCATTCTCTTTTTCGTTCAAGGCTATCTCTCCCTTCTTTAATATTTTAACTCTCACGGTGAGAGGGTGCGGGGGTTATGCCCCCGCCGCCACTCCCAATTCTTCTACCATAACTTGACGGCGCTGGTCTGCAAGCGCTCGTTCTTTCGCGTCGTTTTCTCTTGCATCGGCAATCGTTTTGTCGATAAACGCCTGAATATCCTTTGCTGTTGTTTCTTCTCCAAACTTCGTAGACATAAGCCTGTAAAGGTAGCTGTCTGACGGGAACTTGTCTACCACGGGGACGATAACCTTTTCTGCGAACAAAAGCCCTTCACCTGCGGGACGGTTGGTAACATACCCGCGTTCCGTGTTGGAAATGTTCAGCATTTTCGCAAGGATATTGAAATCATCGGTGTTCTGATTCAACATAAGGATAAAATCAGAGTTGCCAATCATGCCCCGCGCCTGTTCGGAAACAAGAAGGTCGCTGACATTCTGCGTAATGCCTGTAATGCACAAACCGTACTTTCTGCCGCGTTTGTAGAACTGCTGTAAATAACTCGCGCTCAACTTGCTTTTAAACATAACATGAATCTCGTCGCAATAACAGAAAGTGCGGATATGCCTGTTTTTATTCTCAACCATTCGATTCCAGATGAAATCAAAAACGATTGTGAACGCCACTTGCTGTAACTGGTCTGGAATATCGCGGGTCGAGAAAACCATTAAACGGTTTTCAATGTTGATATTTGTCTTGTGCGCAAAAACGCTCATAGAGCCGCGTGTATAATACTGAACTCCCTGCGCCACTTGCGCGGCAACATCGTTTGTCTCGCCTTGCTTGTCAAGGCAATTTTGGAAGTCCAACAGCGTAGGCAGATACTCAATATCAAAGTCATGGTCGAGATAGTCTTTGTAGCAATCATGGATTGCTTCATCAACAACGGAACGCTGTTGCGGCGTAATCTGTGAAGTCATGCTGTCATTGCCTACGCTAATCATGCGCTCCACAATGGACATAATGAACGCCGATTTTTTGGATAGAGCTTTTTCCTTTTTGATAGAAAGCTCTGTATCATCGTCGTCGTCCTCGTCCAAACCGTAGTCCATCGGCATATCCATAGGGTTAATATGGTGTTCGGAAACGGCGCTGATTTTGATAATCGTACCGCCGAAAATGCGGCAAAAGTCGCGGTATTCGTTTTCGGGGTCGATGATAAGTACATTCGTTTTGTTGTCGTGCAGGATAATGTTAAGAATCTCACGCTTTGTGGCAAAAGACTTACCAGAACCAGACGAACCGAGAATAAAGCCAGACGGTGTTTTCATGTTCAGTCGGTTTACGACAACAAGGTTTTTGCTGATAGCGTTCAAGCCGTAGTAATACCCGCCCGTCTCAAACAGTTCCACATTTCGGAACGGCATAAAGATTGAAAGGCTATCCGTAAGCAAGGTACGGTCAAGGGCAAGATAACGCTTGTCAGGCGGGTAGCCGAACGGAAGCGTAATCTTAAAGGCTTCTTCCTGATTGTAACGAATAGGGCGTAATTCTGCCATCATTGCCCGCGCATTATTTTCAATCAAGGTGCAATTTTCGTCCAGTTCTTCAAGGCTTTTTCCCTGCACCATGACTGTAACGGTGGTATAGAACATCTTTTGGTTACTGCCCGTCAGTTTGTTCAGCGTGTCTTGAAGTTTCGGTGGAGCTTCGCGCAAATCCTGACGGATAATATCAGGGCTATACCCACCCTTCACGGCGCGTTTTTGCGCGTCCAGTTGGTTATGTTCTGCGCCCGCAAGCTGTTTGCGCACGGTTTTGATTGCGATTCTTTGCGCTACGGGTGAAACATTGATTGCAACAACAGTCGGGAAATCCGTTGCATAGAGCTGTTGCAAGGTTACGTCGGAAAGGCTTGCGGGCAGGTTATCAAGGTAAAGGATTCTGTAATACAGGCCGTCAATCTGAAACTCTGATTTTGTCTTAAAATCAAAACTCATAGGGGCAATGTAGTTAAGTTCGCTTATTTCCTGCTCCATCAGGAAGGGATAGTCAATGTTAAACTCTCCTTCGTGTCCTACTCGGAACTTATCATGGAAGTAGGAAAGGCGCTCCGTTGTGTCAATTACCTTTGCGCGGCTTCCAAACTGTGCGAGAATTTTATCAACCTCATTGTCGATTTTTCGGAAGCGCAACTGCGCTTCAAGCGGCGCGTCTGCGTCAATGGTAATCGTCATGTACTTTGAAATCTGGATATTGTTGTTACCCATAGAAAACTGGTGGCAGATAATACCGTTATACTCTCTGCGGTGAATATCCAAATCGTCGCCCGTTTCCTTCATGTAAACTCTGTTTTCCTGTTCTCGCATGGAGATAACGCGGTTATCGACATAGATGGCGATTTTATAGGTTTCGGGGAAGTAATTGTAGAGCGCCCCCAACTTCTCACAAATCGCGTTTCTTTCTTCCGTCTCTGCGGTATCGTAGTTTACATCTTTCAATTCATACATTTTTGAGTATTTATTGGGTGCGACTTCAAAAATGCCCTCTGGATAGGTTGCGATAATGGGAAGGGTATCAACGGTGTTCTTCGGAATAACGCTTTTCAGATTGCGGCGTTTTTCAAGCTCCTTGTTCTTCTTCTGAACAACTTTCTTTTTTGTAGAAAGTTCCTGCTTGCGTTCCTGAATCTTTTTATTGTTCCACGTTGACAGTGCCTTGTTTTCCTTTTTTGTGGGAATATAGTGCGGGTCAGCGGCAATTTTTTCTTGTACTGCTTCGGCTTCGACCTGTTCTTTGCTCTTTTTCTTTTCCTTCGGTTTATTATCCTTGTTCCCCTTATTGTTCTTCTTGTTCTTACCGTTCTTCGGCGCTCTCACCGTGAGAAGGTTGGCGCTGTCGGGGTCGAAAGTTTTATCTTCTCCGCGCTCTGCCGCTTCCACCATAAGAACGGTTTTTTCAAGAGCCGATTCTTTATCGTATTTTTTCTTTGCTTTCTTCCCCCAAAACGACATAGCGGCTTCCTCTTTCTGCTTTTCTTCGCGTTCTGTTTCCCGCACTCTATTTACTGTTTCATACTTCCGCGTAGAAGGTGCAAGGAAGAACCTAACCATAACGCGCAAAAGCTGTTCCATGTTCATTCCGTCATACTTGACGAAACCAAAAGCTGCAATCGGACAGGCGATTAGAATAATTATCCACGATAAAACATCATCTGGAATATATTTCTTTGCATAAAAGTACAGGGGAGCGCAAATAAACCCCGCCGCAACAACGGCGATAAGCTGTCTTGCTGTTAAACCAAACATAATGCGTTCTTTATACTTGCGTACTTCCTCTGGTACTTCTACCTGTAATTTTGCTTCCATAACTCATGCTCCTTTCTTATGGTTTTTACATTGCGTCGATAATGCCCTTAGCCCAACTGCCGCACTTGACAATCGCCATTACAAGGGCAACCGAACCCAACAGCATATTGTATATTAAATCCGTAATAGCGGCGTTTGCATCGGTATTTGTCGCCGCCGCTGATATGGCGCTTGTCAAAAACGTCCCCATAATTTTATCGAATACAAATATTACGACAATCATCATTACGCCTTGCAAGCATACAGCAATAAAGGATTTAAGAAATTTCGTCGTTATTCTGCTAACCCCGCCGCCGTCCCCATTGCCGAGAGGAAAAAACGCACATGGTAACGGGCTAACAACCAGATACACATAAATTTCAAAGATACGCCCGTAAGCGATAACTTTAATCATCAAGCCGCAAATCTTTACGGCAAGAATAACAATGAAAACAGAAACAAACAGGCCGAGAATATTCCCTATACCCGAAACGCTGTCAACAAGTGTCCTCAATGCCCGCGCTGTTTCCGAACCGAAAGTAATCGTTGTTCCGCTGTTGATATTCGTTATCCATAACTGTGCCTGTCTATAACAGGCAAGAAGGAAGGTCGGGGCAATATCAATCGACGCTTTTGCAAGGCAAGCCTTTACGCCAATTTTTAGTCCATGTTCCCATCGGATAATGTCAACCTTTGCCGCGACATTTGCCAATTCAATCAAAAGACAGATTCCGACAATTATATTGCAGAAAGGCTTTAAGTTGTCTGACAGGCTTCTTACAGTTACCCACAACGTACCTGAATAGGACGTATCTGTAAGGATTCCTACTGCGTCTGAAACCATCGTATCAAAGCCTGTCATTGATGATTCTATCAGCGCAACAAGCATATCTTTTAATCCATCAAACAAGATACCACCCCTTTCATCTTAACGAGCCGCCTTGCCGCTTTCGGCAAGGCGGCTCTTGTCTTTTACATCTTGTTTTACTAAAACTGCCCGCTGAAAGGGTGTTATCAGGCAAAAAATGTACCAGTGAGCGCGGCAAGGGCTGTGACAATTGCGCCCGCAATAATGGTAGAAATACCACGGGATTTCTGCTCTGCATCGTCAGACTTCCAACCGAGAGCAAACATAATGCCGCCGACGAACATAACCACCGCGCCGAGACGAGTTACCCATGTTTTGATAAGGTTGCTGATAGTTGTCCAAAGGGTATCAGCGGTGCTTGCGTTTGCCATGCCCATTGTCATAATGGCAAGCAACATAGTACAACCGATAATGGTTGTTGCGTTGCGGCGCATAAAGCGCGTAACCTTGTTGCCTTTGTTTTCCAATGTTTCGATTCTTTGATTTTCCATTTTCATTTCCCCACTTTCAATGTTGTTATTTGTATTTTTTTTGCCGCAACATACGTTAAAAAATGCTGACATAACAGTTCTCCTTTATTCCTCAATTTCCTGTGGAACGTCTTGTATGGAATTAAAAGATTCCATCAAGTTTTGCAATTCGCCGCTCAACGCTCCAAAATCAGGTTGCGCTTCAATGGTTTGTTCATCTTCAACGCTCTCAAACCCTTCGATTAGTTCTTTTTCTTTATTTTCCTCCCTTTCTCCTTCGCTGGGGATAGTATCAACAGGCTGTAATGTTCCGCTTTTGACAGCTTCCACAATATGCGTTGCTATTTCCATTGCCCCTTGTGGCGTGTCTCCTGTGGTTATTTCGATTTTGTTTTTCGGGGCAAAATCGGCCATTTCCTCATTCAAACCCGCCAAAAGCTGACTTCGCATAGCTTCCGTTTTACTGTCTGTTTCAGCAAAGCTCAAAGCGTCCTCAATGTCTCTTGTAGATGGTGGCGCTTCCCCGTCATTCACGTAAAGGGTCTTATCACTCATTATCTGTAAATGCGGAAGTGCTTTACTGACATAATTAAGAATTTGTTGCGGGGCGGTGATAAGCTCAATACTGGAAACCTCGCTGTTCATCTTCGCTTCGATTTCCGCTTTCCTTTGCCGTTCACGTTCAACCATGAGCAACGGGTCGCTCTCACGGTGAGAGGGCGGGGCGGTAACTGGTCTTACTGGCGTGTGCTGATAGGAATACTTTTTATTGTGGTCGGAAGTATACTTGTAGTTCTTATGTTTTGGGTACACATACTTCTTTGAGTAGAACGGTGAATGTCCCGTAATATGCACAAGGCAGTCTGTCGGGGGCATGGTCTGGATTTCGTCGGGGGTCATAAGCTCACGCCCAACAACATCAAAGTTCTGTGAATAGCTTCCGCTTCTGCCCTTTGAGCGCCCCGTTGTTCGCTTATCGAAAGTTCCTTTACCCAATAAGCCACTCATGTACTTTGTCGTATCTTCGTGCTTGATATTGCCCAACCACAATAGCGTAGCGCAGTTATCTACAATTACGCCCCACTCGTCCTTGTACATATTTTTAATTTGTTCCAACGATTGCAGAACGGGGATAACGCCAATACCAAAACTTCGCGCATAAGCGATAATCTGAACAAAATGAGGAATTTTACAGGTATTGGCAAACTCGTCAAGAATGAACCGTACAGGGACGGGCAACCGCTGTCCTTCGTGTTTATGAATCTGTGTCGCGTCATATTGTAATTCTTGAAATAGCTGTGTGAACAGCATACCCGCGATAAAGTTATAGGTCTGGTCGGTAGGCGGCACAACCACGAACACAGCCGTTTTTTCTTCGCCTACACGGTCAAGGTGCATAGCGTCGTGTAACATCAGATTTTGTATTTCCCGTGTATCAAACGGTGTTAAGCGCGCAACGGCGGTAATTGCGATACTCTTTGCTGTTTTGCCCGCCGCTTTTTTGCGAAACTCAATATACTGCATATATCCGAGATTCTTTTCCCCATATTTGTTTCGCTTTGCAAAAAGTTCCGCGAAAACATCAAGGTCACTGTCAAACGGGTCTGAATCGTCCGCTATCTGCAACATACGAATAAGGTCGTTTACCGCCTTGATACTTTGTTCTTCTGGCGGTAAGCCGTCGCAAACAAAATAGAATATAGCGCTTAAAAACAGTTTTTCGCCCCTGTCCCAAAACGGGTCAGAACCGCCCTTTTTCTCGCCGCCGTCTGTGTTTGCAATGATGGTTTCAATTAGACTTGCAATGCGTTCCTCGTAACCACTCCGTTCAGGGTGAATATAAGCGAACGGGTTATATCCGTCCGATTCTGACTTTGCATCAAGGTTGAGAACACGAATTTTATAGCCGTTCATTTTTTCAAGGAAAAATCCTGCTTTTTCAAGGATTTCGCCTTTCGGGTCAGTAATGACATAAGAGCCATACGCCTGTAAAACATTCGGCATAACAAAACCACGGGTTTTACCAGAGCCAGAACCGCCGAGAATCAAAATGTTATTATTGACGCTGTAATTCTGGAAACAAAAGCTCTCCGACATAGAGATAAGGTTGTCTGAGCCTTTATATTTTTCCTCAATCGCCTTTTTCTGCGCTTTTACATTGCTCCACTCCGCAAGGGCTTCTGTCTTTTGCCCTTCTGCCCGCGTTAAGAGCTTCTGGCGCTGTTCTTCGGTGGAAATGGTAATACGCTTCGTGTATTCTTCTTCGATGGTCTTAACGGCTTCCTGATAGTCATGCTCTATTTTCGCGGGCTTCCACAAGGTCAAATAAAACGATTCCGTCATAGCCGCTTTGTATTCGGAAGATTTCAGCCTTGCTTCTTCGTCCGCAAAAGGCTTTTCGTAATTATCCGTCCATGAATCATCTGGATTTTCCGCAACCTCATGTTTGGCGCTCAATTTCTGATGATTCAGCCCTTGAAGTTCGGCAGTTATGTAATCAGCGGCAAGTATTTTTGCTTGTTCTTTAGCTTCTTTCTGCCCTTTTCTCATACCGCGCTTGCTTCGCTCTTTTTTAACCTTTGCAATAGCGGCGTTTTGTAAAGCCTTTGACTGTATCTTTAACAATTCTTTTGGGCTTGCCCAATGCGCCGTGCCGTATTCTTTGCCATGTATGTAATTTTTTTGGTTGGTGGCATAATAAGCAACTACCAAAAACCACACAAAAGCCCCGATTCCCAACGCTTGCAACACAGTTTTGTTCATCGTAAAGGTTGAAATAAAATTTGCCGATAAACGGGCTTGAAAATATGTCATAAGAACATTGATACGTTCAAACCCCTGTGCGTCCAACTGCGCTTGTGTCAAGCCGCCTGCGGCTTCTGCCGCCGCCCTATCTACAACTGCGCAACCCATACAATAGGAAAAATAAAGAACAACAATAAGGGCGATACACGCGATTATAATATTTGCCGTTGTATTTTTTTGCTTTGGTTTCACGGACGATTACCCCCTTTCTGCTCTCTCACCGTGAGAGCTTTTAATCGCGCTCATGTCCGTTGGGCTTCGGCGTATTTCGTGCTGAATCGCGTGTAGCTGCGTTCAAGTCTCTGGAACTGCTTTCCGTTCTTGTTGCCCTTTCTGCCTGAACCTTTGCAATTTGTTCCTGATATTCCGCTAAAGTCATTCGCGTATCGCTCACTTCGTCTACCCTGTCACCACGCCTATCGTCCGTTTTTTCATCCGTTCTTGCGGTCTGCGTTGCCCGTTCTGCGGCTTGTGTCTTTGCCTGTTCAAGCTCTACCCGCATATCGGAAAGTTTGTTTTCCTCTCCCGATATATCATTCCGCAAGCGGTCGGCGTAATGGGTATCTTCCGTATAAGCAAGGTCTTGTACCATACTGTCAATCGTTTTTTCCTGATTCGTAATCTTGACTTCAATTTCGGCAATTTTGGTTTTGTCCTCGGCAGAATATTCAAGGCTCGGTGTGTCCTTCGTTTCCTGAACGCTCTGAACAAAATTAACGCCTTTTCGTTCATCAATCAAAGATGATTCGGTGGCAAGTGCCGTGTCGTAGCGTTCCTGTGCCGCCGTCTGCTCCTTTGCCGCTTGGTCGTTTTCTGGTGTTCCTTCCCTCGTTACCATGACATTAACTTTTGCAACGGCAAGGTCGGATTCCGCGACGGCAAGCGCCTTATAATTGTCAATCTGCTTCCCGCATACAACAGCTTCCGCGCAAGCCGCCCGCGTCTTTTCGTCCATGCCCTCGGTCGCTTTCATTGGCTCGTTGGTTTTTACATCATATATAACGCCGTCCCGATATTCACCGCCGCACTCTTTAATTTTATCGGTAAGAATCGTCTGTATCTGGTTGTAATCTCGTCCGTCAGCACCTTGCCGCAAAACTTCAAGCTCGGCCTTGTACTGCTCCTTAAACGCTGTGCGGTACTTCTCAAATTCGGTACGGGAATAAAACTTAATAACTGTGTCTCCAATACCGCCCGTGACCTGCATACTCGCTTTCTGTTGCGTCCAGTAGCCTTTCGGTCTGCCCTCAAAGCGTCCATCATCAACCGTTAAAACCTTTGCATCCTTCTTATAAACATCGTAAGTGGTCTTAATGTAGTTTTCATTGCGGAATGTATCATTTCGCGCCGTCGCCACAACATAATTGTCTGGGTTCTTCGCGTCAACGATATATGCCGTTGTATCACGGTCAATATCCCCGCCTGTCCAACGGTCAACAGCGTCCGAAAACGAAACGCCGCTATATTCCTTACCGCCAAAAGCACGGTTGATTTCCGCATTTTGCTGTTGCTGATTCAGCGTTTCGCTTCTGCCCTCCCGCAAACTTTGAATTTTTTCATCGTATAGCTTAATGTTCATTTTATCTTCATCTGTAAGGTTTTTTTCTCCTTTTTCCAGAATGGCCGCTTTCTGTTCATTGCAATGCTCAATCTGGTTTTCGATAAGCACCGTATCACAAATATCCTTGAAAAGCAGTTTGTCTTTTGAAGCAATTATCGGGAAGAAAGAGCGTTGCCCTGCCAGTTCCTTGTCGCGTACATCTTCCATACCGCTTATGATGATTCCGCTTCGCTTGCAAAGCTCACAAATACGGTTGAATTGTTGTTCAGAACATTTGCTCTGCAATACTTCATACGGATATTTTGCTTTATCCAGTTCTTCTTTCGCAATGTATCCGGATTTACCGTCTATCACTTCAAGGGCTTTTCGTGCGTACTCTTTCACGCCCGCCTGTTTAAGCTCAATTTTTTTCAGCTTATAATCGGCGCTTGTTCTTTGCTTCCATGTTTCAAATACCTTGTTGATTAAAGCTAAAAGCGCGTCCATAACTTTACCCGCAACCTTTGTCATTGCCGACAAGCCCGCGTTTCCTACATCAGAACCAAAATCAGACATATATCTCCCTCACCTTCTTCAAATTCTTGTGTAAAGTGTTGTTACTGAAACACAATACATTATACCATTGAGCCACTATAAAATCAAGTGTTACGGTAAAAACTGTGAAAACATTTTGCGCTTACTTTTTTAGGCTTGCAAAGGCTCTTGAAAAGCTCTGAATTTCTTTGTCAAACGCTTCGTTTTTTACCAATGTAGAAGCGTAAAACAACATCAGCATAGCACTAACTGAAAAATCCTCAAAAGTTACCGCCCCGCCTTTTTGCCAAACGATAGGCTGTGCAACAAAATGTTTTCCCGCAATGACAGCAATTCCCTTGTCCCCATTATCAAAATCAATAATACGAATAAGAATCGGTGAATTGTTCAGATTGCTTTTGAATTGTTCAACCGTCAATGAAGAACAGGAAAGCCATCCTTTAAAACTCTGTTCCACTTCCTTTGACGCATTGCCCCACTCTTTACCCTGACCGCTTAAAATCTTTCGTTTCATTCTTTCTCAATACCTCTCTCTCGTTCGTTGTTCTTTTCTTCGTTTTGCTCCTGCACTTCTTCGCCGCGTTTCATAGCTTCATACTTACGGATAAATGCAACATTTTGATTCCCTGCGGCAATATCAATACGGTCATAAGTACGGACGCAATTATCAATCTGCCGTAACTGCTCCTGCACTTCTGCAATAATTTTATCAACCTTCTGCAAACGGGATTCAAAATCGCACACCGTATCTTTTAGCTTTTTCTGTTGCTCTGGTGTTTCAATCTTGTAGCTCCGCATAAGGTCTTTATACTTCTTTAACTCCGCTTCATCGAAACGGCGTTCATCAAAAATATAAGCCGTATCGCCCTTATGTTCCGCTATTCGCAGTTCAAGTTTCTGCACTTTTTCAGGAAGCGTTGTTGCGTCCCTCAACTTAGCAATTGTGGCAACTATCGTTGTTCGTTTTGCAATATCCTCATTGAAAATTCTCTGATAATTCTGGCAGGAAACAAAAAACTGTTCATAAGAGAAAAGCCCCTGCTTTTCCGTAAAAGTCAGGCAGTCCAAACTTTCGTTAATCTGCGCCACAAGCCTTTGTTCCTCTGTCCGCTTAAAATATGGTCTGCGATTCCGCTTTTCGTTAAGCTGTAAAGCAATCATATTAGATAACGCCGCCATATCCATAATATCTTTTACTCTTGCGTCGTTGGCTCGGACAGAGACAATAACTTTCTTTTCTCCCTCTGTTCTTGGAACAACAGCAAAAGTCCCGTCCTTTTGTCTGGCGTTTCTATAATCAAGATTGATACTTGTAAGGTCTGTTTCTCCGTAAACATAATGGTCAAAATATGGAACACTCGGTAATTTATCAGGCTCGCTTTCTTGCGTCTGTTCGCGCTCTTGATTCTTTGCTTGTTTCTCAATAAATGCCGTTAGGTTCTCACGCAAATAAAAAGTTCCGTTCCCTATCTTATTTTCGCGTGACGCTTTATCAGCCGTAGGCGGTTGAAAAGAAACATGGGAAAGCCACTCACCGTTTTTCTTTTTAGCATTTATCGTATATCCGATTTCCCGTAACCGTTCAAGTAATTCATCATAGCTTGAACAAATCGGAAGAAAACCGTCAATGTCCATCTTAATAAGTTCTTGGTTGCTTTTCTTTGCATATTGCTCACGCTCATACGGCAAAGTATTACGGTAACTGTTTACATCGTCTGTTGATATTTCTTGTGCTTTTCGTTTGTCGATAAGCTCATTCTTTCGGTCTGTCGGCTCATAAAATCTTGTAACGCCGTCTTTATCTTTATACTTGATTAGCTTCATATCCTTTGTTTTTTCAAGAGTAGATAACCCGTACTCTTTACAAAGGCGGTCAGACACTTTCCTTATCCGTCTTACAAGGGCATGGTCGTTATTTAATTTTTTCCCATCATCACCCCACGCAGAAATAATAATGTGATTATGAATGTTGTTTGTATTGGTATGAGTTGTCACCAAAAACGCAAAATTAGGAAATACCTCTGTGCAAGTTTTCATTGCAATTTCATTGGCAATATCCCGTGGCACTTCCCTTCCATTAAAGTTCTGCGTCATGTGATATAAAACAGGTTCTTTCCCTTCCTTCGCTCTGCTCCCTCCTTGTTGGTGTTTATTTTGTCCGTTAAGCCGCAACTGATTGAAAGAATCCATCGGCTGTTTCATGCTTACTCTTTCAAATGAAGCGATAGTTTGATAGCGCACATACATCTGTTCATTCCGCATAAAAACTTCATGCGGAACATCTGTATGCACTTCATCTTCGCTTTCAATTTTTTCAACTTTATCAGCCAACACATAACCAACTGCGCGTTCAGGTGTTGTAGTTATAGGGTGTATTTCTGTGTATGCCATATCGTCACCTATTGATTGAAATATTTGAAATACATATCGTTTATATCGGCAATCGCGGCAATTATATTTTCAACATCGTCTTGATTGACAGTTTTAACGCTATTTGCCACTCTCGCAAACTGATTCACATTGTTTCCAATTCTACTCAATTCCGTCAGTATTTTATTCTGCATTTCTTTTGAGAAATAAGTTGTCTTATGTGCCGCTCCGTAAAGGATAACATTGCGAATATATTCAGAAATAGACATATCCGCTTCAACGGTTTTTGCAATCAGCACTTCGTATTCTTCTTCCAAAAGATACACATTTAATTTTCTCTTTCTCATGCGTCCTTCTTCGCCCATACTTTCACCACCTTATGCAAAAAGTAACAATTCAAAATACATTCCAATGTAGCATATCCACTTTAATGTTTTTTTGTTTTTCTTGTCGAATACAACAGATAAGAAAAACAGTATACTTGCAACAGTCGCAAGTATAAAATAATACGCTGACAGCATATTACACGCTCCTTCCATTTTGCGTTCTCTCACGGTGAGAGAACGTCCGCAATCTTGATATGATTGCGTCGCTAACTTTTCGCGCCGTCGAAAAGTTACAACAGGGGTATTAGGGGGCGTAGCCCCACGAAAGCGCGGCGCGGTTTCGGACTAACAAGCTGGATAATGAACGAACACGGCGGAACGCTGTGGGAGTACATTATCCCTTGCTTGCTTATACGCTAAACGGCTTAATTTAGAATATAACAAAACGGGGTAAAAATCAAGCGCTTCGCTCTTGATTTTCTCCCCGACATTCGCCGTTTAGCCAACACGGCTTCGCCGTGTTATTCTATCGTCGCACTCTACGTATAACGATGGATAAGGTCAACGGTTTTGTCAAGAATAAGATTTACCAAAAAAGCAGTAAAGGGAAGGATGACAAACAGCAGTACAGGGTATCTTTGCGATATATCAGCGAAAGCAATTCCTTCTTTCATCTGTATAACGGTTTTGTAAGCGCAATACAAGCCATAGGGCAAGCCAATAGCGGAAATGCCGCCGACAATTTTACTCACGCAAGAAAGAGCGGAAAGGGCAATTGAAATAGGCGTGAGAAGTACATAACTGATTCCGTGTAATACTGCGCCGCTTTTCTCTTTGCGTCTATTCCTTTTATCCAACTTTTCCTGTTCATGTTTCATTGCCGCTACATATCCTTCATGGTCTGCAACAAACAGCGGTTCACAGTCCGTAATCTTGTTCTGTTTCTTTTCGCTCATTTCAAAAGCCCCCTTCCGTTAAAGCAAAATGGTTGAAAGTAAAATAGTACAAATGAAAAGAAATGTTGCTACAAGTGCAACTATTTCACCATCTTTTTTTCTTGTGAATAGCGCAACAATTACCACGATTGCAAGAATAGCTTTCACAACAAACTGCAAAAGCAAACTAACGCTCATTGCGCCAGACGAATAGAAAGCGGAAATACTGAAAGCGGCAACACACACATACAGCGCCGCCAAACCGATAAACCAATTTCGCATAGATTTTGAAAAGATATAATAGCTCTCTTTTTTCCTTTCTTGAATCTGCTGTTTTTCCAATTTCATCTTATCTGTGTCAAGCCCTCTTGCTTCGTTTACCATATCTCGAAAAAAATCAAACATACCGTCCCCCCCCTCACCGCGAAAATCCGAACATTGCTTTTAGCGGTTCAATGTCCTCTTTTTGAATACCACAATATGCGCCGTCTTTAACGGCGCATAGAAAGTAAGCACTATTGATTTCTTTTACCTTTGTTTCAATATGTCCATCGTTATATGACGGCACAAAAACATGACGATTCCATATTTTCGCTTCTGTTGCTTCTGAATAAATCAGAGCGTACCTGTTTAGAATAATATAGGCAGAATACTTGCCGCCAACAAGCTCCGATAATCTACTTTCCACGGGCGGCAATATGCGCCGTAAATTCGCTATTCGATTTTTTCCATAAAACAAAATTGTCATTATATTACCCCCGTTCAAATTCACCGATTTTATTAAACGGAAACACCTGAAAAACTATTAAACCTTTAATGTCTTTCTGCAAAACAGCACCATAATTTCGGCTGTCAAGGCTATCGTTTCTGTTATCTCCCATGATGAAATAGCAACCATCTGGAATGGTATACGGTTCATCAAGAACGCCCACAAGCCGTATAATTTCGCAATCAATATCGTCCTGCAAAATCTCGCCGTTTATATAAATCCTTCCGTCAATAATTTGTATTGTCTCATTTGGCAAACCGACAACTCGTTTAATTACAAGCCGCCCGTTCTGCCGTGCAACAACAACGCTATACCGTTCCAGATTGTCAAGCCCATATTTTCTCGCCCACAACACATCACCGCTTTGCAAAGTGGCATTCATACTATTGCCATCGACAATTACTCTGTCAATAACAAAACAGCGAAACAAAACAACGGTCAGGCAAACACATAGAAAAAGGATTATTTTGCGATAAGAAATTACCCCGCAAGATTTATCAGCGTGAACACGATTAGAAGAAGATAGATTATCCCCGTCCTTGCAATCAACTGTCTTTTCATCATTGGAAACTCTGTTAGATTCCATGTGTCCCCCGTCCTCTCGTTATAGGTGACAGTTACAGCGTCCCCTATGTTCACATTACGATATTTTACATAGCTCTGCAAGGTCTTTGTTTCTTTGCCGACCGTGTAACTATAAATGGGCATTGAGATAATAATTGCTTCGCCGCCAATCGTCTTTTTCTGTGCGTCAGATAGCGCCGAAACGTGCCCCGTGCAACTCTGCATTTTCTCCCCGTTCTTGCTCTGCCGCTGATACCGAAAAATGGGCGACAAAAACTTGTAAGAATAAGTCAAAACATAGGCAAGCAGAATTGCGTCAACGCCCCATGCAAGTATATCCATTATTTACCCTCCGTCGTTTTCAAAAGGTCTTTAACTGCGGCGCAATATCCCTTTGCATATGACGCTTGTAAAGCGGCGGGCGCATTGATAACAACACTGTCTTTTCTCGCCGCCCATTCCTCGTAAAAATCGGCTTTCTCACCACTGATTTTTTCAAGCACCGCCCTTTCGGTTTTCATATCGTTTTTCTCTCGCAATAGGATTCTTGCAATTCCCGTCGCCGCGCTCAAAATTCCAATATCATCATAAGAAAGATGTTCGCGCCGTTCGGTATCGTTCAAAATATTTTCTGCCGCCGCAACGATTTCCAGATTCGTCATTTATCATTATCCTTCCCCTATTATTTTATCTTCGTTTCCCTGATATGCCGTTAGGCCATTAGATTCCCACAATTAGAACGAGAACGGCGGGCGGGAAACAATTCCCGCCGCTCCCTTATCTGTCAATATAAACGACTCACGCCGCCGAAACGGGGCTTTACAACTACGCCACCCAACTCCGACAAATCAGGGTCGGTAAGGTTTTCTACAAAGGCGATAGCGTACCCATCTTCTTTCAGGTCGTTTCTGTCCTGTTCCCATTCTTCCGTGTTTGCAGAGACATAAAGAAGGGTAAGCATATCTCCGATTTCGGTAATGCTTTTGATGGCGTGATAAACAACGCCGCCGTACTCCTGCTCAAATGCCTTAACAATAGCCTTTCCCTTTTCGTCCATCCAATAGAGAATACCACCGCATTCCGACTGATTCAACTTGCCCTCGCTCTCAAAATCGCGGATTGCGTTTTCGTGCATTTTCAAGAGCTTCATGCGGGAAATTGCTTCCTTCTTCTGCGCCGCTTTCAGTTCTTCCCCTATCAGAGACTTTTCTTCGGTTTTTTCCATAAGTTAAGCCGCCTTTCATATATGTTGTTGTGTTTCCTCTTTACATTTACTATTATAGCATAGTGTGCATAAAATGTCAAGTCTTTATATAAAAAAATAGAAGGGGAAATCACCCCCTTCTATGATTTAACTATCAATAAACCGCATAATCAAAATCTGAAAATTGTCCAGAATCGCACGGCTTCAAGCTGTAATTGCACCCCGCAATTGTCAAAACCGTATCGTTATACTTCTCCTTAAAGGCTCTAAAGGCGTTCGCAAACGCCGCCAGCTCTGCGCGGATAGTTTCAATATCTTCGCTCCGTTCAAGCTCCTGCGCCGCTTCCACCTTTTGTTTAGCGCACTCTTTCAAATCAGCGACAAAGCCTAAAGCGTTGATACGGTACTTTCCACTATCAGTCTTGGTAAATCCGCGCCCCGTTTTCACGGTGTAATAATGGCAATGGTTGTCAAACGATGAATGAAGCATTATATAATAACAATCGCTGTTATATGAAAACTCTGTTGTAATGATAATGCCCGTTTCCTTTCGCAAAGCGTCGGCAAAATTGCGATTTAAAACTTTGCCGTCCCATGCCCGAACAACCTTTACGATAGCGTCAACAACTCCTGCCGCCGCTTTATCATCGCGTATTTTGTTTTTCAAATAGGTCTTGCGCTGTTCAACCGATTCCAACATATCACCGCCCCCCTTTCAGCTATTCCAGTCGTAAATTTCTTGAACTTCGCGTTCAAGAACATCTAACAGCACGATTTCTTTATCGCTACAAATCCAAATAACAAGCGCTACATCGTGCGCCGTTGCTTTCCGCTCTGCCATATCAAACATTCTTTGATACTGTTCAGAAGTGCCGCAAGTGAAGTAGCCCTTCTGGTAGCAAAGCCTATATAAATCGTCAATCATAAAAATACCGCCTTTCAAATATTTGTTGTGTGTTCCTCTTTACAATTACTATTATAGCACAA
>ENA-UOOE01000974-UOOE01000974.1-fermentation-metagenome-genome-assembly--contig:-NODE-974-length-25531-cov-3.782187_pt1 | contig 25531 bp, 33 predicted proteins | sample MGYA00245776_ERZ724021 | MGnify/ENA primary metagenome ERZ724021 (study PRJEB28704, sample SAMN03018321) | fermentation metagenome | biome: anthropogenic terrestrial biome; feature: soil; material... | reverse complement strand
ACTCTCCAGCTCTTACAGCATATGTCCTTTCTATATCTCTAAAGTTAAGCAAGAAAAATGCTGTAATGTTTGGATAAGTTATTTCAGCCATTTCCTCTAATTGTTTTGGTCTTATGCAACTAAATGGTATACTGGCTCCTTTATGTGACTTTAACTCTAATAGATATAATCTTTCATTTGCCATTATCATGAAATCACATATATTATGGGCTTGAAACCTCACATTCTGATTCTTCTCTCCTGCAAAATTTGCTGTTCCATCTTTGAATCTATATATCCAGCACCAATCTGGAACTGATTTTTTAGTATCTTCTTCAAAAGCTTTTCCTGGATTCTTAGCCATACAGCCTTCCTCCCATTGCTTGTCTTATAATATCCTCTTTTGTGTAGCCTAGAGTAGAACCGTTAACCTTAAGTGGAAGTACCTTTATTAACATCCATACGTGCCTCTTAGGAATTTTTAATATAGCTTTTATTTCATCTTGAGTATAAATTTCTTTCTCTGAAAACAATTCAAATAGTTTCTCCTGAAGCTTCACTTTATACTTAATATCAATTGATTTATTCATGTGTGGACCATTATTGCCTTTATGACACTCGTAGCATAAATCAATTTTATTGTAAGGGCAGCTTATCATGGCTGCCTGCTGCCCCCTAAATACTATGTGGTGCTCCTCATGATATGGTCTTCCACAGATTGTACATTCCTCTGCCATTGGATCTTCACCACTCCTTTACCTTTCCATTCCCTATTGACTAACTTCTCGTTGTGTCTTAGGAATATTTGCTCTATATTTATACCTTCACGTTCAAGCTTGTCCAATATTCCAACACATACTTGAATTTCATCTAATACTTCTTCAGCTATATGACGCATATCTTCTTCAGCTATAGCCTCTAAAAGTTCATCGGATTCTTCTATATGCTTTATTCCTATATCTGCCCAACTCCACTTATTATTGTCTTGCTTTAATCTATCATTATGGCTTAAAATCATGAGTTTCATTTACTTACCTTCCTTTAGCTCCTTGATGCATTTACTGCATATATTCTTACCTTTATAATTTTTCACATCATTTGCACTACCGCAGAATAAACAATCTGGTTGATATTTTTTAAGGATTATTTGCTCTCCATCAACATATATTTCAAGTGGATCCTTAACATCTATATTCAAAGTTTTTCTTAACTCCATAGGAAGAACTATTCTTCCTAACCCATCTATCTTTCTAACTATTCCTGTACTCTTCATAACTTCTCCTCCTAATATTTAATATTTGACCTAACACTTTAGTTTTCTCTTTTCCTTTTTGGACTCTTATGCTAGGTGCTAGATTCTCTATTGGGGTACACATTTCATTAACAAGTCTGTCATAAGTTCTGCCTTTTCCATTTTCACAATCTTCGTCATACCTTTTTTTAAGTTGCTGCATTGTAAGATTGGAAGTTACTATTAAAGGCTTTTTCTTTCTATACCTTGTATCTATTATTTGATACATTGTTGCCCTTGACCAAGGTGTATTATTTTCAGTTCCTAAGTCATCAATTATCAGTAGCTCTGCATTATCTAAACAATTTAATATACTCTGAATTCCTTCATCTCCATATTTTCCAAAGCTATCCTTAATTCTATCTAAGATGCCTATTGCAGATATACAAACCACTGGTATAAACTCTTTTATTAATGCATTTGCTATACACCCTGAAAGAAATGTCTTACCGTTGCCGGGTGTTCCGTATATTAATAGACCTAAGTTCTTTTCCTTAACTTCTTTAAAATGTCCTGTGTAATTAATTCCTAAATCATACATTTTTTTATTTCCTAAACTGTGATCCCACTTCTCAAATAAGCATTCTCTAAACTCTTTAGTCATTAGGCTATTATTAAATATCTGTTGTAACCGTATTTGCTTTTCCATAGCCTTTGACTTTCTTTCCTCTTCCTCTGCTGCCACTCTCTTACACTTACACATTCTAGGTACTATAAGTTTATTACCGAGCAAAATTATTTCTAATCCTGTTGGTTCCCCACATACTTTACATTTTTGAATACCTGGATTAGAAGTGGAACCCAATGCCAGATTCATCGACTCCTGGTTTAGAAGATTGTTTACTGCTTCCATTAACATTACCTTCCTTTATGTCTTTTGATGGATTTTTCTTTCTGTCCCACTCGGCCTTATCTGCTTTGACAGCATTAACTGTAAAAATATTATGGTCTAGCCAACGATTAAGTATTTTTTTAGCATACCGAATATCCCTTATATTTGCTTCAACTGCTTGTTGTAATGCCAAGGTTATAGCTGCAGGTTCTATTCCATCTTCCTGATAGCCCCTTAACGTTTCTAGCTCATACTTTGTTATCATATGAAAATTATTATTAAAGAAATCTACAAAATTTGGATTATCCTTTTCAGTAGTAGCAGTAGTAGTATCTGTATCTACTTCTATATCTACTTCTCCTTCTACTTCTAGAGCGTTACTGTAACATGATGTAACGTTACAGATTTCACTTTTAGCTGGTTCCATCAAAGCTTTTTGCTTTGCCCTATGTTTTGCAACTCTTTGTTTAGTTTGCTCCCTGACTTTTTCCATGCCCTCTATATTCTGGTGTTTCTCCCAATTTGTTATTCTGATTAAGTGATCCTCCGATATTTGTATCATCCCAAAATTATTTAAAGTCTGTAGGGCCAACCTCACTGAATTTATTTGCCTATTGAAAATCGTAGAAAGCATTTCTTCAGTGTAAGGAACATTTTCATTCAAGAAAATATATCCTGCTGCATTTGTCTTCCCTGCTTGAACTAATAGCCTTATCCAAATATAGAAAATTGTGTCCCTCTCCGGCATTGCATCTATAAGCTTTATCTTTTCATCATCAAACATATTTGTTGTAATTTTAATCCATTTAATTTCTGCCAATAATATCACTCCTTAGTTGCAGAAAATTGTCTATATGTCTCTTCCATCTCCTGCCTTGCTTCTTTAATTTTTTTATTGCTTTCATACTTTCCTTCGCTTTGAAACTTCTGCCTGCATCTTCTTATGCTCTCAAGTGAAGGTATTTTGGGTTCTAATATGTCATCTATACTTTCTACTCCATAGAAATTTTTAAGAACAATTACTTGGAGCAACTTATCATTATTTCTTGTTTCCGGATAATTTTGAAGTGTATATTCTACTTGAGTTTTAACGTGGTGCAACTCCATAATTTCCATCTCCCTTGGTATAAAATTCTATTACTTGCATAGAATAAATAATGGTGGAATATAAAATAGGCTTATATAAGGTTTTATACTCCGTGATATAATGGTGATGGGTACTCGGCAAAGTACCCATCACCGGTACAATTAAGTACTCAACTAATCTTTAGGATGGACCCTTTGGCGAGGGTCCATTTTACTTTAAAAGTTCTTCAAGTTTTTCTTTAAAATCATTTACCTTTACCCATGAACTTAAGTAGAAACCATCTGAATGATATTGTCTAATGTTAAGCATTTGGTCACATGCTACTATAATTAAGCCATTCCCTAGATTTTTATAGGCTTTACCATATTGGTCTAGCATTGCTATAAACTCATCTTGCTGATTCAATAAATCTGGCATCATTCTCACCTCCCTAATTCTATTTCTAATCCTGGTGTTGCAATATATACAGGCTTACCTGTAGTCTTTTCAACCTCATCTTTAAATAAAGCTGAATTACTGTTGTTACCTGACAAATGGATCAGCATTATATTTCTTACTGCCTCCAATTCTGAAGCCTTTAAAAAATCTTTTACATTTGATAAGCTAAAGTGAGATTTTAAAAGTCTATTTCTCAAGCTTATCGGTATTATGCCTTGCTCTATATTTTCAGCCAGTATCCCATTTTCATAATTGCACTCAACTAAGATGTGATTTAATCCAGAAAATTTATATTGAATATAATATGTGTCTGTAGCAAATATCATCTTACCCATTTCTGGATGCTGAATTAGAAACCCTAATGGTTCTTTTGCATCATGCTGTGTCTCAAAAGGTAGAATTGTAAAATTGCCTAATCTAAATTGCTGCTCACTTTTTATATGCTTAACTCGATATTCAAATGCTGCACAAGCTAATGCAGTGCCTTCGCTTGTATAAATATCAATGCCTGCTTTTATAATGTCTGAGATAGCCTTAGAATGGTCTTTATGTTCATGGCTAACCAAACATCCTACAATATTATTCAAGTTAAAATCCAAGCCTTTTAAAATATCTTTGTACCTTATCCCACACTCAATGATCAGTGTTTCATCTTTGCCTTTAAGCAGATAGCAATTACCTGAGCTTCCACTGGCCAACACTTTTAGTTTCATTAAAATGATGGTCCTTCAATGTTTTGCTGTTGTACTTTTGTATGCGCTGGCTTTGGATCATTAATCTTTTTAGGCTCTAGTGTATTTACAGGCTCCGGTTGGATGTCTATTACTTTAGTATTTGCCTTCTTGTTTATCTCATCTTTTACTTCATAAGAAACATTGCTTACTTGTGTTTGTTCTTCCTCGGTATATAAGGCACCTAAATCTTCAGGGAAAGCTTCTCTTAATGCCTGAACTATAGCCACCTTTCTTATCATTGTTTTAGGCTTTTGGTTCCAGGTGCTTTGTCCTTTGTTATATTCATCTAGGTTTACCTTAGCAACGTAAGGGAATTTTCTATTTTTCTTATAAACTTCTGCCCAGCCTCCCAATACTATATCTGTTTTTAATGCAAATGAACCTTCGATTTCAGTTACTTCATTGTTCCTTTGTACAATTAGCCCTGCTTTGAATCCTTCATAATCTTCATTTCTTTCAGCTTTCTTCATGTAGGCTTCTTTGGAAGTAATTATCTGTGCCGATGAACCTTTAAATTTAACCAAATAAGCTTCATTCAAGAATGGATTTAGCTTTTGGTATCTGCATAAATTTATAAACATTACAACTTCTTGATCTGACACTGAATCATTGCCCCTTGTTAGATAATTTTTTACTATACTCCCTGTTAGCTTTACCTCTTCTCCATTTACACTAAATTTGTTTTCAATTTCCATTAAATTAGTTGCCATCTACTTTTCCTCCTTAAGCTCTGTTATTTCATCCATATCATATTTAAATGACTTGCCCTCTTCCATTGATGTATAGAATAAATTTGCAACTGCATTAGCACAATCCTCACATAAATGTAATTGGATATATTCCTTACCTTGGCTATTACAGAAACTATATTTTAAGATAAAAGGCATTTCTCTATTGCAATTATCACAACTGTGTTGCTGAACTTCTTTAGATATTTGATTAATTTTTATCAAGCTACCTCACCTTCAATACTTGATATTCTTAATTTTTTGTCTTGGCTTACAACCAAGTTTATGATTTGTGAATCGCAGTTAAGAATTTCATTAATGCTCTCTCTATTATCAATGAAAATTGGGGCTTCAACTTTATAATGGTTACATAAAGCATTTATGATATCCAAACCTGCATTTATTTGGCTTGCTTTATTTGCATTGGAGAAAGGTACTCCATTAATCAGTGCTTCGCAGCATTCCTCCACAGCTCCATTTACTAATGTGTTAAATAACTTGAAACTTACATATTTAAATTTAGAATTTATGCTGCTTTCTAATAATTCCACCTTAGTTTTTATGAACTTATCGCATAAGAAATCCTGGCCTTCCAATTCTGCTATCTGCTGAGCTAGTTTCTTTTCCTGCCCTGTAAGTTCTGCAATTCTTGCCTTTAGCTTTTCGTTTTGCTCTTTTAGGCCTAAATCATGATTAATTTTTTCAAGTTCACGTTCTAAGTTTGACTTTCTTGCCCTAATATCTTCTACTAAGCTATTGCTATCAATTGGCTCTGCTAATTTTGCTTCAAGTTCAGTCACCTGCGACTCAATTCGCTGATATTCCTCATTAGCTTCCAGGTTCACTTCCGGAGTAAAATTATTAATTTTCCCCTGCAAATCAGCTTTTTTATTATACAATTCAGCCAATTTTGAATTATAAATTTCTAAGTCCTGGTTTGATTTATCAAGCTCCATCTTAATATCTTCCATCTTGGATTTTTTAGCTTTACCTATAGAATTAATATCTGCAAGTTTTTTGGCTTTGCTTTGGTTGAAATTCTCCTGGAATTCTTGCTTTTTAGCTTCAATATCTGCTGCTTCAAAAGGTCTTCTGCAAGTGGGGCATATGAATTCATCTTCTGGTATAATTAATGTTTTCTTATTTATAACACCCCACTTATCTCTTAGCTCTTGAAGCTGTTTATCAATACTTACTATATCTGTATTCATAATCTGAATGTTATTTGTTAGCCTGCTGACCATGCTTTCATTCTTGGAAATTTCACGTTCGCATATACTAAGCTCCTCATATAACTTTTTAATTGGAAGTTGTGCAGCACTCTTTGCTTCATACTCAATAGATCTTAATTTATCCTTAAGTTCATAAACTTTATCCTTTTCATTTAGATATTCATCATTGATTTTTGATTTATCAATTAATTGTTCCTCCAGAGACTTAATTGAAGATACTATAATTGGTTTCCTATTCTGCAATAAATCAAAATTAATATCTACAATTGAGTTATTGCACTCATCAATTCGGAAAGGTAGTGATTTTATATCATCATTAAGTTTTCTTTTTCTAGCTGCAATTGATTTTTTCAGAGTATCAATATCAGTATCATTCAATGCTGATATAAGTGGCTTCAGCTCTGAGTTATAATCAATAACATCATTGCAATCAATGTCTCCAATAATATCTAAAATAGTTTTTCTTCTATCCTGCCATTTCAGATTCATGCTAAAATATGTTGGATTGCTTATCAGTTTAAAAAGGCTCTCATCAATAATTCCGTTTATTTTTGCCTTATACTCAGATTGCTTTGAGGGAACCTCATTGATATAATAGAGCGTTTCATGTCCTGTTAGCTGCCTATCAGCCTCGCCTTTCTTTTTAGTCCATTTTTCTTTATAAGTTTTTGAAAAAACTAAATCCTTTCCATTAACATTTATGCATCCAGTTACACTATGCTCTAATCCATGAAGGATTGTTCCAGTGCTGTCATAGGTTTTTATTTGAAAATTACTTTCCTTATCTCCTACAATTCTATCCTGACTATCTTTATCAAATAGCAGCCATGTAAATGCATCAAAGATAGTTGTCTTACCAGTGCCATTGTCTCCGTAAATATTGGTTGTTTTGTCAAAGTCCAAAGATAAATCCTTTATACCTTTAAAGTTTTTTAGGGTTAATTTTTTTAACTTAATTGCATTCATCTTTATACCTCCTTAAATATATTTTTGAATTTTCTAAGCCCTTCCCAAGTAGGCTCTACTCCGATATCCTTGCATGATTTCATATATTTATTTAAAATTTTTATATTCATGGTAACCTCCTTGTCATCATTCTCATTTACCTTGCATAGAATATAATGGGAAGAAGTTTGATTTTTAGCTTTTAAAAAAACTTAGGCTTTTCAGCCTGTTAGCTTTTGTATTAATACCATTCAATACTTCCACCTTTAGTTCTATAAACTCTTAACCAACCCCAAGTGAAGTTAACTTTTATTATTAAGTCATGGTCGGGTTGTTCAAAATGTTCATAGCCAATCAGATCTTTCTTATATTCTTCACTTTGCAATTCTAAGTATTGTCTGAATAATAATTCTCCTTGAAGTTTGTTTAACGCTACGGTATGAATTTTTACATCTTTTTCTCTAGTATCATTTTCAATTTGCCATTTAAGTAAATTGATTTGTCTTTTGATTTTATTGGTATCGTCTGGAATTATAAACTTCATCACTTTAATCACCTCTATATATTTAGGCTATTTCAGTTCCGGTAATAACTGCTGTAATGCTTAACAACTTTTTATGAGATTTTTCAAGCTGCTCCCTTAGTTTTGCATTTTCTTCTTCAAGTTTTATTTCATTTTCTGTTTTATAACCATTTACTATAACTCCCATGTAATCTTCCAATGACTGCTCAGATATACGATATTCAGCTCCAACTTTGAAAGCTTTTAGCCTACCTTTCTGAATTTCCGATTTCACTGTTGCTATTGTACAATCCAGTATCAGAGATACTTCAGAAGTCTTATAGGATTTCAAAATATTCACCTCATCTCTAGTTATTTTTGTTTACTATCAAGTTAGTTACATTTGCACATCTGGTACATTTAACTTGCACTATTAAACTGCCTTTAAGTCTATATTTAAAAAATAGTTTATTACATGTAGGACATCTAAACTCTTCCATTTCGTTAAAATTATCTTTCATAGAAACCCTCCTATTGTTTAGCGCCCCTGCATCTCCCTGTTCCACGAAACCCAATATTAAATTATTTATTTATGTCTTTTAATGGTGCTAGATAACACCTCTCTTCTAATGTTTTTATAGTTTCTTCCAATAGCACTTTAGTAAATATTGCTGTAACTTCTACTCCTTGAAATTCTGTTTCTACAAGCTTTAATATTTTATCTATAGTTTCTTGTCTTTTCTCTTGTGTAACAGTTAGTTTTATTTCACTCAATCTGTTACCTCCTTATTTAGTACAAGCTATATCAAATAATGAGATTTGGTCAGTTACTCTATCAGCCTTTATAACTCTTATACTTTCATCAATTACATTCAATGAATCTCTTAATACTTCAACAGGTATGTCTTCCCATTTGGTAGCATTTAATTTTATAAGAACCCTTTGCTTAACAAGTTCATATTCCTCATCTGCTTTATCTATGCCAAGTCTTTTCTTAATATATTGGCTTATATTCTGCTTTTCAAAGCTAGTAGGTCGATAGTAATGGGAACATTTTTCTTCTATTGCATCAATCTTTTGAGATACCATGCCGTCTATTAAAGTTGTTAACTCTGCTTTAAAACAATTTAAAGCTTTACTATTGGTAATATACCCTTCCATTTCATTAAATCTTTTTACATATTTTGCGGTAAATAAAATACCTTTTTCTCCCGTAAATTTATTTGCTATAAACTCGCAGCCCATTTTAGTGAATAAGTAACAAGGATTCTCTTTACCACTTTCATCTTTGTAAGATGATTTTATGAAGTAATCACTCACACCCATTTGGGAGTCAGTTAAAATTTCAATATATCCTTTTCTGTCTTTACCGCCTTCTAACTTTCTTAAAATCTTGTAATGTTCAATCCCCATCATCTCAGCTACTTCTCTACTGTCTAATGTTGGTTGTTTAACTTGCAATTTGTTCATCACTTTCCATCCCTTTCTTCACTTAAAATTTTTTAAAACTGCATAAACTAAATAGTAACCTTTAGGTTGACCTCACTGTCAAAAAAAATATTGTGTGGAACATTTAGGATTGAAGTCAACTTTTTAACTTCTGCAACTGTAAATAAATCAGGGTTATTTTCCTTTGTATTATAATTTGCAATACCCATACCCATTAATTTAGCAGTTTCCTCTTGATTTAATCCTTTTAGTATTCTGAATGCTTTAATTACATTTGCCATATTTTCGCCTCCTTATGTAACTTTTAAGTTGACTTATTATAATTCTATTGTAGTAGCTTTAAAGTTGACTGTCAATAGTATTTTAATCAAATTTAATAAATTTATGCTTAAAAAATAGAAAAAGTATATTTAAAAGCGACTTTAATTTATTTTGTCACCTTTTAAGTTATAATATAATTAAGAATAAAAGAGGTGAAATCATGGAAAATATTACAGGAAATAGAATAAAAGATTTAAGGTTAAATTTAAATCTAACGCAAGAAAAATTGGGCAATATTTTACATGTTACAAAGCAGTCTGTTAGTAAATGGGAACGTGGTGAAAACATTCCTGAGCCCTCAATTTTAAAACAACTTGCTAATATGTTTAATTGTTCTACTGATTATCTACTTGGAACAACAGATATAAAAAATCACCCGGATAATTTATCTACTGATGACAGTAAATTAAATAAAAATCATAATTTGAAATTAAATGAAAAAGATGAGAAAGATATAGAAAAAAGAGTTGCCGAGATAAAAAAGGGGTTTTTGGAAAACCAAGAAGGATTAATGCTTTCTGGTAATCCAGTTTCTGAAGAAGCAGTTCAGAGTATAATAGATGCTCTTGAATTTGGAATGAGACAGGCAAAGGTAATTAATAAGAAATATACTCCTAAAAAGTATAGAAAAGATAATGAATAATATTAATATAAATTAGGGCTAATGGTTGGTGGACTGGGGGGGAGTTTATATTGAGAAAAATAATTAAAAAAGAAATAAATAAATTAATTAGAAAATATAAAACCAATGATCCATTTGATTTAGCAGGTTTTCTTAAGATACAAGTTTTATTTTGGGACTTTCCTGAAGAAGTAAATGGATTATATCAGTATGAGAAGAGAGAAAAATTTATATATATTAATTTCAATCTCTCTTCTAAAAGAAGAATTATTGTTTGTGCACACGAGCTTGGACATGCTATATTGCATTCAAAATTAAATTCTACATTTTTAAAAGAGTATACTTTCCTAAATATAAATAAATATGAAAAGGAAGCTAATTTATTTGCAGCAGAATTAATAATTGATGATGAATTATTGCAGGAGTATCCAAATCTTACTTTGAATCAGATATCTACAGCAGAAGATCTACCAATAGAATTATTAGAACTCAAATTTAAAGATTTGAGTATTTTTTGAACCCTTTTCAGAAAAATTTTCTATATTTGTATTATGATGAAAAATGTCAAAATAAATAAAATAATATACTAATTTATAATATAACCACCATTAAGAGAGCCTTTGAGCACCTGCCCTTTATATAAATATGAAAATAAGTTTTTTTAACTTATAATATATTAAAAATAGAGGCGTTTAATCATGGAAAATCAAAATTATTATGTGCCCATTTTAAAATGGAAAAGAGGTGAACAAATAGCATTAGAAAATCTATCCCAAGCAAGTAAATCAAGGATAATACCTTTAATTGAAATACCGCCTATTGATTATGATTGGGTTAATAACACTCCTAAGAAAACAATTGATGCGCATATCGCTGATTTTTGTAGCCAAGTAAGCAATCATTGGGGGACTAATAAATTCTTTTTAGATTTATGTTGGATCGAAGGAGATGGTCTTCTTAGTAATGGAAAACATCCTATTGATCATATTATCACTGAAGCAACAACATACAATTTAAATATTGCTCCAGTAGTTGGGCTAGACAGAAGTCAAGGATATATCCAGTCAATATCTAATTTAATACAAGATGGCAAAGTAAATGAATTATGTATTAGGGTAGAAACCGATGACTTCACTGGAATAAATCAATCGTTGACTGCTCTTCTAAACAAATTAAATATAAACAGTACCCAATGTCATCTAATTATAGATTTGAAGGAAATATCCTCTAATAATCTTTCTCTATATCAAGTAATTATACCAATGTTTTTAAGTAACTTGTTAAACTTAAATTCTTGGATGAGTATTGCTCTCTGCGGAACAGGTTTCCCTATTAATTTATCATCAATTTCAAAAAACTCGCATGCACAAATACCAAGAACAGAATTTACTTTATGGCAGAATCTTAATTCTTCTAATAGTTTACCTATAACAATTCAATATGGCGATTACTGTATAGCAAATCCTGAGCTTTCCGATGTAGACCCAAGAGTAATGAATATGAGTGGAAACATAAGATATACAACCGATAATAGTTTTTTAGTATACAAGGGTGTTAATACCCGTAACAATGGGTTTGCCCAAATGCAACCCATGTGTAAACAGGTAGTAGACTCTTCCCATTACTGTGGTCCTACTTTTAGCTGGGGTGATGATTATATTAATAACTGTGCACTTGGAAATGCTTCTACAGGAAACGCAGAAACCTGGAGACGGGTTGGCACCAATCACCACATTGAATTTATAGTTGATCAGCTCTCCAATCTTTCCTACTTTTAAGTTGTCTTCTAACATAATATTTTGTTTCTTCAAGGGAGAGACTATTGGCAAGTCTTTCCCTCAATACCCTTCTTGATTTCCCTTTATATCCCTTAATCAAATTAACTTCCTCAAGTATTTGAATAGCTTCATCCCTCCAAAGTAATTGTGCTAAAGCCATTGCATTTACATTAGGGTTTTGTTTAGTTTTTCTTATAATTTTGGATTCCATATTATTATTAGAATTTAATTTAGCCACAGTTATTCCCCACCACTTTGGTACTAATTCCTTTACCTTATTTAGATGATTGGGACCTGTTACTATAGTAATAGTATCCATAACTTGATTATATATATTTATTTGATTTGGCAATCTCTCAAGAGTATCGCTTTCACTTTTAATTTCATACCCGTGCATAGATCCATTTACTACTGCAATATCTATTCTAGCATTTCCCTGGCATAAACTTAATTCGTCAACTACTATTGTACCTGGTTCATTAATATATTGATTCTTTATATTAATATGTAAAAAATCCCGTATGTCTTTATCACGAGTTTTCATACCATCTCACCTTTTCATAATTTAAATTTATATCTTATTTTATTATAAACATATTTTTTTACAACTATCAATAATATTTATAAAACTCTTAAGTATATCTTGCAAAAAATAATACAATTCTATATTTATCAAATTTGTATTGACATACAAACATTAGTTTGCTATATTATAAACAGAAACCCAAGTGAGATTCTTATGAAATCCAATATATTATAGAGGCTTCACGAAACCCATACAAGCTTTTTAGCTTTGTATTGGGTTTTTATTATTTTTTGAATTAAAGGAGGAACTTCTATGAGAGGAAGCGTAAGAAAAAGAGGAAGTGGTTGGGAGTATACTGTTGATATGGGTAAGGATCCCCTGACTAATAAAAGGTTGAGAAAATCAAAAAGTGGTTTTAGAACTAAAAAGGAATGTGAAGCAGCCTTAGCAGAAATAATCACTAAACTCGATAAAGGTGAATACTTTGAGGCATCCGATATGAATTTAAAGGAATATCTTATATATTGGCTAGATATTTATAAATCTAAAATTGCTCCTTCAACATTGCAAAGATACCAGGAGTATTCTAATTATGCAATTAAACATATTGGTAATATTAAACTAGAGAAATTAAAGCCAATAAATTTGCAAAAACTTTATGTTAAACTTGAAGAGACATTAACCTCTGGTACTGTGTTGAAAGTTCATAGAATGTTACATTTGGCATTAAAACACGCTGTTAATTGGCAAATGATAAATAGTAATCCTGCGGATGCAGTTACAGCCCCTAAGGCTAATAAAACTGAAATGAAAGTGTGGTCACCCGAAATATCTGCTAAATTTATGAACGGCATCCGTGGGACTACTGCTTTTTTACCCGTTATGTTAGCACTTACCACTGGTATGAGAAGAGGAGAAATATCTGCATTAAAATGGTCAAATGTTAACTTTAAAGATGGTTTTATTTCTATTACTCACAATATGCAAAGAGTAGATGGAAACCACTATGAACTTAAACCACCTAAAACTGATAAATCAGCTCGTACTATAGCAATGATGGATATTACAATTAAAGAGTTAAAAGAGCATAGAAAAAAGCAACTTGAAATTAAACTATTAATGGGATATGAATATAAAGATGAAAATTTTGTATGTGCTTGGGAAGATGGTAGACCTTATACACCTCATTATATTTCTGATATATTCAGAAAATATGTATTAAAATTAGATTTTCCTAAAATCCGCTTTCACGATCTAAGACATACACATGCTACAATGCTGTTATCTAAAGGTGTACATCCAAAAGTGGTAAGTGAAAGATTAGGTCATTCAACTATTAACATAACACTTGATACTTATTCACATGTTCTACCTAATATGCAGAAAGAAGCTGTGAAAAAATTAAATGTTTTATTTGATTAAATTTTAATGTCGTCAAAATGTCGTCAATGTACTTCTAAGAAGTTAAAAAAGGCTTTAGAAAGTTTATTGTTAAACCTTCCAAAGCCTTTAAATATCAATTGGCGGGAGCATGTGGGAATCGAACCCACCAATGACGTTATTAGCGCCACAACACAGTTTTGAAGACTGGTAAGTACACCAGTACACATCTACTCCCATATTAAATATAATCTAATGTACAGTAGTTAAATTATGCTTACGATTATTAATCTTATATTAAAATCTTAATTATGTCAATACTCTTTTATCATCTACTCTTTTAGTTAATTTAATATAATCAAAATATTCTATAATGGCTACCGCATATTTTCTACTAGTATTAAGCAAATCTCTAAACTCACTTAATGTAATAGATCCTTTTTCATTTATATACCTTATTACTATGTCCTTTGCTTTATTATAACTGCTTAATGAAAGGGATATATCCTCATTAATTTTTATAATTTCACCATTTTCAATTAAGGAATCATATACCATCTTAAATGTTTTTTTATCCTTTTCTTTGCTAGCTAACTCTTCATACTTTGGAGGTGAAAAACCCGCCTTATTATATATTAATATCAATTTTTCCTTTATTTCCTTTTGTTCTTTCGTATATTTTATACTAAATGTATTTAAAGAAATATAATTACCATTAATATTTATTATGCCCTTCTCAGCTAATATGTGCAAAATCTCATCATATATTTTTTGTTTTAATTTCTTTCCAAAGACTTTGCCTTTTATTTCCTCTTTTGTCATACCAACTTTTAAAGGGTTATCCATATGAAATTTTTCTAATTGGTGAACCATGAGTTTTGCTTTTTCATCCATATATTTAACATGAATATATATGGGATTATTGTCAATTAGCAATTCTATTATTTTTCCATGTTGTTTTAAATTATTTATTTTCTCTTCTATGATATTGGATTTTAAATCTATGGATTTTTGTATTAAAGATTTATCAGGAAATTTTGGGCTTAGATTTTCAATAATATTTTCTAATATACTTTCTGTACTCCCACTTTCTTTAATCTTTAATTCATCAATGTGGCCTTGGTCAAATTGTTTAGCCTTCTTACTTAAAGGTTCTATTATAATTCCCCCGCCTATAGTATACATGGGCGAATAATTTCTTATAACAAATCTATCATCTTTTTTGCAAGCAATAGGGCTTTCAAGCCTTAATTGCACATAAGCATTTTCCCCTGGTTTTATCTCTTGTTTATCTAATATTATTACTCTACACAATAATTCTGAAGTACCATGATGAAGTCTTACTCTTTGTCTATTCTCCAAAGGCCTATTATTACTTTGTAAATAATGCAGATTACAGTCTACCATAAGGGATGGTTCCATACTATCAACAGCCGATACAACATCTCCTCTTCTGATGTCCTTCACCTTTATATTAGATAAGTTCAAAGCAGATCTTTGTCCAGCTTCAGCTAGTTTTATTTTTTCATCATGAACCTGTATTTCTCTAACTTTACACTGAATTTTAGAAGGATATATCTCTACCATATCACCTTCCTTTACGCTGCCATTTAATATGGTGCCAGTAACTACAGTACCAAAACCACTTACAGAAAAGACCCTATCCACAGGGAGTCTTAAACTTCCTACAGTATTTTTACTTTCAACTTCCTCTGTAATAGAATCTATAGCATTTACTAACTCTTCTAACCCCTCTTTAGTTGTAGAAGAAACTAATTGTATCTTTGCATCCTGCAGAAAGGTTCCTTTCATTTCTTCTTTTACTTCTTCTATTACCATATCCAACCATTGACTATCTACTAGATCTATTTTAGTTATAACTATAATACCCTTTTTTACATTAAGAAGCTGTAGTATCTGTAAATGCTCTTTGGTTTGAGGCATTACTCCCTCATCTGCCGCTATAACCATAAGCACTAAATCTATGCTGCTTACTCCTGCTAACATATTTTTTATAAATTTTTCATGTCCAGGTACATCTATTATTCCCCCCCTTCTCCCTGATGGCAAATCAAAATAAGTAAATCCTAAATCTATGGATATACCTCTTTCCTTTTCTTCTTTTAAATTATCTGTATTTCTTCCTGTCAGAGCCTTTATAAGTGTTGTTTTACCATGATCAATATGCCCTGCAGTTCCTATAACTATATGTTTCATTTTTTATATTCTCCATTTCACTTTAAAGCTTATCCATAACCTTAAATGCCTCAGCAATTACATTAAAATCATCATCATCTATTGTCCTTAAATCCATTATTATCTGTTCCTTATTCACCCTTGTGATTATTGGAATAATATTTTTTCTAAGGCTTTTTTCTATTTCCCAAGCTTTATACTTATTGCTATTAATTTTCAAAACAAAGGTTTCTATTGTTTCTTCTGGCATGGATCCTCCACCCACCATGGAATAATCCTGTTCTAAGGAAAAAGTAAAATTATTAAGCCCTCTTAATTTTCTTTTAAGCTTTTCTCCCCTTTTTTTATGTACTTCCTTTGGAGTTAGAAGCATATAAAGAGTAGGAATATTTTCTATTGCCTTTTCCTCATTTAAATACATCTTTAAGGTTCCCTCAAGGGCAGCTAAAGTCATTTTGTCTATTCTAAGTGCTCTTGTCAATTGATTTTTTTTAATTTTTTCTATGAGAGGCTTTTTCCCAATAATAATTCCTGCTTGAGGTCCACCTAGCATTTTATCTCCACTAAAGGTTACTATATCCACACCTTCTTTTATGCTATTTCCAACTGTTGGCTCATAGTGAAATCCATACTTTGTAAAATCTATTAAAGTGCCGCTGCCTATATCCTCTATCACTGGTATATTATTTTTCTTACCCAATTGAACTAAATCTTTTAGAGGGACTCTTTCTGTGAAACCTATTATTTTAAAATTAGAGCTATGAACCCTTAACAAAACCCCTGTATTTTCATTAATATTATTTTCATAATCATAGAGATGAGTTCTATTAGTAGTGCCCGCCTCTATTAATTGTGCACCACTAAAGCTCATCACATCAGGTATTCTAAATGAACCACCTATTTCTACTAATTCCCCTCTGGATACTATGGCTTCTTTATCTTTGCATAAAGTGTTTAAAACTAAAAGCACCGCTGCTGCATTATTATTAACCACCATGGCAGCTTCAGCTCCTGTTAATTCTTTAATCAGCTCTTCTACATGATCATATCTAGAGCCTCTGCATCCTTTATCTATATTATATTCTAGATTACTATAACCTGACGCAATCTGTATTACATTTTTTATAGCTTCATCACATAGAATTGATCTTCCTAAATTAGTGTGTATTATAATACCTGTAGCATTGATAACCCTTTTTAAATGTAAGTCATTTTTCTTGCTTATGCAAGACAATATAGTTTTTATAATATCCTCATGGGTAAACTCAGTTATTTCCTCATTGATTATTCCATTTCTATACTGCTCTATACTTTCCCTTATACACTGAAGGATTAAAGTCCTAGAATTTTTTTGCATCTCCTCTATGAGTATTTTTTCTTTCAATAGTTCATCAATTTTAGGCAGACTTCTTAATAATTCATTTTTATTCATCAGCTAATTCACCTTATTCCACTATTATAATTTTTTCATCTAATGGAATTACTTCTCCTATAATTGAAGATTCCAATTCTAAATCTGATAACTCTTTCATTATATTTTCACTATAATCTTTAGATATTGAAAATAAAAGACCTCCTGAAGTTTGTGGATCAAATACTATATCCTCTAGCCATTCAGGTACATTTAACAAATCATATTTTCCTTTTAAATAATCTTTATTTCTATAAGTTCCTTCTGGTATAATCCCCATATTAGCGTATTCTTTAGACTCTTCTATATATGGAATTAATTCTTTATAGATTTTAAAGCTCACCTTAGACGCATATGCCATTTCATAGCTATGTCCCATAAGTCCAAAGCCTGTTATATCTGTGCAAGCTGTTACATCATATTTATTTATAATTTCTCCAGCATATTTATTTAAGGTTTTCATTACCCTTACAGCCTTTTCATATGCTTCCTTTGAAGCAATTTCACCTTTTATAGCTGTATTAATTATGCCCGTACCAAGAGGCTTTGTTAGGATTAATACATCTCCTACAAGTGATCCAAAATTTTTTAAGATTCTATTTGGATTTACTATTCCTGTAACAGACAGTCCATATTTAGGTTCATTGTCATCTACTGAATGTCCTCCAACAACTACCGCTCCAGCCTCTAACACCTTATCTGCTCCACCATTTAATATCTGGCCCAAAATTTCTATAGGCAAACAGTTAGGGAAACACACTATATTTAATGCAACAACAGGCTTACCTCCCATAGCATATATATCACTTAAGGCATTAGCTGCAGCTATTTGGCCAAAAGTATAAGGATCATCTACAATTGGTGTAAAGAAGTCTAAAGTCTGTATCATCGCCGTGTCTTCATTTAATTTGTAAACCGCTGCATCATCAGAAGTTTCTATTCCAATCATTAAGTTTTTATCTTCCATCTTAGGTAAACTGCCTAGTATTTTTGAAAGGACCTCCGGCCCTATTTTAGCTGCTCATCCTGATGTTCTAGACATAGAAGTAAGTTTTACCATGAAATCCACCTGCTTTCCGTCATTCTAATTATAAGACTAATCTTATTATATATTATCGATAAGTTTTTTTAAATACTGCAGCAATATATGAATCTTATCTAACATCAATTTTATCTTTTAATTTTTCAAAAGTTTTTTCTCCAATTCTATCCACCTTTTTTAGCTCTTCTATAGAGTTAAAGCCTTTATTTTTCTCCCTATAATCTATTATCTTTTGTGCTGTTACTTCTCCAACTCCAGGAATAGTTCTTAATTCTTCTTTTGATGCTGTATTAATATTAATTTTCCCTTGATTATTAATACCATCTTTTTCAGCTTCCAAAGTATCCCCTTGGTTTTTTATTTTATCTACATATATGTAATCTTCATCCTTAATTAATTTTGCTAAATTCAATTTGTCTTTATCTGCATTTTCTGAAAATCCTCCAGCAATTTTAATTGCATCCTCTATCCTGCTATTTTCTTTTAATTTGTATACTCCTGGCTTTTCAACTGCACCATTTACGTAAATGGTAATGATATCATTGGTATGTTCTTTTTCAATGCTATCTGTAAATATCTCTTCTTTACTATTTGCCTTTCCAGATGAAGATATAATATATCCTACACCCATAAAAAAAATAAACATGGTCAATATTACTATAGAGCCTATTACTTTTTTCTTTTCCTTCAAATAAATACCACCTACTCCATATATTCTTTAACTAAATTATTGACAATTTTGAAAAATTTAATATCGCATATTAGAACAATTTTTGATATAATTACTTTTAAGAACGCAAAGGAGGATGAAATGAGAAAGTTATGTATTTTTTTATTAAGTTTATTATTTGTTTATAGTATAAATTTAAATACAACAGTAAAGGCTCAAGGTGTCCCGCCTAAAGTTTCAGCAGATGGGGCAGTTTTAATGGATGCCGCTACTGGTAAAATATTATATGGAAAGAACATGGATAAACCCTATCCACCTGCTTCTACAACTAAAATAATGACCGCACTATTAACTTTAGAAAGATGTAATTTAGATGATGTAGTAGTAGTAGGCAAGAACCCACCTCTTGCAGATGGAAGCAAAATATATATCAATGAAGGGGAACAATTTAAAGTAAAAGATCTATTATATGCTTTACTCTTAGCATCTGCCAATGATTGTGCTGAAGCCTTAGCCGAACATATAAGCGGATCTAATGAACAATTTGCCAAACTTATGAATGAAAGGGCAAAAGAATTAGGCTGCACAGATACCAACTTTGTAAACCCCAACGGTTTATATAATGATAAACATAGAACTAGTGCCAAGGATTTAGCTCTTATAATGAGGGAACTTGTAAAGCATCCTGAATATACGAAAATAGCCACTACACCTTCTTATAAAATTCCACCTACTAATAAGTCTAAAGAAGCTAGACCTCTTTGGAATGGAAATAAATTAGTTCAAAAATCTTCTATATATTATTTTAGTGGCTGTGAAGGTGGTAAAACTGGATACACAGTTCAATCAGATCATTCTTATGTAGCTAGTGCAACTAGAAATGGACAAAGACTTATAGTAGCTCTAATGCATGATAAAAACAAAACCTTTTTCCCAGATTCAATAAATCTTTTTAACTATGGATACAATAATTTTCAACTAGTTAAAATGTATTCTAAGGGTGATGTTGTAACTAACTATAGTGAAAAGGGTTTAAATATAAAGTTATTAGCTGGTGAAGATTTTTATTATGTAAAAGATAAGAATGATGCTGCAAAAGCTACATTAAAAATAGAAAATAAAGATTTAAGTTCGCTATCCTTCAAAAATGGTGATAATGTTTTAAATGCTTCTGTTACTTTGAAAGGTGCTCCTATAGAGAATTTAAAATTATTAAGTGATTCGGATCATATTGTAAACATTTCCACAGCCTATCAAAGTATGACAAATAATGTAGGCAAAGTTATAACAGCTATGGTTTCTGTGGTTATACCTATAATTATTATAACTTTTATTATAAGACGTATAAAACTAAGAGCTAATAATTAATTTTTAATTATTAGCTCTTTTTCTTAATATATCTATTAAGTTATTAATGTCCTTCGGTAGATCACATTCTAAATTGATTATTCTTCCGGTTCTTGGATGAGGAAAGGATAATCTGTAGGCATGCAAAGCCTGTCTATTAATATAATTTGAATCATCAAATCCTTCTCCATATAAAGCATCTCCAAATAAAGGATGACCTAAATGGGTCAAATGCACCCTTATTTGATGGGTTCTTCCTGTTTCTAAACTAAGGCTTATCAATGAAGCTTTATCATAATTTTCTACCACATTATAGTGAGTTATACTTCTTTGTCCCTTATCATCTACTATTCTTTTAATATTGCCTTCTCCTGGTCTATAAATAGGCAAATCAATTATCCCTTCAGGCTTCTCCATAACACCATGGGCAACTGCTAAATATCCCTTTTTAAATGTATTTTCTCCCATATCCCTTGCCAAAGCCATATGAGAAAATTGATTTTTAGCAACTATTATCAAACCTGATGTGTCCATATCCAATCTACTTACTAATCTTACTATACAGTTTTCACCCTTACTCTTAAAATAATATAACAAGCCATTGGCTAAAGTTCCATTTGGATGACTCTTAGTTGGATGAACTACCATACCTGGGCTTTTATTAACCACTATTATATCTTCATCTTCATATACTATACTTAAATCCATTTTCTCTGGCTCTATATTCTGACTTTCTTTCCTTTGTACACATATATCTACTATATCACCTTGATTTAGTATATGTTTAAGATCAGCTCTCTTTCCATTGACTCTAATTCTTCCTTCTTTAGCTGCACCTCTTATCAATCTACCAGAAAGCTTTAAATCAACTCTTAAAAATTTTTTTAACTTCAGTTTTTCACTCTTATCATATTTGAAGTTTAACAAACTACTCATATGCCACTCCTCAAAATTATTTATTAAAGTTCTCTCCTATTAACACAGTAATACTTATATCTCCATTTCTAGAATTATCAATTTCCACATTATTTATATGGAAATCCCTTTTAATTAGAGGTATAAATTTTTTATCTATGCCACTTACAATTATCTTGGACTTAGCAGTTTTTTCTCCATTGCCTGTTGTTACATTGGAATATCCTTTTTTCTTTACTTCAGAAGACAAATTTCCTGCTAATCCGGTTATATTAGTGCCATTTAATATGTGCACTTTTATATTGCTTTTATCCATTGAATTTTCATTACTACTGCCTGGGACTTCCTGTAAAGCCAGCAGTAAGTCTCTATTTGCCTTTTCATCATATATAAAATATGAAACTCCGCCAATATATTTTGACTCACCCTTCAATGTAGTTATATTCATTTTTTCTTTATTTACTTTAAGAAAATTATAAGCATATTTTATTATTTCCTCTGGCCTCATATTTGTTTCTGCATATTTAGGCAAAGTTGCCATTATGCTTGGAAGCCTAGGTATAATAGCTGGGCTTTTAAATTTATCTATAACTTTATTAATGAATATTTGCTGATTTTCTATCCTTCCCAAATCTCCCTCTACTAATCCTGTACCATCATTGTTTTTTCTCCATCTAAAAAATTCTTCAGCTTTTTTCCCGTCTAAATGTACAGTTTCTCCCTTTTTAAAATGTATATGAAGATCTTGAGAAGCATCATCATAATTCATATTACGTGTAATTTCCATATCAATTCCGCCAATACTATCTATAATATTTCTAAATCCATTGTAATCTACTTTTCCATAATAATTTATATCTATATTTAAAAGTTTTTCTACTTGTTTTATAAGATACTCTGGGCCCCCTATAGCGTGAGCAGCATTTATCTTTTGGCTTTTCCCATTTATAGTTACTAAGGTATCTCTTGGTATGGAAACAATATTTAACTGTTCATTAATTTGATCATAGTTAATTAATATAATACTATCTGTTCTCTTAGGTTCATTTTTATTATTTGGATTTCCTATGTCCACTCCCATTAATAATATGTTTATGGCCTCACCTGCTAAAGCTTCTTTTCTTTCCACAGGAGCTAATCCCTCTCCAAGGTTTGAATTTTTACTAAAGCTCAACAGATAACAGTAGAAAAATACACCTAAGACAGCTATTATAAATAAACATATTAAAGAAACAAGTCCAGCTTTGCTTTTTCTTTTCTCTTTCATCTCTATTCACCTACTATTTTAATTAGATAATTTCTACCTTCTATAGTATTTAGATGAAGCATTTGACCTTTATCTATAACATATTTTATAGTTATATCAAAGGATTTAATCAATGCAATGTCCATATCCTTAAAAGCTAATTCCCTTAACTCCTCCACACCAGGATATTTTCTTAAAGGCTCTACATAATCAGCTAAATATATTATTTTTTCTAATAAGGTCATATTCTTTCTTCCTGTAGTATGATACGCTATAGCATTAAATATGCCCTTATCTTTTATTTCCATAGTATCTCTAGCAATTATAGCCCCTACTAAACCATGCAGAAGTTGAGGACTCTCTTCATAAATTGCATTAATTTTATATCCATGTTTTTTTGCTATATTTATTAATTCATATCCATTTATATTTTTAGCACAATCATGCACTAAACCAGCTATTCTAGCCTTATTTTCATCTTCTCCATAGTACTTAGCCATTGCAACAGCTGTATCTCTTACACTTAAACTATGAAGGAATCTTTTATTATCCAACTTATCCTTTAGATAAGTTTCCATATGCTCTTCGCTCCACATCCCTTAAATCACTCCTAATAGTAAAAATACAAACAAAAAACCCCCGTTATATATAAGACTTTAGATTAAATATAAAGCTTTAACTCCTTTATTGTATTATAGACACCTTCTGGGAGAAAATATCTCACATTTTTATTTTCCTTTATTAACCTTCTAACATCTGTAGATGATATATCTAATAATGGAATATCTAAAAAAATTATCTTTTTATTATATTTTTTTTCTACTCTCTCTTTTTGTCTTAATATAGCCCATTTGTTAAATCCTGGTCTATTGAAAACTACAAGCTCACATATCTCCATTATTTTATCTATATTTTTCCAACCATCTAATTCCATTAGACAATCCACTCCAGTAAGAAAGTACCATTGAATATCTTGGAAGCTATTCTTAAAATATTCTAAAGTCTCATAGGTATAGCTGAATCCGCTTTTTTTTATTTCATAATCACTTAATTCAAATTTTTCTTCTTCCCTTATTGCCATATTTACCATTTCATATCTAATGTATCCATCAGTTATTTCTCTATAGAATTTATGAGGGGGATTTCCTGAGGGAATAAATATTATCTTGTCAAGATTTAATTTATACAGCGCCTCATAGGCTATATGAAGGTGCCCATTGTGAATAGGGTCAAAGGTCCCTCCAAATATAGCTTGTTTTTTCATGATAAATCTAACCTCTCAATTATATTTCTATGGTAACTCTATTTTAGGTTTCTTTTTGGATCTTCTATACAATACCAATTTATTTCCTATAGCTTGAACGCCTTCACATTTTAATTCTTCACATATAATATCTGATGCCTCACGAGCAGTTAAACCACTATTGTTTAGTACTGAAATCTTAATTATCTCTCTTGCTTCTAGTGCATCTTCAACTTGGCTTAAGAAGCTTTCCTCTACTCCATCTTTACCTATCTGAAATATAGGCTGAATTGTGTTAGCAAGAGATCTTAAGTAGCTTCTTTGTTTACTAGTTATCATACTCTTCCTCCTAATAGTCTTCTAATCTTTTGTAAATTTTAATTTATTATTAATATTATAATACAAAATCAAATTCAAAGTTATTAAGTCTTACTGTATCTCCATCTTTAATTCCCATTTGAATTAATTCATCTAAAACGCCTTTATTTTTAAGCACAGTATGGAAATATCTTAATCCATCAGGATCATTTACATTAACACTATCAAGTAATCTATCTACAAAACTGCCTTCAACTATATACACATTTTCTTCTTTTCTTATAGTATAAGTAAATTTCTTTTCTTCCTCAACATATTTATCTTTTTCATCTATTTCTAAATCTGTTAATGGTATTGTTGATAATATTCTAGCTGCTTCCTTCATTACTTCAGCTACTCCGCTATTTGTAGCTGCAGATATCTTAAATACGCTTTTATAGCCAAGTTCCTCTACTTTTTTCTTAAACTCTAAGAAAACTGTATTGTCCTGTAATATATCACTTTTATTTGCAACTATTATCTGAGGTCTATCCCATAACTTTACGCTATATTTTTTAAGTTCTTCATTTATTTTTAAGAAATCTTCAAAAGGATCTCTTCCCTCTATACCAGAAATATCTACTACATGTATAAGTAATCTTGTTCTTTCTATATGTCTTAAAAAATCTAAACCTAATCCTATACCCTCCGAAGCTCCTTCTATTATACCTGGAATATCCGCCATAACAAAAGGCTCAATACCTGACATTGCCACAACTCCCAAATTAGGACTTAAAGTAGTAAAATGATAGTTAGCAATTTTAGGTCTAGCATTAGATGACATTGAAAGTATAGTTGATTTTCCTACATTAGGAAACCCTATTAATCCAACATCTGCAAGTACCTTTAATTCTAAAGCTATGTTTCTCTCTTCTCCAGGCATGCCTGGTTCTGCAAAATTAGGAGCCTGTCTTGTAGAGGTAGTAAACTTTACATTTCCCTTGCCCCCTTTTCCGCCTTTAGCTACTACAAACCTATCTCCTGGATGAGATAAATCTGCCATTATTTTCCCAGAATCAACATCTTTTATAACTGTTCCCATAGGAACCTTTATTAATAAATCTTCTCCAGCTTTTCCATAGCATTTAGACCCGGCTCCATTTCCCCCTCTTTCTGCTACATACTTCCTCTTATAAGTAAAATCCAAAAGAGTAGTCATATTAGCATCTGCTATTAAAACTACATTTCCACCATTTCCACCATCTCCACCGTCTGGACCTCCTAGTGGAATATACTTCTCTCTTCTAAAGGATACTGAAC
>ENA-UOOE01000973-UOOE01000973.1-fermentation-metagenome-genome-assembly--contig:-NODE-973-length-25562-cov-4.378798_pt1 | contig 25562 bp, 26 predicted proteins | sample MGYA00245776_ERZ724021 | MGnify/ENA primary metagenome ERZ724021 (study PRJEB28704, sample SAMN03018321) | fermentation metagenome | biome: anthropogenic terrestrial biome; feature: soil; material... | reverse complement strand
TATGAGAATTTTTGTAAAAGCCCCATTATTATGTATAGGAATCATGACGCCCACTCCCGGAAAGATAAAAGAGGTCGTGAAAGTGCCCTTTTCCAGGCCTAGAAAGAGGCAGAGCCTTTTCGTGAGCCAGGATTACATAATCCTCCGCTCCAAGCTCCTGGCCCGTTTCAGCGAAGAGATGCAAAAGGACCTGGAAAAACAGGAGAAGGAGCTAATCACCTGGAGCATCTGATACAAATGGCTGACAGTCCAAAAAGCTCTGACTGGTTGCTGGAACTGGGCGATGCTCGGGGAAAAGAAGACTGGACCGGCAAAGGCATTGCTCATGCCGTATCCGGATTCAGGTTAGGAGCAGAAGAGGCGGCTGTGATTGGCATATTCGGGATGTTGCTCTTATTGGTTGCGTCTGTGCCCAATGCAGAAAGCCAGAGCGTCTCTGGCAGCAATCTATTTCTCTTTGTGGCAGCAGTGTTGCCAGTAGTTTTTGTACTGCGGCTGCTAGCGGCAAGAGAAGACCGTCAGAAGACGACAGACCTCTTTCTCATGCTCGGCATGCTGCTCCTCATCTGGGAGGTAATTCTAGGAAAGCTGGATCTGCTTGATCCATTTCTGTTTCCGTCGCCTGAGAGGGTGTTTGACGTCTTCAGAGTGGATTACAGAATCATGCTGGTGGGAATGATCAGCTCCTTTTCTATACTCCTCTCTGGATACCTGCTGGGCCTGGTCGTAGCCATACCACTGGCGCTTTTCATCGGATGGAGAAAGAGGGCCTTTGATACGGCTTATCCAATAGCCAAGGCAGTATCGCCCATACCTCCCACTGTTTATCTGCCCTATGCTATTGTGCTCCTGCCCACCTTCAGCAGCGCCTCAGTATTTGTATTATTCATCGGAGCATTCTGGCCCATATTCGTCGGCACGGTGAACGGGGTCTTCAACATAGATCAACGCATCCTCAATTCCGCCAGGACGCTGGGACTGAAAGAGCATGTCATGCTGAGCAGGATCGTCCTACCAGCTGCTCTTCCTTCCGTGTTTTCTGGAGCCACTATTGCCCTGATCATGTCATTTGTGACCCTCACCGTGGCGGAGATGATAGCTGCGACTTCTGGCCTTGGATGGTACATCGAGTATCAGCATCAGTATGCGAATTACGACAAGGTCATCGCTGGGATGATTCTCATGGCAGCCTGCGTCGTTATTGTGATGTGGTTCTTTGATCGCATCCAGAAGCATGCCCTGAGGTGGCAGAATGCGGGAAGATTGTGAGATTTAGATTTCGTTTAGATTATGCAAAGGTCAATAAGGCTCCTGGAGCTGCCAGCATGTCGCGGGAGATGTGCTGCCCCTCAATAGCTGGGCCTGCCGCTGCCGAAGATTCATTCATAATTCCGGACTTCATTATCATTGCGACGGCATCGGCCCCCACCTCAGCTTTGATGGATGGTGCAACCAGCACATCGCAATCTGCGTTGATGCCCAAAGTCCGGCTGTCGAGAACCTTTGCTTCTCTATTCGGCACCAAAATGCCTTTTCTCATCAGAGCATCTAAACTGTAAATCAAGTCCTGCAGCTCCCCATTGGTGTAAAGACCAAGCTGCGTTGGATTTTCGCAAATTGCCATCGCTTCTACATCTTCAGAGCATGCCACCAGTTCTATCAGCCGGTTTATGGTTCTAACCACTATCCTGTGGGATAAGCTCCTGCCGCAGATCTGTGAAAAGAGAATATGATCTATCACATTCTTTCCTGTAGAGGGTGATGCAAGGTCTCAGCTCTGCTCAGAATATCGCCGCAGGAAAGGTCGATGGACAGCGCTCTAAAGCCGCTGCGCCCAGATCCAGAGCTATTTCAATTCCCATAGTTGCTATATCTGATCACAGGCCTTTGCATGAAAGAATTTGCCTCTCGGCAAATCTTGCTCATTTCATCACCCTCTTTAATCGAAAGGAGAAAGAATGACCCAGAGGAAGAATATGCAGAAAAAATTATTAAAAATTATGGCAGTGACGGCTCTTCTCGCCTTGCTGGCAAGCATCTCGTGCTTGTCTGCCTATGGCGCTGAAACAAAAGAAATACGTCTTGGATATCTGCCTACCACCGGACACGCACTGACATTTATGGCCAAGGAGCAGGGATTCTTTGCGGATCAGGGTCTCGATGTTCAGTTGTCGCAGTTTCCCAACAGCGCTGACGGATACAATGCTCTGACTGCTGGAAAATTGGATGTCATAGCAATGGGATCGACAGCTCCAGCAGTTTACATTGCCAAGGGCAACAATCTCAAGTACATCGGTGGCCTGATGGGCGAAGGCGCCGCAGCTGTTGTCAAGGAGGACCGAGCCTCAGAGCTGGGCCGCATCAATGATTTCAAGGGAAAGACTATTGCAACAGTTAGAATGTCGACCGGCGACGTGGTCTTCAGGAACGCCATGCATGAGGCTGGCATTGACTGGCAGAATGATGTGACCATCCAGGAGCTGAAGTCGCCCTCAATCGTCATGGACGCGGTCAAGACGGGAAAAGTTGATGTGGGAATTGTATGGCTGCCATACCAGCAAATAGCTGAAAGCCAGGGGCTGAAGGTGGTGCTCAATAGCGACACATTCTCTCCTGAGCATCCATGCTGCCGGTTCGTTGTGAGCGCTGCCACGCTGGAAAACGATAGGGATAGTCTGGTGAAGTTTGAAGCCGCCCTTATTCAGGCTTATGACTATATAAAGACCAATCCTGATGAGAGCGTAAAGGATGTCCAGAAATACGTGGATTTTGATAGATCGATAATCTATGATTCCATATTCTCTGAGCACTTCAATTTCTCGCCGGATCCTAATAAGAAGGCCATTGGGAAGTGGTGGGAGATGATGAATAGCATCGGATTCATAGACTCTGATGAGGATATCGACGAGCATATCGATACAACAGTCTATAAAGAAGCTCTGGACGGACTTGTCTCCAAGCAGCCGGACAACAAGAATTTCCAGGAACTTCTTGAAGCCTATAAGAAAAATAACGAATGATTTAGATTGGATCGCTATCTAATTGATCCATTTTTTTTTACACGTCTGCATTCATGCAAATTTGCCTAATTTCTCACTCATATATGCTCTTAAATCTTGCTAAATAGGCATCTTTTGATCCAATATGCACATGCATATACTATGGAATCTTATTATTGGGTATATCGAATGAGGTGACAAGAAATGGCAAAAGCATATTTGAAAATTGATTTAGAAGAAGGCAGCAAGAGATGAACTGAGAAAGATCGATGGAGTAAAAAGCGCAGAATTTGTGACCGGAATACATGATCTTCTTGCCCTGGTAGAAGCCAACAGCTATGAAGAAATAGTAACAACAAAATTAAGCGAAATCCGGAAGGTCGCAGGAATCCGAAAAACTGTGACTGATTTTGCATTTGATTGGTGAGTTGAATATAAAATCATAAATGCTTTTTTTTGCAGAATATCCAATTTGTCGGATAAGGATTCCTCTTTGAATTGCGATCCCTGCTCAATAGCCACTGCAAGCCCTTAATGATCTTCCTCTTTTTCAAGGTGCAAAGCTGATGGAAGCTAAAGGCAAATGCTGCGAACATATCATTTCAATAGCTCCTTGAGGTCATATCTGGTATCTATGATAAATCAGGAGCTACTTTGCTTTTCGTTTAGCCCTCGAAAGATCATAGTTGAAAACGATATCATATCAAAAAAATAAAAAGACAAAGGATAAAGGAGGCTTTGTGAGTTTACTTGGTCGGCACCTCCTGGTCAAGGCTCCTTTCCCCGACGAAGCCCGCATTTTTATCCATCAACTCGGATGGTTCATATTTCTGGTCGGCAAAATAGATCCCTCATTTTGCATCACACCAGCTACACCTCTTCATCAATGCACAATAAATGTTGAGATAGAGGCAAGATTTGCGGCTTTGCTTGAAAGTTTATACAACAGAAGAGTTCTCTTGATCCATGGCAAAGCTATTCGTGGGCATTGATCTTGGATCTACGACCGTCAAAGCAGTGGTTCTAAACGGTCAGGTCCTAGCCAGTGCCATTCGACCCACAGGTGCCAACTCGAGAAAAGCGGGCGAGGCAGTATTGGAGCAGGTTCTGGAGAGGTCAAAGGAGACGATCGATAGAATCGTAGCCACAGGATACGGACGGGTTTCGTTTTCTGCCGATGAGGTTGTGAGCGAAATCACTGCCCACGCCAAATGAAGCAATCTTCTCTTTCCAGATGCCCGGACGGTCATTGACATCGGCGGCCAGGATTCCAAGATCACCGGATTACAGCGACTCAGACAAAGGCCAGCTCAAGACCAGAATTGAGACCTTTGTGGAGATGCTCAGGGCTTCAAAAGCCTCCAAAAGATCCAGGGAACAAAAAGTCCCTTGAAGGCAAGGATGAAGAATTGTTCAAGCAATCATCAAAGTGATGGCCGCGATCTTCAGGACTAAATAGCAGAAGATTATGCTGCAAAAGATGTAGGTTGAAAGTTCATGGCAAAGAGAATGCTCATAGGAATAATGGGAATCCTCCTTTTTCTGTCAGTGGCTGCAGTGTCCGTTCAATCTAATAGCAGCGGCATTGAAGAGTCTCAAATCTCAGATGCATTGAACAACAGCTCTGCTAATATTAAAAGCGCTGTCAGCATCTAAGGAAATATCACTCAAGAGTGCGGCATGAGAGGCTGCTGGATTATTGTAGACGATGGAAGCGGCGCTATCCTGGTCGACCTTGAGCCCAACAATTTCACCATTCCTCTGAATCAGGTAGGCAATACTGCACAAGTCTATGGAAATGTGACTCTGGTTGAAGGAAAGAAGAAGCTGAAATTCGTTCCTGGATCGCCGTACATCATCGGCAAGAAGGTGGAGATCTCCGGCGAGATCAAACAGCCCCTGGTCTTAACTGGATAGGGGCCAAAAGATAAAATGCTGCTGCACAAAGTGATCCAGCCAGGAGAGACTGATCTCCTGCACCTTTTTTTAAGGCCGCCTGACGCGATTTATAAACCTTGCCATTCAGGCAATAGTTATGTTTTTCTGCAGATGTAAATATAATGCCTGCTTTTCTGGATCCATGCAAGACATGTGTATGAATCTAGAGCTGGTACCTGCAATGATGCCGCTAGAGCCAATCATTTCCCGAGCTGCATTGGATGGCAGAAGGGGAGACTTTGAGGCCGATGGAGACCAAGAATTCGGCCTTTTGAGACCGTCGTCAGATGAATTCAGAAGAGAGATCCTTGAAATAAGGAAGAACATCAAACTTTTAGCAGGGTAAAACTCAGGAGAATCAATTGATGGTAATAGGAATCACGATGATAAAGACCGTGCCTGGTTATGAGAAGGCAATCTATGAGTCCCTTAAGGATGCCGAGGGCTTCAAAAAAATCTATCATCTCTTTGGGGAGTTCGATTTCTTCGTTGTGCTTGAAGCGTCCGATAGGAAAGGCCTCGCTCATATCCTGGAGAAGGTGCAAAGCAGCAGGTACATTCTCGATACCTGGCCGCTCTTGGTCTCCAAGGATGGCGATAACTTAGTTTGCAGAAATGCCCCTCTCCCTGTAATGGAGACTTCATCTGCCCAGGCAAGCGGGCTGGCTGCAGGCTAGCCCAATCTGAAAAGAGCCAGCCGTCTTCAATGATGTCATGCCGGCCTTATGCCGGGCCGGCACCTCTTCTGATAATTGATATAAATTATTCGCCTCTTTCTCAAGGAGGCCAGTGGATCAGGCCCTGGCGGACCTGATTGCCTGGCTTGATTGCAGGGCAGGATCATCCGTCTGCAGCTACACGATACTCTGAGCCTCTTGGCAAATCTGGTCGTCATCTACTCTGCAACCACCTCCAGAGTTTCCGGGCTTAATCCATAGAGGCTCTGACGCGCATCCTGGAAATAGAAGCGCTCTTGAAGGACATGCTGCTCCTTCAACCTGTTCAGGGCATATCTCACCGTTCTCGGTGGAAGATAGGTCTTGGCGACGATATCTTTTTGAGTGAGGAGTATGCCTGATTCCAGCACTTTAAAGACAAGCTTTGCCGATGGCGGCAAGCGCTCTATCTTCGTGCTGGTCGATTCATTTTTGGCTTCGGCAAAGTAGATCCCTCATTTTACTGTTCACCTGACCAGTCCATGCTGCATTATCCATTATCAAGGCTGCTATTGCGGCAATATTGGCTCTCATGCGCCGGTGTTATGCAAAAAGTAATTAGGCAGATTCTGATTGATACTGAATAGAATCCATCCGAAAGACATGCGGTTTTAGATCAATAACTGTTCAGTGCAGCCAATCTCTCATTTATCAATTTTTCGATTAAAGCAATATTTGTGCATTTCTCTATTGATAAATATCAAGCCACTGTCTATCAAATAATGCCCATTTTGAGGTGGCAATAGTGACAAAAATAAGGAATATCGCAATATACGGAAAGGGAGGAATCGGGAAGTCTACGACCTCCTCCAATATCAGCGCTGCCCTCTCGGAAGAGGGCTACAAGATCATGCAGATCGGCTGTGATCCAAAGAGCGATTCGACAAACACCCTCCGCGGCGGCAGATTCGTGCCCACTGTTTTGGACAGGTTGCGAAGTGGCAAGAGAATCGAGACTGATGAGATAGTGCACGAGGGCTTTAACGGCATCCTCTGCGTGGAGACTGGAGGTCCCGAGCCCGGAGTGGGCTGCGCCGGCAGGGGCATCATCACCGCTATCGAGCTTCTCAAACAGAAGAAGATAATCGAGGAGTTCTCGCCTGATATCATCATCTACGATGTTTTGGGCGACGTGGTATGCGGCGGATTTGCCATGCCTATCCGAGAGGGGGTGGCCGAGCAGGTCTACACCGTAAGCTCTTCCGACTTCATGTCGCTTTATGCCTCCAACAATCTGTTCAAAGGCGTCAAAAAGTACTCCAAGAGCGGAGGTGCCCTCTTCTCAGGCATCATAGGCAATTCCATCAATCTGCCCATCCACGAGGATATCATTCAGGACTTTGCGGCCAATACCAAGGCCACCATTGCAGGATTTGTTCCCCGCTCTCTGACTGTCGCCAAGGCCGAGCTGCAGGGCAAGACCACTATCGAGGCCGATCCTGATTCAGAGCAGGCGGATCTCTACCGAAACCTGGCCAAAAGCATCGTCAATAACGAGAACCGGTATGTTCCCGGTCCACTTGGCACAGACGAGTTGAAGGCCTGGGCAGAGAGCTGGTATGACCGTCTACTGGAGCATAATAAGCAGCAAGATTGTCAAGCCTCCGAACCGGTTAAAAGCGATCTCAAGTACTATGAACTGAAGCCCGATAGCGTTAAACCAGAGGTGAGATGAAATGGCGTCCAATGATGCTCATAATCTGGTCGAGCCAGGCATCAATCTGAATGCTCCCACCTGCCCAAACAGAGAGCAGCGTGCACATGGCATCAACGTCTGGTACGGCCAGGCATCTCAACTTCTGGTAGAGGCAAGAGAAGGAAAGCTTCAGGCCAGGGACCGCGACTTTCAGCAGACCTCAGGCTGCGCTCTGAACTTCTACCTGGCCGTGCGGCTCAATACCATCCGCGATGCAGCTGTAATCTACCATGCGCCCGTCGGATGCTCGGCATCATCTCTGGGGTATCGAGAGCTCTATCGACATGTTCCAGTGAGCTTGGGCAGGCCTGAGAACTATGATCTGCATTGGATCACGACCAACATCCAGGAGAACGATGTGGTTTACGGAGCAGGGAATAAGCTGCGCTATGCCATCCGGGAAGCAGAACGCAGGTACTCTCCCAAAGCCATATTCATCCTGACATCATGCACCTCAGGTGTCATCGGTGAGGATATAGAAGGAGCTGTGAACGAGCTTCAGCCCTATATCAGCGCTAAAATCGTCCCTGTTCACTGTGAGGGAGTGCGCTCCCGGCTGGTTCAGACTGGCTATGATGCCTTCTGGCATGGCGTTCTAAAGTATCTTGTAAAAAAGCCGGAAAAGAAACAGACGGATCTGATAAATGTGGCCAGTATGCTCTCTTATACCTGGCAGGATCGCCTGGAGATCAAGAGAATTCTCGGAAAGGTTGGGCTGAGACCCAATTTCGTGCCAGAATTTGCGGCTGTGGATCAATTCGAACAGCTCTCTGAGGCGGCGGTTACTGCGCCGCTTTGCCCGACATACACCGATTATCTCTCAAAGGGGCTGGAGCAGGAATATGGTGTGCCCTATTTCCTCTATCCGTCTCCCATGGGCATTAGAAATACAGATGAATGGTTAAGAAAGATCGGCGAGTTCACAGGCAAAGAGAGCGAAGTAGAAAAAGTAATTGAAGAGGAGCATAAGATCTGGCAGCCCAAGATCGACGCCATTCGAGAACAATTCTTGAGGCTTAAGGGCAATGGCGAGAAGCTAACCGTCTTGGGCTCGCTTGGACAGGGCAGGCTTTTGGCTCAACTGCCATTCTTCGAGGAGATAGGACTATCTTCGCCGGCAGCCATGTCTCAGGATTTTGATAACTTGATCCTGGATGAAGTAGAGCATCTGATCGGAACGGTGGGGGATTTTAAAATCCTGGTCAACACCTTCCAGGCTGCTGAGCAGGCTCATGTAACCAGAGATCTTGATCCGGACATCGCCCTTACCTGCCCCTTCCAGGGCTGCTCATTCAAGAGAGAGAAAGGCCTGACCAGGATTCATTCCTTGCGTGCCGATGCTCATCCCCGCAGCACTCAGAGCGGCTATGCCGGAGCTGTAGCCTGCGCCAGTTTCCTGCTCCAGTCCTGGACGAGCAAGTCCTTCCAGAAGACCATGCTTGCCAAGACGGCAGATAGCTACAAAGACTGGTGGTACCAGCAGCCCAATCCACTTCATTACCTTAAGAGGGAGGTTTAAGCATGGCAGCCAAAATTGATGAAATTCCGGAGGATGCGATTTATCCAGAGGTTATGGAGGCACCCCGGTATTCATGTGCTCTGGCAGGAGCTTATTCCACTGCAGTCGGCATCTATGGAGCAGTGCCCATTCTTCATTCAGGACTTGGATGCGGCATAGGCCAGCTCTTCGGCCAGTTCTATGCAGGCGGCCAGAATGCTGGAGGACCGCAAGGAGGCACCAGCACTCCTTGCTCAGGGCTGGTCGAGGAGCATGTCATTTTTGGGGGCGAGGACAAGCTGCGAAGGCTCATAAAATCGAGCATTGAGCTGATGCAAGGGGATCTTTATGCAGTCCTGTCTGGCTGCGTTCCTTCTTTGACTGGAGACGATGTAGAATCTGTGGTCAAGGAATTCAGAGAGCAAGTGCCTATCATCAATGTAAAAACAGCAGGATTTCTGGGCAATTCCTACGAAGGCTATGAGCTCTTTTTCGAGGCAGTGATAGACCAGCTTCTCAAAGAGCTGCCCATCAAGAAAGGGCTGGTAAATGTCTTTGGCGTTGTCCCTTACCAGCATATCTGGTGGAAGGGAAATCTGAGGGCAATCAAGGAGGATTTGCAGAAGCTCGGCCTGGAGGCAAATATCATCTTCACTGAGTTTTCGGGTTTAGAGAATCTGATAAAAATCCCTGCAGCAGAACTGAACATCGTCCTCTCTCCCTGGAATGGATTGCGTGTAGCCAAGAAGCTGCAGGAGAGGTTCAACACGCCGTTTATCACCCTGCCAGGCGTTCCAGTGGGACCCAAGCAAACCACCAGGCTGATTCGGGAAGTGAGCCAGGCCCTGTATCTTCCTGCAGAGCCCGTGGAGGAGTTGATTGCGAGGGAAGAGAGGCATTCATATCGATTTGAAGAGTATTTCGGAGATGTAATGATTCTGGCATTTCCTCAGCCCTATTTCTCTGTGGTAGCTGATAGCGGGACTGCTGTGGGCATCACACAATTTCTGACCAACGAGGTTGGCTATCTGCCGGATAAGGTGATCATTGCCGACGGCATGCCTGAGGAAAATAGAGAGATGATATTGAGGGAATTGAGCGAGAACCTGGAGTGCATCATCAAGCCTGATGTGATCTTTGAGCAGGATTCGCACCTGATAAGAGAGAACCTGAAGAGAGGACACTCGCTCGTCCTGCTGGCTAGTTCTCTGGAGTGGCCGATAGCATCGGAATCTGGTGCTATAATACATATAACCGTTTCCTTCCCTTCCTTTAACAGGCTCATCCTAGACCAAAATTATGCTGGCTACCGGGGTGGTCTGAGGCTCATGGAGGATATAGTGAGCAAATACTGCGGACCGCTCTAACCGGGCCATACAGCATTATTTTTTTGGTTGCTCAGCATCCATGACCACTCCAATCTAACCGAATGAAATAGCGGGGAGCCAATTTTTCTCTCCAGGTAATCTGCTCGATCATGTGGTTTCTTCAACATAATCCGTATGTCGCCCATCATGGCCGCGACCTTGAGCTTGCGGAAACCCAAGATATAATATAATCATAGTCAGCGAAATTCCAGCAATTTGGCGGCAGGTTAGCTTTGGCTGCGGATCCGAATTGGATTATAGCATTTTGCCGCTATAAGGACCTTTATCTCTACAAAAAGGGTCAATGGATTATGCCCGAAAGAGCAAGGACGCGTCAGCCGTCCTTGTGCCGTCTGACCGCCGGCCGCAAGGTCGGATCCAGGCATTTAGATTAAGAGGTTTAATTATGGCAAGAATATTTGAAGATCTAACCAAGACCGTCGGCAATACCCCTCTGGTAAGATTGAACAGAGTAACAAAGGGATTGGAAGCCACCGTTCTCGTAAAGCTGGAGTCCTTCAATCCCCTGAGCAGCGTCAAAGACAGGATCGGCGTGTCCATGATCGAGGCTGCCGAAGAGGCAGGACACATCAAAGAAGATACCATAATCCTCGAGCCGACTAGCGGCAATACCGGCATCGCTCTTGCTTTTGTCAGCGCCGCCAAGGGCTACAGGCTGAAGCTGGTCATGCCGGAGACGATGTCAATAGAACGCCGCAAGCTGCTCCGAGCCTTGGGAGCGGACATAGTCCTGACTCCCGGAAGCCAGGGGATGAAAGGAGCAGTGAGCACAGCCGAGGAGATGCTGGCTAGAGATCCTCGTTACTATTACATTCCTCAACAGTTTCGAAATCCGTCAAATCCCGAGATTCACCGCAAGACTACAGCAGAGGAGATCTGGCAGGATACGGATGGCAATGTGGACTTTATTGTGGCGGGAGTTGGCACCGGCGGAACCATAACCGGAATTGCCGAGGTCATAAAGTCCCGCAAGCCCGGCTTTAAGGCCATTGCGGTAGAGCCTTCCAGCTCGCCTGTTCTCTCCGGCGGCAAGCCCGGACCGCACAAGATTCAGGGCATTGGAGCCGGCTTTGTGCCGGACGTTCTCAGGCGCGACCTGGTGGACGAGATCATCAAAGTGGAGTATGAGGATGCTGTTCAGACTGCCCGCCATCTGGCCCGGGAGGAGGGGATCCTTGTTGGGATCTCATCAGGCGCGGCCGCCTGGGCGGCCCTGCAGGTGGCAGCTAGGCCCGAGAACCGGGGCAAACAGATCGTAGTGATAATGCCAGACACTGGTGAGCGCTACCTGAGCACAGAGCTCTACGAGTTCTAAGGATGGAGAGAAGATGGGCTACAGAGAGGACATCCGGACGGTCTTTGCCAAAGATCCAGCCGCCAGATCTGTTCTGGAGGTCATAACCTGCTACCCGGGATTGCATGCCATCTGGCTGCACCGGATATCCCACTTCCTCTGGAGGCACAATCTCTTTTTCCTGGCCAGATTTACCTCGCACATATCCCGGTTCATAACTGGTGTGGAGATTCACCCGGGAGCAAAGATCGGCAAGCGTTTCTTCATAGATCACGGCATGGGCGTGGTCATCGGGGAGACCGCAGATGTGGGAGACGACGTGCTGATGTATATGGGCACCGTCTTGGGAGGTACCAGCCTGGACAAGGTCAAGCGCCATCCCACTATTGAAGATAATGTGGTGATCGGTGCCGGATCCATCATCCTCGGACCGATAACCGTGGGCCAGGGTGCCAAGATCGGAGCAGGCTCTGTGGTGGTCCGTCCCGTGCCGGCAGGAGCGACAGTGGTGGGGGTGCCGGGAAGAATTGCTGAGCCACAGTGCCCGACCATGCCAACTGACCTCAACTATGCCGATCTGCCCGATCCCATGCTGCGCGTGGTCAGTCGGCTATTGGACAGACAAAACAGGCTGGAGGATCGTCTGCGGGATATGCAAAAAGCCTTGCCCGGCCCGGAGGGAGAGCGACTCTCCGCCCAGATTGAGAGAGAGGAGGAGATCCGGGAGGCTCTACGGGATGTGCTCGACCCTGAGGTAGGAATAGATATCGTGGACCTGGGCCTGATTAAAGACATAACCATCTCCGAGGACGGCAAGGTGGCAGTGAACATGGTCCTGACCTCTCAGGTCTGCCCGATGGTCAGTCACCTCACAGAACAGGTACGCCGCCGCGTGGAAGGCCTGCAGGGAGTCCGGGAGGTCGAGGTAAAGGTCCTGGATGAGCCCTGGAACTGGGATCAGTTTATCCAGCGGCAGAAGGCGAGGGGCTAGATATGACCAAGATATCCAGAATGCTGCCAGGCTACAATTGCGGCGAATGCGGTCATCGACAGTGCAAGGACTACGCAGAAGAGATATCCATAAAGGGCGACTTCGGCAAATGTCCTCACCTTGAACTGGAGAGATTCGTCGAGACCAGGGCTGAGATCAAGGAATTCCTATCAACCCACATTGTCGAGGACAGAGTCGATGATCTCCCGCTCGCATGCCAGGGCTGTGGGGTGAGAATCGCAGGATTGAAAGGCGATCGAAAGGCGGATTTCTCTTTAGGCCCAATTCCCGGAGAGCCATCATGCCGCGAGGATCTATATCCCTTCTCCAGGCCTGAGGACATTGAACCTGGAGATTTTCTGAGGTATAGAGCACTGGGCTGCCCCGTGATACATTTTGCTAGGGTGATGATGTACAGCAAGGGCATCGTCACGGTACATCTGGCTGGCCCCCACCAACTACTCAGCAGTGAGTTTCTGTATAAGGATGTAGGCACCTGCATGGTCACGGGCTTCGAAGGATCCGTTAACAATGGCCGGATACCTGATGTGGGCGAAACAGTCAAGTTCCTGCCCAGCCACTGCCGCATGCAGCAGGTACATTCAGGAGTCATTGTCCATTCCGAGGGAAGCCTATTGAGAATTGAGGGAATTGACCTGAAAATATGGCGCTAAGACTCGCATTCATAGGAAGCAGCCGATGCTGCCCAGCTTTCCGACCATCTGCAAAACTGCTGTCGGCCAAATGCCCCTATCACATTGGTAGGGGCTCAATCAGAAGCTATGCCTTATGCAAATATTGCCGGTATCCCAGCATTTATTGAACTGCGAGATGCATATGTGTCTGGAGAAATTTGAATGACGAATCTAAAGCAACCATCAGATGATCTATATGGCAGTCTCTTTGAAGATCGGTTATCTACCTACGCTGTATCATACCAGCTTTGTTCTTCGCGCCTCAGGGCGGATGGATGACCTGGGCATTAAGGCCACCTGGAAGCTATTTCCTAATGGACCGGAGATGGTGGAAGCGTTTAGCCGAGAAGAACTTGATTTGGGCTACCTCGGTCTTCCTCCAGCAATGATTGGAATTAACAGAGGCCTTAGGATCAAATGCGTGGCTGGTGGGCATGTGGAAGGAACAGTTCTAATAGGGGATAGAAGCTGCCAAGTCAAGGAGATGGCATCCCATGCCCTGGCTCAGTTCAAAGACAGGATCATAGGCACTCCCAGGAGGGGCTCAATCCATGATGTTGTCCTGCGCGAGTTCGCAAGAGATTGTGGGCTTGCAGATTCGATAGAGATTAAGAACTTCGACTGGGCAGATTTTATTCTGGATGCACTGATGGATGAAGAGATCGATGGAGCCTGCGGTACACCAGCGCTGGCGGTCCTGGCCAGGCGGCAAGGAGCCAAAATAATCCTCCCGCCTGATAAGATCTGGCCGTTTAATCCCAGCTACGGCATTATTGCCGGGGAGAGATTGATACTGGAATCACCTCTCACCCTAGAGAATTTTCTTGTGCTGCATGAAGACGCATGCAACCTATTGCGTGAACGTCCGCAAATAGCAGCGAGCATGGTGCATAATGACATAAAGATCATCGATGAGGATTTCGCCAGAGAGGTTTTGGCAGTCTCGCCCAAATATTGTGCCAGCCTTCCTGATGAGTATATTGATTCGTCGCTGGCTTTCGTGCCGGTGCTGAGATTCATGGGCTACATTGACAGGGATTTGGATAAAGAGGATGTATTCTGGACTGATGCCATAAAGAGAGTTCATCCCCATAAGCATCATTATTCTCTCATCTGCCAATAATCCTTCAATCGCGGATAGAGATCTATCAGCAAAAAAATAATCTCACCTCGGGCCCAGAGCAGACATCTCCCTGAGGCGGGATACCGATTCTTCAATTGTCTGTCCGGCAAAATCGATATCCTCCAGTTTATTGCTTCTCCCCAGAGTTATGCGCAGAGAGCCATGACACTCTACGGGCGCAAGTCCAATTGCGGTGAGGACATGGCTGGCGGCAAGCTTTTTGGATGAGCACGCTGATCCGGTGGAGGCTGCTATGCCTCTGGCGTCCAGAAGCAGGATGAGCGACTCGCCTTCAATATATTTGAATCCGAAGTTGAGGTTGGAAGGCAATCTCTGGCTTGGATGTCCATTGAGCCAGGATTCGTCAATCCTGCCGAGCACAGCTTCTTTGAGGCTATCTCTTAAGGCCGTTAGCCTCTTTGCTTCATCAGTCATGGTTTCTTTTGCCAGGTCAGCAGCTCTTCCCAGTCCCACTATGCCGGGAACATTCTCTGTTCCGGATCTCAGCCCTCCCTCATGGCCTCCACCCTGCTGTATGCTCTCTATCTTGACTCCTTTGCGGACAAAGAGAGCTCCAATGCCCTTTGGGCCGTAGAGCTTATGCCCGGATATGGAGAGCGCATCCAAGCACAGAGCCTTCACATCCACTGGTATCTTGCCCGCAGTCTGGACGCCATCGGAATGAAAATAGATCATTTTCTCTCTGGCGATCTGACCGATCTCATGCAGCGGCTGGATGGTGCCTATCTCGTTGTTGGCATGCATGATTGAGATGAGGATAGTATCCGGGCGAATTGCCGCTCTCACCGCATCAGGCTCCACTAAGCCTTCCCTGGTTACAGGAAGATAGGTCACACTATAGTCCAGTCTGGTCAGAGTCTTGCACACCTCTAAAACAGCCGGATGCTCGAAAGAGGATGTTATTATATGACGCCCCTTCTTTCTATTCTTCAGGGCAATGCCTTTTAAGGCAAGGTTGTCGGATTCTGTGCCGCCGCTGGTAAAATAGATCTCGGATGGCTCGGCATTGATGAGGGCTGCAACTTTGGACCTTGCCACTTCAATGGCAGCTCTTGCCTCAAGGCCGAAGCTGTGAAGGCTAGAGGCATTTCCATACAAATTGGAAAAGTAGGGAAGCATTGCCTGCAGCACCTCCGGAGCAACCGGGGTGGTTACAGCATGATCCATGTAGATTCTATTCATGGTTATTTTCCTCCAGATTGATTGATGCATTCTCCATTTGATGCGCTCATAGCAAAGCAGAAATTGAGATCATCTCGGAAATGATCCACTAGACCGTTAATAACAATTGTTATCATATAAAGCATTTGCCCAAGCATCTCCGCACAACTAACAAAACTGGCAAACTTTGCCCCTATGCACGGTTTATTCAATAACTGCTCCATTGAATTCTGTGACAAAATATGTTCGTAGAAGTTGATCCAGACGTTAAATTGTTCGTGCAGGACTGGGGCAGGGGCAGACCATTTGTGTTCATTCATGGCTGGCCTTTAAGTCATAGGGCATTCGAGTATCAGATGGTGCCGCTCTCGAGAGCAGGCTATCGAGTGATAGGCATAGACCTGAGGGGCTTTGGACAATCAGATAAGCCCTGGCAGGGAAACGATTACGATACCTGGGCAGAGGATATCAGAAAGGTCATCGAAAAGCTGGACTTGCATGATGTACTGCTCGCCGGCTTTTCCATGGGCGGAGCAATCGTTATGCATTACGCAGCCCTTCAAGAAGATATGAGAGTGACCAAGCTGGCACTCATGGGGGCAGCAGGACCGCTATTCTCAAGAAGAGCAGATAATCCTTATGGCATACCAATCCAAGAGATCGAAGAGACACTTGCAGCCGCTCTTCAAGATCGATCCAAGCTTGCACGGGATCTGGGGCTGGTGAATTTTCACACAACAGCCAGTCCTCAGTTCTATCGCTGGCTGGAAGGCATTCGAATGGAAGCGTCGCCGTATGCAACTGTGCGAGGGCTTGAGGAGCTGAGGGATCAAGACCTTCGAGCCGAGCTGAAAGAGATTAAAATCCCCACACGAATCTTCCATGGCGTTCATGATCAGGTGGTGCCATTCCAGCTAGCTGTGGAGCTGCATAGACATATAAGGGACTCAGTGGTTATCCCATTTTATAATAGCGGCCACGGCCTATTTTACGATGAACGGGATAAACTAAATAACGAGTTGGCACAGTTCATCAATCAACAGCGTCTCTGAATGATTTCAAAGACCTGAAACCGGCTGCTGGCCTGCTTTTGCAGCCTGTCTTCCGTTAGAGCTAATTAATGCTCAATCCATGCTTGCCCGCTATATCCAGGAACGATTCTGCCGTATACTTTATCTGCTCCCAGCTTTGGCCATAGGTGTTCAGCTTCCATTTGCGAGTAGCTCCGGCAAATTCGCCAATAATCCCCCTATAAAGAGTATGCCTTCGAGGCCATTCACTCAAGATCTTCGATCCCCGAATCCGCGAAAATTGCTCCAGAAAGTAGTTGGATTTCTTAACCTCTTGCGAAGCTATCTCGTTCAGATCTTGACATTCAGCATTCTCTCAATCGCTTTTCTCGCCCGAAAAGCGATATCCTCTGGTACTGTCACCCGCGGCTGAAGGGTCTGTAGCGCCTGTAAGACCTTCGTGAGGTCGGTCTTCTTCATATTCTTACAGATAGCATTCTTGCTGAGTGGACAGAATTGCTTCTCTGGATTCTCTTTCTTCAGTCGGTAAACCATGCCAGCCTCAGTTCCAATGATAAATTCCCTGGCAGTACTGGCCTTGGCATGCCGGCCCATGCCAGATGTGCTGCAAACGAAATCTGCCAGATCAATTATATCAGGTCGGCACTCGGGGTGTACCAGCACTTCTGCGTTGGGATGCTCGGTTCGGGCAGCCAGTACCTCCTGGGCGGTGAAACGATCATGCACATAGCAGTAGCCGTTCCAGGGAATGATCTCCTTATCAGTATGGCGGGCTATATAGGCTGCCAAATTTCGATCAGGGACGAAGATAATCTGTTTCTCGGACAGAGAGTTTGCCACCTGCAGTCCATTGGCAGAAGTGCAACAGATATCGCTTTCCGCTTTTATCTCTGCAGTTGAATTTACATAGCAAACTACTGCCGCCTCCGGATACAGTCTCTTAAGATCGCAAAGCTGGTCGGCAGTGATCATGTGGGCCATCGGGCACCAGGCATCCTTCTCAGGCAGCACTACCCTTTTTTGAGTTGAGAGGATGGCCGCAGTCTCCGCCATAAAGTCCACACCACAAAAAATAATAACTTCCGTATCTAAGCTGGCTGCCGCACGAGAAAGCTCCAGGGAGTCGCCCACTAAGTCTGCTACATCCTGCACCTCAGGTTTCTGGTAATTATGAGCCAGGATAGTCGCATTGTGCTCTTCCTTTAATGTGAGAATTTCATTTCTGGTATCGTATGTCTCGTTCATCTGCAACTCTTCTTGGATTCGATCATGCACTTCCTTGTATGCCTTGGATTCTACGCCATATACTGCAGGCCTTAGTCACCTGTGATGGGCGCTAACAATTGTTATCTTATATATAGATGTTGTACGAAGGTTTATATACTAAAACGTCTGCAATTAACAATTGTGATTTTAAGCTAAAATGAATGCTTAGGGATCGAGACTAATGAAGTCACCATGCGAACAAGTAGTATGGGATATATTGCCAAGCATAAGGGCGGCAATTGCAGAAGCGCTGGTAAAACGCGGAATGGCTCAAAAGGACGTTTCGGAGTTGCTTGGAATCTCACCTCCTGCTGTTTCTCAATATGTCTCCAAGAAGAGAGGGTATAATATTGAATTCGGTAAAGAAATTAAAGAATCTATATCCAAACTTACCGACGATCTCTGGGAAAAGAAGATAGACGACCCTGCAAAGGGGATATGCGAAATTTGCAGAATGATGAGGGATGACGAAGATACCTGCTGTCCTGCTCGATGCGAGTAAAATTGCGAAAGCATATATTTAAAAATGTTTTCATTTTTCCTTCAAAAATTGGGTGATATGTAGCTATAATATCAAGACTGCCTATAATACATTATTGAGCGAGGATTTTTAATGAATTTTTCTAGTCAGCTAAAGAATATCAGATCGGAGATAGCGAAGAAAGGAAGAATCATAGTGGCATATTCAGGAGGAGTAGATAGCAGCCTACTAGCAAAAATTGCTCATGATGTTCTGGGGGAAAATGCCCTATGCGTTATAATCGATTCAGAAACCCTGCCCAGAAGCGAATTGGATTACGCCGTACAATTAGCCCAATCTCTAGGCTTGAATTATGAGGTAATCAGAATGCAATTCCTGTCTGCCGAAGAATTCGTCCAAAATCGGACCGATCGGTGCTACTTCTGTAAAAAAGCATCCTTTACGACGCTTAAGATTTTGGCCGCCGAGAGAGGAATCACATGTATAGCGGACGGGATGAATTGCTCAGATTACGACGATTATAGGCCAGGCATTGCAGCCTGCGAAGAGATGGGAATATGGCATCCTTTTGTGGATGCAGGCATATCTAAAGAAGACATTCGAGAGATAACTCGACGCATGAAGCTGTCGTTCTGGAACAAGCCACCTTCTGCATGCCTTTCATCTAGGATCCCCTATGGAGAGAGAATTACGATCAAGAATCTTGAGATGGTAGAACTGGCCGAGGATTTCCTGAAATGCCTCGGTTTTGGACAGCTAAGGGTAAGAGCTCATGGAAATCTGGCGAGGATTGAATTGCTGGGCAATGATCTAGAGAAGGCCATGCTTAATAGGATCGAGATATCCAAAAAATTCCGGTCCTTTGGATTCTCATATGTTACACTGGATATGAACGGATTTAGAAGCGGCAGCATGAATGAGGTCCTGCTAATCCCAACAAATGGATGAAAATAGGACCGATATCAACAATAGCATAATTGAGAATGGGATCTCAAGAACACATAAATCTGAAGGATAATCAGAATTCACCTATACGGATGACAATTGATCCAAATATGCTTGACTCCCGCCACTACCAGTAGATTTATATATCTGGTTATGGTTAACAATTGTTATTGAAGATCACAATTATGAAATTTGGGCCATCTAGAGCAGCTCGCTTGGATTTTGTTGAGGTGTAATCATGGATGAATGCAATACTTGCCTCCTGATAATGGGATGTCCAGAGGTTCCGGTGCAGATGAGCGTTGTACTCTATCTCTCTAATAAACTGAATAAATCTGGGAGAGATGTGACAGTTGCTGGCACCGATGCCGCGCTAAAGTTACTGAAAGTGGCAGATATTGAGGGACACTATGTGGAAAAAACCATGGACGTTGACCAATGTATTGCGGATATTGTCGAAAAGAAGATCAATTTTGATTGTTGCTTTGCCTTCATGCACAGCGATGCCGGTCTGACCTATGCGGCAACTATGTCTGCTATATCCTCTGCCAAGCTGTACGCGGTGATCTTTGGAAAAAATGCCGAATCCTTGTCCGATTCGGTGGATTTTCCGGCAGAGAAAATCGTAGCAAAGGCGGTGCATAATCCTGTTCCCCTGAAGAGCAAGATCGACCGGGTGATTGCATGAGCTGTGTCGAGCAAATGAAGTACAAATTGTACCTGGAGCGCATCTCCTTCAAAGAAGCACGCGATTACATTGAAAAGAGCTCTGAAGAAGTATACTATGTCGATCCCGGCTATAAGATCTTCAAGGACTATTATATCATAGGAGTGCCACCGGTGGCTATGGGTGTGCGGGGAAAGGAGATGCTATTCACCTTCGTCAAGCCTTGCCATGGCACTTTCGTCATGGGCATAGACTCAGAGGAAGAGATCGCCCGGCTTCGGGAAAACGAGAAAGAGAAGATGAAGAGATTATTGAAAAAGGGTGCCATGAAGGATGAAAAGAGATCACAACAGCTTCAGATCAGCTTCAATAAAATTTATGAGAATTAGCATTCTGGAGGCGTTATGTTGATAAAATTTCTGGCTTTTGCCAGCTTTAGAGAGATCCTGGGAAAAGAGCGAAAGCTGGATGTTAATGAGGGGGCTACCGTAAAAGAGGTTCTGGCAATCCTGGCGTCTTCATGCACCGGATTCAAGGTGGCAGCCTTTGAAGATTCCGATGAGCTCATGGATTATGTTCTGCTCATGATCAATAATAAAAGGATCGAAAGCCCAAGAGATCTATCAAGATCATTGCATGAGGGCGATGAGCTGGCCATATTTCCTCCTGTGGCAGGAGGATAGATCCTTCTGATCGAGAATACTCGAATAGCATTGCATAAACCTGAATTTTTAATGATAGGGTGATGAAAACGAAAGATCGATATATATTGATAACTGCTCTATGTTTGCTGGGATTGGTTTTCTTCGATTTGTCTCCTGTCCTGTCAAAGAACGTTCCTGCAGATCTAGATGGAGAAGAATTAAGAATCAGCGGCATTCTCGATAATGCAACTCTCTATGAGGGAAAGATGGTGGTAATAGAAGGGACAATAGAGAGAGAGTGCCCCTCAGGCTGCTGGTTCATACTTAACGACGATACCGGTAGCATATACGTTGATATTCTCCCGAGCAACTTCGTAATACCCCAGAAGAGAGGCGAAGATGCAAAGGTATATGGTGAAGTCACAATCAAAGACGGCGATCCCATGCTCATCGGTAAAATCGTCGAGATTGGTGGAGAAATTTATAAATGAATCTATTCACCCTTGCAGCCAAGAACCTAACCCGCCGCCGAGGCAGAACAGGCCTCACCATTCTTGGCGTGGCCATTGCCGTATCGGTCCTATTCAGCCTCCTCTCCCTAAATTCCGGATATGAAAAAGAGCTGAATAATGAGGTGAACAGCATGGGGGTGCATATTCTGGCGGTTCCTAAAGGCTGTCCCTATGAAGCCGCTTCACTCATCATCCACGGAGGAGTTATACCAAAGTATCTTTCTGCCTCGGACCTGGATAATGTTACCAGCATTCCGGATATAGAATTGGCCACCCCCATGCTTATGCACCAATTTCTGAAGAAGGATGAGAAGACAGGCAAGAGCACGCCACATATCATTTACGGGATCAAGATGGAAGATATGCTCCGTCTCAAGCCCTGGTGGGAAGTTGAGGGGAGGTTCTTCATGGAAAATGAAACCAACGTCATGTTAGCGGGCAGAGATCTGGCGGAGAAAGAGAACCTGAGCGTTGGGCAGGTGTTGCCTGTTGGTCCGAATAAAGAGCAGTTCACCATCGTTGGCATCCTGGATAGGACTGGTGATCAGGATGATCAGTTCCATTTCTTCCCCTTAGAGGAAGCACAGAGGGTCTTTGGCAAAGAGGGCAGGATCACGACGATAGCGGTTAAAGTAAGAGACGTGAGCCGCATCTCAGCGGTTTCGGAAGAGATGGAAAAGATTCCAGATATCCAGGTAGTCACCATGACTCAGATTATGGGGACCATAATGAATCTGGCAGGTTCAGCGAAATCTCTCCTCCTTACTGTGATAATAATAGCCTTGATCATCAGCGCCTTTGGTATAATCAATACATTGCTCATGTCTGTGAATGAAAGAACGAGAGAGTTCGGTATGATGAAGGCCATTGGAGCCTCGGGATCAGACATCAGTGCGATGGTCCTGATGGAAACGGTTTTCATAACTATCAGTGGCGGCATAATAGGGATGTTTGCCGCTCTTATGGGATCAAGCCTGATTGAGAGCTTTGTTAAGGGAATGCTTCCTTACTCCCCTTCGGGATCGCTCATCTCATTCAGTCCGGAACTGGTTGCGTTCTCCCTGGCCTTCTCGGTTATCTTGGGGCTGGTTTGCGGGATATATCCGGCGTTTCTATCATCGCGCTTGAGCCCCATGGAAGCTATCAGGAGTGGACTGGAATGAGAAACGTAATCGAAGCCAAGAATCTCTCCAAGGTCTATCGTCGAGGAAGAGAAGAGATCTATGCTATTAAAGAGGTTGATTTCAGCGTTAGCGAGGGTGAATTTATCTCGATCGTCGGTCCTTCTGGGTCCGGAAAGACGGCGCTCCTAAACGTCTTGGGCTGCCTGGACCCTCCTTCGGGAGGAAGTCTGAGGCTAAACGACATCGAGATAAGCGGACTTAGGGAGCGTGATTTGGTGAAGCTGCGAAGAGATAACATCGGCTTTGTCTTCCAGCAGTTTCACCTCATGCCTGCGCTTACCGCCCTGGAGAACATAGAACTTCCATTGCTCTTCAGCCATCGTGATGGGAACAAGAGCAGGATTGACAGTATCCTAAAGAGGGTGGGCTTGGGAGATCGAGGCAATCATCTGCCTGGGCAGCTTTCCGGCGGCGAGATGCAACGGGTGGCAATCGGGCGGGCGCTGATAAACGATCCCATGATAATACTGGCAGATGAACCAACAGGCAATCTGGACTCAGAAACATCGCAGATTATCTTCGAGCTCTTTTCTGATCTCAACCGGCAGGGTATGACTCTGATTGTTGTAACTCATGATCTTGATATGGCAAGAAAGGCGCATAAGATGTATAAGCTTAAGGACGGGCGGATTGTGGGGTGCGTGCAGACCTAAGCTGCAGAATGAGATACCTCAGACAACAAGAGGCGCACAAGGGAGGATGCAAGGCCGAAAAAGCATAATCTCAAATCTCGAAGTTATTGGCCCAGGTATTGGAATATTATGGCTCCTCGCTATTTGGCATGGGCGAACTTGAATCGTAAATTCTCTGTGTCTCCGTGCCTCTTGTGGTGAACCGCTATGCTCTGACCCAACCAAATAGACATAGAGGAACAGAGGCCATATTCTCTGCCGGACCTCACCCACATAATTCAGCGAAGAGCTAAAAGGATTGATCCCTCAAGTGATCTATCAATATCATTGCATGAGTGTGATGAGCTGGCCATATTTCCTCCTGTGGCAGGAGGATAGATCCTTCTGATCAAGATCGTGAGACTGATAGAATAAACGAATAGTCATAGCAAACCTCAAACATAAGGTGATCAAACCAAATATCGAGTTGCTAATAACCGCTTTTTGTCTTCTGAGACGGGCTCTCTTCTATCTTTTTTCTTCCCCATCAAAGGACATGCCTGCAGAGCAGGAGATAATAAGAATGGGCGGCCTGACCCTCTTTCCTGATGCGGAGAGCACACGGCTCAGTATCTCCCCCAGAGGGGAATCGGGCAGGTCCCTCATCAGTGCGGCAAGCTCTTTATTGATGAGATGGTACTCATCCCTGGCGGAGAACATCGATCCAAGTAGTCTCGGCCAGGTTATTTAGCTTTTGCTGAGGAAGACATTGAGGCGATGGATCGAATATCAATAACTATTAATAGTAATCAATCACCTTGATATTTAAGAAAATTTTGGGAGGAGGAGTAGATGCACAAAAAAATGATATTGCTTTTGCTCATCACCTGTGCGGTTTTTGCAGCAAATTCAATGGCCCAAGAGCCAGCAGAACTCAATAAGAATATTCTGATGAAGGAAATTTCCGCTCCAGACTCTTTAGCTGCCTCGGCCACACCAGCCAAAGCCCCTTCAGCGATTGCAGCGGTTGATACTGCTCAAGCATCAGCAGTCGCTCCCCTTGCGGGAGCAGATCTCAGACCTGCATTATGGGTGGATTGTTATACGGGAGATTTTGAAGATGTCTTGGCGAGAAGAGGTTTCCTCTTTGTAAGGAATATATATGTCTATGTATATAATAGCGGAACTAGAGCAAGCAGTGATGCCGCAGGGAAAATTGAATTCTTCGATGTATTGACAACTAGAAATGTGGTATTTGAGTTCAATGTAGATCCAACTGAATCCAAGAAATGGGGAAATATTCGTCCAAGAAATAGTGTAGCAGGACCTTTCATCATCAAGAAAGATACAGGAATTACTGCCAGCGTCACTTTCCTCCCCACTTCTACCAGCCCATCAAAGACCAGGACGATCATAGAAAAAGAATGCAGCATTCTTATTTGATCTTCCTTTATATATTTAATTTTTAAAAAATAAATCAGAGCAGTCTGTTCGACTCTATCTTCGCGCACCTTCCCGCAACCACCCGGTATCCCTCCCGATCCAGCCGCTTTATGGCCTCTGGGCTCTCTGTTCCCGGCTGCATCCAGAATACCCCAAAGCCCTTCTTCTTCGCCTCCTCGGCCAGTGCGGGGACGGCAGAGGGCCGACGGAAGACATCGACGATATCGATATCTTCCGGGACGTCCTGGATGGAGGCTAAGACCTTCTCGCCCAGGATGGTCTGGCCGGCACAATTGGGATTGACCAGATAGAGCTTGAAGCCGTGCCTTTTCAGGACCTCGGATACGAAGTAGCTGGGCTTGTATGGGTCAGGAGAGATGCCGACCACGCAGATGGTGCGGCAGCTGGTGAGGGCATCTTTCAGGTCTTTGTCATCTCTCAGTATGGGCATGAGATCTGATATAGCTGGGATAGGATAAATAGGGTTCTTCGCTGTTTTATACGGGCGAACATGGGGCCACTATCTCTCTATCTTCTTTGTGCCTATTTGTCTCTCTAGTAAAATCGGGATGCTTGGGCCTCACCACAAAGGCGCAAAGGCACAAAGAAAAACTTTCTGCAGTACATCGCCCATACAATGAGGCATTGCGTGGAGGCGGGAACACCGCCGCGCGAAACACCACCGTCCAAAGATCGATTGATAGTTACCCTCAACTCTTCTTGCAGAGCACCTTGTCCAGGAATATCAGGTTCTCCGGGGACTCGGTCAGTCGGACCCGATCTCCTTTCACATCAACTACCGCGTCCAGCCGGGTGAAGTGGACCTGAGACACCCTGACCAGGGGCTCGCATCGGGCCTGCAGGTGAGCCCGGAATCCGTCCATCATCCCTCCGTCTCCCATGTAGTCCACCAGGCGGCGGAAGAGCTTGGGGAGGATCACCACATTCTCGGTAAGGGGCTCCAGGCCAGGTACAGAGAAGCCTTTTGTGGTCAGGTCGCATGGCCATACCCCCCGTTCCTCGGACCTGGCACTGGCCATCGCCCTGGTCAGGGGGAGGCGAAGGTCGGAGAAGAGGCCGTTGTAATAGGTGGGATAGGCGAGACCCCGAGCAATGAGGCCGTAGTTGAGGCTCCGCTTCAGTATCGACTCATCTAAGATGACCTCGGAGCCGTCTCTATGTTCGATTCCGCCGGCAAAGACGAAGGCCACAGGCCGCCGGTTTGCCTCTGTGCTCCTGGCCAGGATATAGCCCTCGG
>ENA-UOOE01000967-UOOE01000967.1-fermentation-metagenome-genome-assembly--contig:-NODE-967-length-25715-cov-111.413718_pt1 | contig 25715 bp, 25 predicted proteins | sample MGYA00245776_ERZ724021 | MGnify/ENA primary metagenome ERZ724021 (study PRJEB28704, sample SAMN03018321) | fermentation metagenome | biome: anthropogenic terrestrial biome; feature: soil... | reverse complement strand
TATGGATTGAGTCAATTTAGACAGTAGCGTTACAAAAATGCTTGACCATTACATTCTTTTAGTTTATCTTCATGTTGTCTATCCCAATCCATGGGTATCTCAAAATTAGGACTATATTTTAGTCTATTTGCTGTATCTAATAACTCGTCATAATTGCAAATTTGCGTTTTAGAATCTATTTCCCTTGTTTTGATTTCATTGGTTGCATTCGATCTATAGCGCACACGTATCGGAAGACTACCATTTGGTATACCTTCAATCCTTCTAACTCCACTGTGACCCTCGCAAGATTTATTCGAACACTGATAAATGCCATTCTTAATTTTATTATCTTCTGTTAGAACTATTTCTTGACCACAATGAGGACAAAGAACAATATACACCCATTCAGTCCATTCACAAATGCCATTATCATTACCAAAGTCAACAAAATACCATCTTTCATATTTCTCCCGAATCTGGCTACAGAAATCTTCGTAAACTTTCTTTAATAGATCAATATCCCCATTGAACATCTGCATCCTTGAAATAAAAGTTGCTAATGGATTTATATCTACACCTATTACTTTTCTCTCTAAAGAAGCCCCTTCAAAAACTGTTACTCCGCCACCACAAAAGCAATCCAATATAATATCATTCTTATTTGAATAATGTCTAATTAAATTATTAAAAACATTATAAGGTCTTCTGGCAAAGTATTTATGCATTCTATATTGAGGAGTATGTCCTTTAGCTTCAATTGATTTCTTTATTGGTTTTACCTTTTTCATGATGTTCTTCCTTTCCCTCGTCCATTTTCTTTGCCCGAATTTCTTCTAATAAATCTTCTCTTTCCAGTAAGTAATCATATATGTCGACTGGAATTTCCCTCCGCTCACTAGCAGCTAAGTCAAAAAACTCAACCTTTTCTTCTTCACTTAACTGCAGTGCTTCTGCCAACGCATATTGAGTTTTCTTGTCTGGAGGATTCTTTTTCTTTTTTATAATTTCACCAAGATAAACAGCCGAAATATTAGCTAAAGAAGCAAGCTTACTGTTAGTAAGATTTATAGCATCTCGTTTACTTACTAAAAATGAACTGAATGATTTATATTTCACAAATTAACCCCCATTCTATAATCATTGTGCTTTATGCTCTATGCTATTAGCTAATTGCTAATATTATAGCATTTTTTCTGCAAAAACGCAATGAATTTCTTCGACTCCTGATATCTATCCTGTCTCCTCAACCCCTACAAAAATAAGCGTTATCTAATCTGTCAACTCAACCCTATCACTTTCATGGTAGTTGATATGTTTCCTCAAAGAATAAAAATAAGGGTTTTAAATAGTCCTATTTATCCACCCTTGACATCAATACAACCGTCTCAACGTGGCTTGAGACAAGCACCTGAATGTCTGGATTCAGGGCACATTTCCGTCCGTTCGCGGGAACTGCTCAAAGCCGGAAATCGGCGTTTTTACAGGTGCTCTCCGTTCGTGGGAACTTGTCCACATGCTTTCTCTGCCTCTAATACGGCGGGCAGGAGGGCGGCCATCGTCTCGACCTGCTCTACTCTGCCCGGTCGGTTCACGATCACGGTCTCGACCCAGTCTGCCATCAACTTGGTCGGTATCTTGGTCGCTTTTCTTGGTCGGTCACCGATCAAGTTGTTTTCTCCTGTACTTCTGATTTCGGCTGTTAGGCTTGTCGGGAATAGTCATTTCGACAACTCCCTGCGCTAATGCCGGATTCAAATAGTTCTTGCGAAACGTCGGCCTGTGAGAAAGGTCAAGTCGCTCCATGATTTGAGCGGCGGACAATTCCTCGTCACCGAGAACATCAAGCAGTTTCTGTACGGAAGGATTCGTCTTCTTAACCGTTTCGTCTGCATTTCCTACAACTGTCGTTTCTCTCAGAGTATCAAGGATGATTTCCAGCATAAGCTCGACAAATGCACTGCTATCAGATTCCCTGTCTGACTTGCCGAGAGCGTCATAATACTCCTGCTGCCGTGAACGAATCAGCTCTTCTATCGGCAGCCAGTAAAATATCTCATTCCACTTGCCAAGAAGCAGACTATGCCACATTCTGCCCATACGTCCATTCCCGTCTGCAAAAGGATGGATAAATTCGAACTCATAATGAAAGATCGCACTACGGATCAGCGGGTGGATTTCGGAGGATTTGTACCAGTCGAACAGATCCTGAATTTCTCCAGGTACAAGTCTTGCAGGAGGAGCCATATGGACGACTACATCTCCATCAAACACGCCTACCCCTCCGGAGCGGAATTTCCCATTCTCCGGAATCAAGCCCTCCATCATCATCTTGTGCGCCTTCAGAAGGTCTTTCACAGAATAGGGATCAAGAGAAAGCATCATCTCGTATGTGTCGTAGGCATTCTTCACTTCTCGGATTTCATTCGGGTTCCCAAGGATATGCTTTCCATCGACGATGGCCGTAACTTGTTCAAGAGAAAGTGAATTATGCTCGATGGCAAGCGACGAATGAATTGTCCGTATTCTGTTTTCTTTTCTGAGGTGCGGATTCAGATTGCCATGCGAGAGCACTTTAATCCTGCCGATCTGCTCACTGATAGCGGCAACTAAGTTGGTAATCTTGTCCGTCGTGTGGAACGGCGGCTTGTATTCACTCATGTGTTTAAACACCCCATTTCCGTATTTTCTGCGACACCCATCGTTAAAAGATTCAAGCTGTGCATGACATCTAATCCCGACACTCGCGCCGTATCTATTAAGACCTCATCTTTGATACAATGCCCGTATGTGCTTTTAGCCCGGAAACTGCGCTGTTTCTGGGCTTTTCTGCGTTTCAGGGCATAGAACAGGAGCGCGTCTGTGGCCCTGTACTGATACGATCTTGTGGCTGCTGTAGTCAAAAGCGACACCCCCAATCTGCAATCGTTAAAAAGTATGGCTATCGTTGAAAGGTTTAATCGGCGCTCAGGAGCCCGTTTTCACCCATGAATTCCTGAAACTTGAAGATCATCTTTGCTTTGCGCTGGACGATATCGGTCTCCGTGAAATCCGTCGCATGCGTGGCCAGATCCACGAGCTCCTTGATTTTGGTCCCTTCCTTCTGCTGGTTCCGGTTGTTCTCGAATCCGCGATAGTACTTCTTCTTGTCGTCAAATCTGTAATCAGCAGCTCGGATATTGATGCGCTTCTCGAGCAATGCCTTGTTGCCAAGGCTCTCTAAATTGCGCGCATCTGTCAAGGAGTGTTCCATTTCCTGACGCTTGCGGGGATAGATGTGTTCGATTTCCAGAACGCTCTCAAGCGAGAGAAGCTCCTGCTCTGGATCTTGGAATGCCCACCACGTCAGCATCGACTTGGTAATGGCACGGTTATTGCTGAATGTGTAGTTGTTGAAGGCATTCTGTAGCTGCGGAGTATGGAACAGGAAGTCAGAGAATGTCACAGGCTGCCCATTCACGACATTAATCATCTCGGCGAAGACCGGTGTTCTCAATGCATTGACACCGGGATTCGTCACGGCGTATGCCCATATAAAGGCCGTGATCTTGTTGAGGAACTGGTAGAAGCTCTCATCATCGAGCATGCCGTTCTGGTCTCGGTTCGCCATGTAATAAACCGAAACAAAATAAGTCCACATGCCATTAGGAGCGTAATTCAGGACAAAGAGCCTTCTTAGGACTTTGTTTGTAAAGCGATCGACGCTCTGAATCTGCACATCGTTCCAGAAATTAGCCAGGTCGATCAGATTTTCAAATGTCTCATCCGTCTTCAGCAATGCATATGAATTCCGCTCATAGAATTTACGCAGCGCTTCCGTCGTCGAGGACTTGATGCCCTGCTTCGCACGCTCGTAATACATGTACCGCGTGAAAAGCTCATCCATTGGTGTACCGGAAATGGGATGGAACAGAGAGTCACAAAGGACTTCGAGCTTCTTCCATTTCTCGATAAATGAATCCTTCTCGCCTTTGGAAGAATAGTACTTGTAGAACTGCGCTTTGAAGATGTCGGCGTCCGACAGTGGCTTACCGCGGTCATTCAGTGTCGAAAAGATACGCAGAGCCGTATCCTGTGATTCAGCCTCAATCGGCAGAAGAATGCAGTTCTTCATAATCCGCATAGGGAAAAAGGAAAACCAGTCCGGGTACGTATTGAGGAACTCGGCAATTTTCTGTTGGAAGAACCTGTAGTTGTTCGCGTAGTTGCTTTTCCAGTCATCATCGACGATGCCGGTTTTCAGTATGTTGAGGAATTGCTCCTTATCGCTGTCAGTAGCAACTTCGGAATCAATCTTCAAAGCGGACTTGTCCGGCTCGTCGAATTCGTCTGTTTTCCAGATGCACTGCTCGATGAGCTTGCTGGTCTTGATTGCCTTGTCGTTTTTCATACTTCCGTATTTGTCGTAAAATGCGCGAAGCAGGAGCATGAGCGTGGTCAGTCGTTGCTGCCCATCGATGATTTCCTTTTTGCCGTCCTCATTCTTGAATGTGACTATAGGGCCGAGAAAGTACTCGTCTGTGTCACTATCGAATTTGTCACAGTCATTATCCGGAAATGCAAAGAGAAACAAGTCGTTCCATAGAGTCTGGCATTCCTTTTCTCCCCATGCATAGGGCCTCTGATAATCCGGTATCAGGAAATCTGTGTTCTTTTCTGTGAAGAGGTCTTTTATACTCTTCTGATCGATGTTCAGCTTTGACATTAGCTTTTTCCCTCCATGTCAGCACGCATGGTGCCTATCTCTATTCTTCTATATTATCGGCTTCAAAAATCTCCGGTGAGTTCTGCCGTATGTATATGACTTCATTACGAACATCCGTATTATTACACCGAGCGAGAGCAGGGCTAAGTTTCAGTTGGCCTGTGCTGCCGTCCCTTATGACATACTCGCGGTGCTCTTTTATGTAGCGAGCGGACTCTCTGGAAAAGCCGCTGCGCTGCAGCAGGATCGTCAACGGATTCGTCGTTCCGAATTCCACGTACTCATACCAGTTGTTCCGGTTGAGTGCCTCGTCTCCTTTGATCTTCCGGTACTCGTTGGAGAACCGAAGGAAGTAGTTCGAGATGCTGTAAAGGATGATGTTTTCAATAACCTCAAGCGTGTCTCCGAACACGGCATTGTGGTGCTCGCTGGAAAGATAGTTGTATGTTATTGGAGGCCCGTACTTGTTGATCCAGAATGGGTATGGGTGGTTCTGATGGTATTCAAGAGCCCTGTCCATGATGAACTTCAACCCGCCGCCGTCCATCCACTGGCAGAGGATCACGGCGTACCATCTGCGTAGTGATGGTTTCCCGAGCGTACTGGCTTCGTACTCCTCCCATTTGAACACTTCTGCAAGTTCATCGAGAAAAGCAAGCACATCGTCATATACGAACTTCCCATTAACAAGATCAGGATAATGCAGCGGGTTTTGCTTCCTTCGGATAGCTGCAATAAGGCTTGTCGTCTGGTCAACCGACGTATTGATGTCATCATCAGGCTTAACTTCGGCATCTTTGAAGGTATTCCGGATGAACTCCTCGTCGGCTGGTGTCAGAAAGTCTTTGAATTCACGGCGCACCAGCGTGTCGCGATCGTGAACAATGTCTCCCTGAAGAATTGTCGCGAATCTGCGCATCATCTCATAGGATTCCTCGCTCTGCATAGCTTTGCCATCAGCGTTCACGCGGCGTGGTATTTCTGACTTCCCGCTTTTGAGAATATCGGCGACATACTGTTTCTCGACCTTCTTGAGCACATTCGGATCAGTAGCAATAGAAAGCGACTGCTCCGGAATTTCCTGCCCAAGCATACGTACATAGTCATCTGTCGTTATCTTGCTGTTCCGTTCGGCTACAAAGTAGACATTCCCATAGAGGTTGAAGCTGATCCGACCCACACGGCCTATGAGATTGCGAAAATCAATGGTGTTCATCTCACTGAGGAATATCTTGTTTTCCATGATGAACAGATTGTCCGCAGGGAGATTGACACCCTCCAGCAGGGTACTGGTGCAGAACATTACCGTGATGTTCCCGGATTTGAAAAGCTCCTCGATCCGTGCTCTTATGGATGCTGGAAGATAGCCGATGTGGTAGGCAATGCCGTAACGCACCATTTCTGCAAGGTAGTACCATTGATGAACTTCTTCCTGTATGTCCTTTGACAGGGCCTCAAGGAGCGGATCATTTCTCGGGCCATTCGGTTTTACCCGCTCATAGAAGGAGTGGGCGGCCCTGATAGCCTTGTCTCGTCCGTTGTAGTAGACGATGCTCTGCTTACGCTTTTCCTTGGGAAGCTTCGTATTCTGTGTTTCGATAGACAGCAGGAAGTCGTTCACTTCAATCGCGCTGCCATGCACATTGGCCAGAAGTATTTTGCACTGATCTTCAGGTGCGTGGTCGTTATAAACCTCGATTCGTCCTTTCTTCAGATCAACAAGAAATTTGATTTGAACAACCGGCGAATACGTAATTGCAAGAGCGTCTTCGTCGCCTTCCTCCGCATTGAGCATCAATCTCAGGTAAACCTGCGGATTCGGAATGTTCGGCGACGCGAAGATGAAGTGCGGTTTCTTCTGGCGATGCACGAGCTTGTCTACCACTTTGTAATAGAACGGTGCTCGGCTGTTCTTGCCTGAAAGCTTGTGGGCCTCGTCGATGAACAGATAATCCAGGTCAAAGCGAGGCTTCGCTATCAGAAGGTAAAGAAGCCGCTCCGGCGTCATGACAAGGATGAAGTTACGGTTCTCGTCCTCAAGGGCTATGTCGCTTGCTGCCGTAACCACGCTGTAGTTGTGGAGCTTCAAGTAGTTGACCTTTTCTGTGTTCTTTTCTCCGCCGAGATCGTCTATCACTTTTGCCCGGACTTCGTTTATCAGCGCCTTCGTAGGGACGATGAGCGCATAGTTCTTCTGAGCGCCGTGCATGATCTCGTCCTTGATGAACATTCTCATAATGAAGGATTTCCCCATCGAAGTGGGCGCAGAGTAGCTAAAGCAGTCGTCCGTCAGGTGGTCATAGGCGTTCTTCTGTTCTCCGAAGAACCGCTGGCTGGGTTCCGCGGGAATAGTGAGGTAATCGCCTCTGAACTGTGCAAAAATCTCCTCCAGTGCATGCGGTTCAGAATAATCCTTGTTTACAAGCTCGAGTCCCTTGTGGTTACCTACGCTTGAGAAAACATCTCCAGCGTAAAGGTTGACGAGCGAATCCTGTGGATACAGCTCGTGCATCAGTATGGCTATTTCCTGAGCCCATATTTTGTGTGCGTCTGCCTTCTCTGGATCATTCGATTTGGAGAGAATGTCGGCAAAACGTAATATGTCGGTTTTCTCTTTGGCGTTGAACAGCTCTGTCGAAATGCGCTGCTTCAAGTTGAAAAGGCTCAAGCCATAGCCTTTCAGAAGCCGAGCATACAGTTTCCCAAGGTACGGATTGCTGTCGATGTCGGTGAAGATGGCCGACCCGAGTGTTCTCTTTTCAGCGGTCATAGGTCGACATCTCCTTCCATAACATGCTGCATGATCACGTCGCTTTCCTCCTTTGCCTGATTAAGCGGCAGCGTGAAGAAATAGAACGAGTGATTCTGCAATTTTGCATCGCGTATCTTTTGAGCTATGTATTCTTCGTGCGCGTTGATGTCGCGAATCATCTTCTTGTGCATACGATCCCGGAACTGGTCATCGTCATAGCCGTCCGGGATCAGGCCAAGGGAATATCCCAGGAACACTCCGAAGGAGGTTCCGTAGGAAGCGTTCTTGTGTTCCTCCGGGATGACGTAGCTGGTCAGGACCTTCAGGTCGTCTTCTTCATAGAATCGATCCAGTGCTGTTTTCTCTACAAGAAGCAGTTCCTCGTCCTCATGATTGGCGATTCGGGAGATCTTCTCGAAAGCCATATCAATGGCGTCCTTGATGTCTCCAGTGACGCTCGAAGCGCCGAATACCATCTGATTGGAGAGGGTCGTTTTGCCGTCTTTGCACAGAAAATGAATGCCGTCAGCTTCGCTTGCATACTGCGCAGCATCTGTACTGAGTTCGATTTTGCTGAGGAGCTTATGAGCATTCAGCTTTTCTTCCATGACTGCGTAGACCATGATTTCGCCGAGTGTTTCGCCCGCATCAATGTCTCGCGCCTTGGCGCTTTTTCTCATTGCTCTCAGGGCCTGCTGTGTCACGAGGTCGAAATTTCCTGCATTCCGGTAGTTCTCCTGTTTTGCGCGAGAGAAAACATATTGCCCGATGTTGAGCATGGTGAATTTCTCAAGATCGGATGATTTGATGTTTCCGTTTCTGACGTTGAGGCAAAAAAGGCGCAGAGAACCAGGGCGGACCATTCCGCTGATTGTCTCGGAATGCTCCACCTCTGTAAAGTAATCATCGAATGTCTTGTCCTTTACAGTTTTGGATAACTCCACGCTTGATGCCTCCCTTCACAATTATTCGTCTTCGTATTTCTTGAAGTTCTCTGCCTGCTCCATGACCTTCTCGAAGACTTCCTCGTCCCATTCAGGAGGATAGCCATTTTTGTACAGAAGAACAGTCAAGTCCATATTGAGCTGGTTCTTGATGTCATCTCGTGTCGACCAGTCGGCAAACTGTGCCTTATCGTCAACAAGCTCCTTGATCTTCTTAGCCAGCACAATGCATTTATCATCCGCGTACGGAAAACCATGGTCATCGCGAACTTTTACGAGGATGTCATAGAACGCCTTCTCTTCAAAAGTAATACCCATCTTCGAAAAGGAGTCCTGATCCTCTTTCAGATCTTTCATAATGTTGATGAGCTGATCGGAGAGGTCATTGACGAAATCAGCAACCACCTCACTCGTGAATACGAGCTTGTCGCGGCTGTTATAGGCATCGACCACCTGTCTCAAGCGCTCGTCAAATTCGATTGCCTTTACCTTGTTTGTCCGGCCATAGGCTGTAATTGCTTTCTTCAAGAGCTTCAGAAGCGCATTGAATTTGGTAATAGGCAGCTTGACCTTCTTCAGCTCATCTATGAATTCATCGCTGAACAGATCGACTGATTTATGCTCGTCAACGATATTTTCGATACCGGTGCAGGTGATGGCGTCGCGTACCATGCCTTCAACGACGCTGTTCATGACTTCTGCATCCGGTGCATCGCCTTTTGTCTGCTTGTAGATGATGGATCGGATTGCAAGGTAGAACTGCGCTGTTGCCGTTTCCTCGTCAGTCAGTTCGCCGGAGGGGAAACAGATCTGGTATGCGCTTTTGAGCCTGCGGGAAAGTCCCATGAAGCGCGTTTGCATATCTTTGCTGGTCTGCACATATTCAGCAGCTGCATTCAGGCAGTTCAACCGCTCAAGCGGCGTCCCGGAATGGAACTTTGTAGCATCAAATCCTGAAAGCAAATCGTTAATCATCGACAGGTGATTGCGGAAAATCGACAGAGAGATATTCAGCTCATCAATTGGACTTTCCTGCGGTCCGCCATACTTCTTTACCGCCGCCATCATGTCGTTCTTGATACCGATATAATCGACGACCAGTCCTTTATCCTTGCCATCGAAAACGCGGTTGACTCGGGAGATCGTCTGAATCAAAGTGTGCTTCTGCAGCGGCTTGTCGATATACATGACAGCAAGAGACGGAACATCGAATCCTGTAATCCACATGTCAACAACGATTGCGATTTTGAAATTCGAGTCGTTGTTCTTGAACTGCTTATCGAGCATCTTCCGGTAATCCTTTGTGCCGCAAAGGTCGAACAGTTCCTTATCGTCGTTCTGGCCCTGCGTAGCTACAAGGTTAATCTTCGGAAGCGCCACGAGCTTATCAAGCTGTTCGCGCGTCAGCTTGGATTCGTCCTCTGCTTTCCGAGGAACATTCCAATCCGTTCTGATTGCCTGTATAGCCTTCAGCACCTTGAAAGCATTCTGCCTGTCTGAGCAAACGATCATGGCTTTTTGCACTACATCGGGCTTTTCGGCGCACAGCGATTCATAGTGCGAGACAATATCCGCAGCGAGCTTTTTAATTCGTTCCGGGTGTCCGAGGATAGCGGACATCTTACTCATGGCCCGCTTGCTTTCCTCAACCTGCTCCGGGTTTGAACCTTCTTCGACGCACTTCTCGTAATACTTCTGGATTTCCTTTGCCTGCTCATCGGACAAGATGACGCGCGCGAGACGAGGCTCATAAGCGATGCGTACAGTGATGCCGTCGTCGCTGGATTCCTTCATCGTATAGCTGTCAACAACATCTCCGAATACTGCAACGGTCTCATCAATCGGTGTTCCTGTGAATCCGCAATAGGTGGCATTCGGGAAGCTGTCGCGCAGATACTTGGCAAATCCGAATGTCGTGTAAACACCGGTTTCTGTTTTCTTGAGCTTCGACCCGATGTTCGTCTGTGTCCGGTGGGCCTCATCCGAAATGCAAATAATGTTATTGCGATCTGATAGCAATCCAGTCTTTTCACAGAACTTCTGTATAGTCGTGATGTACACGCCGCCGCTCGGCTTGTTTCGAAGTGTCTGCTCGAGGTCATCACGGCTTTCAATGCTTCTAACATCCTCCTGATGCAGATAGCGTTTTGCCGTCACGAACAGTTCTGAAGTCTGTGTATCGAGATCCTCGCGATCCTCCAGAAGGATAATAGTTGGATTTTGGAATGTATCGCTGTCCCGCAGCATGATCAGGCGGGAAAGGAACAGCATCGTATAGGTCTTGCCGCAGCCTGTCGCGCCGAAGTAGGTGCCGCCTTTGCCGTCTCCGGCGGGCCGCATGTGCTGCTTGATGTTGGCGAGCATCTTTTCCGCGGCGAAGAATTGCGGGTACCGGCAGACAATCACTTCATCCTTTGAGCTGTCATCCGGGTAGAAAATAAAGTCGCGGAGGATCTTAAGAACCCGGTCTTTTGCAAATGCGCCCTCTATCATAGTTAGCAGGGAGCTGATACCATTCGAGACCTTGTCTGTGTCGTTTGCCTTGTTCCACGAGTAGTAGAACCTGTAAGGCGTGAAGATGCTGCCGAGTTTGGTATTCGCGCCGTCACTGATGACGGACATAAAGCAATATTTCAGGAGATTCGGAATATCGCGCTTATAGCGGATTGTGATCTGCTCCCACGCGTCGTGAATCGTCTTGTCTTCCTCGATGGCGGTCTTGAACTCGCAGATGCCTATCGGAATGCCATTGATGAAGATCAGCAGATCCGGTCGGCGCAGTCGATCTCCCTGAACAGAGTACTGGTTCACGACGCGGAAAACATTATTCTCCGGGTGGTCGAAATCAATATAGTCGATATGCAGGGCGACATCATTGATGTTATCCCGGACAAGATCGAATCCCTCCACAACAAGCCAAAAAGCCTGACGGTTTGAATAATAAAGCGGCGTGGACGGAATCAGCGTCAGCATGGTGATGATCTTCTTCATCTCCACATCGCTGAGGTTCTTATCAGCATACTTTCGGTTCAGAAATGTGCGCAGGTCGTCTTCAAGAAGGATGTCTTCAAAACGGCGGTGAATATCTTCGCCGTATGTATATTCGTATCCCTGCATCTGGAAAAGCTCTATTATGGCATGTTCCAGTTCGTCTTCTGTAAATTTCCCTTTTTCGAAGATATAATCCACGTCGGCACCTCCTTTCTCAGGCTCCTGCTTCTTCGAGGGAGCCTTTTATTAGTATAGGACACATGTTCTTGATGTGCTCTTTGAGCCGATTATTTATGCGCTTTCGAGTTTTATATACTGTGTATATGTCAGCAATAGCTTTTTGTTTTTCCATATCCGCTATAGGAATCTTAACATTAATTAAATCATCCCATGTAAAAGTTTCTCGTGCTGATCCCCAAGAATGAAAACGAGCATATCTGTCAAATTCCTTCCGGTTAAACCACATTGATAAATATTCCGGTAACAAAACAGCTTCATCAGTCGAAAACACTTCGTCTACTGCTGATATTACGATGTCTTTATCTGTATTGTTGAAGGCATATGCAAAAACCTTTTCGTTATGAGTTGTCTGTACAAAACCTATTTGCCTTGGCCTGACAACTTTGTAATTGGACAGGTTGCTTTTGTCCACTTTTGAAGTGGGTTCTCTAAATTCTTTAGTTGTGCTAATTCCCATGACGTTGTCAGTTCCATTGGGGCCATTTCTTACATCATGGCGCTCGATATATGGCTCAATCTTCTGGCTTGGCATCTCCCTGCGTAGTTCCTCGATATACGCGTCGCACACCAGCTTCAAATCCTCCAACCCGCGTTCATAGCTTTGCTGATTAGCCAGCATGGCATTGTAGACATCCACGTACTTCTTCTGGATGGGAAGAGGAGGTAATTGCAGCTCCATTTCACATAATGCATCCCATGAAAACACTTCCGTTGAACTTCCCCAAGATCGGAAACATGCTTCTCTATCCCACTCTTCGCGATTAAAATGTAGAAATAAATACTCATCCATAACCGTGGATTTCATTTCCGGTTTTACCCTAAAGGCGATATTATTCCAACTTATAAGAAAGGCCGCATCTGTACGGTTGTAGCCAAATCCTATCTTTTTCCCATGAGTACGAGGATTAAATACGAATTCATGCGGATGAACCACAAGAAATTTTCTTAGATCAGTATTACTTACATTTGCTTTGGTTGGAATGATTTCTTTTGTTATCGTCATTCCGCGAACACTGTCTGGTCCGTATTTCATATCAGTATTAGTTTCGGTTGTAAGTTCAAGAAGTTCTCGAAGAGAATATTTATTCAATGCCATATCCGATCCCCCTGAATGCTTCTTCGAGCATGGCCTGCGACTTCTTCTCGGTCTTCAAAACGTCCTTCATTTCGCTCTGAATGCGGGACATTTCTTTTTCGTAATCAATGTCCAGATCATGGTCGATGAACTCGATGTATTTACTGGGCGTGAGTGAATAGTCCTTCGCTCGGATCTCGTCCAAGGTCGCCGACTTGCAGAATTCCGGCACGTCTCTGTACAGGGAAATATCGGTCGACTGCCAGTTGTTGTAGACCTGCTTCACCTTTGCTATCTGCTCGTCAGTGAGCACGGTTTTCTTTTTCTTCTTACCCTTGTCAATGACGATCTCTTCAATGTTCTGATTCCATGTGCGCAAATCCATGAAAAGCACGTGATTCGTCCGATCGCGCAGCTGTCTGCCGTTCACGGTTCCGGCATGCTTATTCATGTTGACGATCCAAAGCGTCACGGAAATATCCGTCGTGTAGAACATATCCCGCGGCAACACAATGATTGCCTCCACACGGTCCTTCTCAAGAATCTGGCTGCGGATTGTTTTCTCATCGCCGTCAGCATTCAGCGCGCCATTGGCAAGAAGGAATCCGGCAATGCCATGAGTGACGTCGAGCTTTGAAATGATGTGCTCCACCCACGCATAGTTGGCGTTTGCTACCGGCGGCATGACTCCGCCGTACCCTTTGAAGCGAGGATCGTCTGTCAGCTGATCCTCCGTGCGCCAGCCTTTAAGATTGAACGGTGGATTGGCCATGACGTAGTCGACCTTCTTGTCTTTATGAAGGTCGTCCGTAAAGGTGGAGGCGTTCTTTTCTCCGAGGTTATGTGCAATGCCGCGAATGGCGAGATTCATTTTGCACAGCCGCCAGGTATCCGGATTGCTTTCCTGTCCGATAATGGAGATCTTCTGCCTGTTTCCTTTGTGGCGGTCGACAAATTTCATGGACTGTACAAACATTCCACCACTTCCACAGCAGGGATCGTAAACTGTCCCGGAATACGGCTCGATCATCTCGGCGATGAGTTTTACCACGCAGGCGGGTGTGTAGAATTCACCGTCCTCCTTCGTGCCGGATGCAGCATAGACCTGAAGGAAGTATTCATATACACGCCCGATGAGGTCTTCCTCGCGAAAGCGCTTCTCGTCTATCTTATTGACGTTGTCGATCAGATCCTTGAGCTTCGCGGTCGTCGCACCGAGTGTTGCGAAGAAGGTGTAGACCGGATTGCCGTCCTTGTCCCTTGACGACAATGCGCCTTTCAAGGATGGATTCGTCCTCTCGATATCCGCCATCGCTGTATCCAGAATGACTGCGATGTCGTTATCGCCCGCGTGAGCCACGATATAGGACCAGCGGGATGTCTCGTTCAGATAAAACACGTTGACGGAGTTATAGGACGAAACCTTGTCCTTCATGATGTTGAACAGGCCTTCGTCCGCGCCGTACTGCTCTTTCAATTCCTGATACCGTTTCTCGAATTTGTCTCCCGCAAATTTCAGGAAAACAAGCGAGATCACCGCATCTCTGTTTTTTTCTGTACTTCCTATTCCACGAAGTGCAACGCGGCAGTTCCATAGAACTGTTTCCAGCGACACTTCCTTATCTTTTTTAGCTGCTCTTGCCATACCTTTAATTCTCCTTGTTTTCCTTCTCATTGCTTTCTTCGGCAGCGCCGCCGGAGCGAATCCAGTCGTCCACTTCGCTCAATTTGAATTTCCACAATCGTCCGACTTTGTATGCGGGCATGTTGCGTTTGTTGATCCACTGCATGATGCTCTCGCGACCCACTCCGAGGTATTCCTGCACTTCCTTCATCGTCGACCATTTCTCTATGTTCTTATCCACGTTTTTCTCCTCCTGCCGTTGCATTGAACGCCACTCGAATACTTATGTTGAATTCCCATTTTTTGTTAGGAAAGCAGTTCTCACCATCGGCGTCCTGCATCTCCCATTTGCACTCGAAGTCTCCTTCGAAGCCACGGGCGTCTATGTCCGTGGCTATTTTTGTAAATTCTCCCGGCTCTGTGTCCTGTATGGGAATGACCGTCTTGACAGGCCGTGGATGTATATCTGCCTGATTCACCAGCACCAGTCGACGGTTTTTCCATTCCACATTGCCGTGGTTCTGCAACCGCCATTCGTGGTGAACGATTTCATAGCAGTCGGCTATATGTTTTCTGTTTCCATCATCGACGTAGACGTCGTCGCCTTTGTATCGCGGGCCTCTGAGCTCCTCCTGCGTTATCTCATGTCCTTCAAGGAGGGCTCGGTAAATCTCCCAGACAGAGTTATGCACATCATCGCCGTCTGTGTTCACGAACAAGTTGAATTGTATGGCGAGGGCACGGGCGAACTTCTCCAAATCCTGTGCCGCGTCGGAGGGTACTCCGAACTCTTCCATGCACTGTGCGAAAGAGTCCCGTTTCATGTTCCGCGAGATGAATCCCGTCAGATCATCCAGACGAACATGATTTTGAAACGAGGCCTTGATCTCTGGTGTCAGAGACCTGTCGATCGCGTATCGGCGTTCGGCCTCGAGATACTCGTTTGTTTGATGCTGGCGGTTCTCAGGCAAGTGAAAGTAGTTGCTTCCGGCGGCATTGAGGAACCGGACGACATAGACGCTCTGGTTCCTCTGATTGCCCAGAAATGCATACAGCTTTTTCAAAAATTCGTAGCTTTTCGTGCCGTTCACCTCCCAATACCTGATCCGGTACCTGCAATACCTGATTCCAGTGCCTAAATGCCTTTCCCGGTACCTGACGCCTCCCCGACAATATAGGCAGTTGATCGGAGAGGCCCCGAAGACAGCAAAACACAGACTTCTGAATTGATTATACGAGTTCTTTAGGAACAAATCAACAGTATCTGATTTCAGAAGCGCTGAACCGGTAAAGACAGGCAAAAACAGACAAGAAAATGGAGGTGAGACAGTGACTCACGACGATAAGAAAATGTGGCGCATCAACATCGAGAACGATGCAGACGAGGCTTGCTCCATCTACGGAGTCGCCGCTGTCGATGGCGTGTTCGCCAGGTATGACGCGACCTGCTTCGACGATCTCAGCCGTTCCTATTACGAGGAAGTGTTCGACGATCTGGAACTCATGATCAACGATAACTAAGCATCCATTGCCCTGAACAAGGCGTTAAAAGGCTCACTGCTACAGCCGTTCACCTCGGTCGACAGAGGTGGCTCGAGCGACTGTAGCGGTCACAAGTGAATAAGAAACCAGTCTACGAGCGTGGCTGGCCGAACGAAACGAGTTGATTCCCGTTCCGTCTGGCCTTGTCACGCTCCTTTTTGTGCGGCCTCCGGTTCGGGAGAAGCGAACCGGAGGTACAGCACGTGACAACCAATGACAACCAAAGCAAACGAATCTACGACAAGACCACCCACACCTGGTACGAGGTGACGGAAGAACAGTACAGGGAATTCGACAGGTGGCGCACGAATCTGCGCAAGCGGGAACAGTATTGGGGCCGCTGCTTCTGCCCGCGCAATAAGTGGTGGCTGTGTGACGGCAACTGCCTTGACTGCGAATTCCACAACAGCACGACCGTCTCTCTTGACGATCCGCTTCCGGACGGCGAAGGAACTCTCGCCGACTACGTTCCGGACGACGCTCCTCTTATTGAAGAGGTGCTTTCCGAGAAAGCGGAGCTGGATCAGCTGTTCGCGCGTCTGCAGGAGCTCATGCCGGAGGCAAAGCGCATCGGCGAACTCAGGGAGGAAGGCCTCTCTGACGAGGCCATCGCCGACATCATCGGCATCAAGCGCACAACATTCCTGTCCCGCCTGAAGAAGGCCAAGGAGAAGCTGGCTCGGGAATTCCCGGACTGGTTCTAATCGTCTGCTCCGGCTGCCCATCGTGGTGGCCGGAGCTTTTTTCTGAAATTCTTCTTTTCCCTTCGTCAAAACGGTCTGCCCGCCTCCAGTGGGAAGTGTAAGGAGCACGAAAACAGGATGCTCCGGATTGGAGGCAAGCGATGAACAAGACACGCAACAGAAGTCCCGCGGACACGGAGGCTATCGCCGTTCTTATTGCGATAAGCCATGTATCCGCAAGGCTGGCAAGGAACCTCTCGATCCTTGCAGCAAATCAACCATTGGAAGGAGGTAAAGAGAATGTCAAAAATGGCAGAGATGGATCAGACCATCAAGGAACTGCGCGATGCCGCCGCTGCTATTAACAGCGCAGCCGACTGGCTCTTCCAGCAGTTCTCCGGCACCGACGAGGAGCCCGCTCCGCAGCCTGAAACTGCGCAGGCCGAGCCTGAGCCGAAGAAGAAGCTGGAGCTGGAGGATGTACGGAAGGTTCTCGCCGAACGTTCCCGCGCAGGCTACACGGCGCAGATCCGCGAGCTTCTCCATAAGTACGGTGCGAGCAAGCTGTCGGCTGTCGATCCGAAGGACTACGAGGCCCTGCTCTTTGATGTGGAGGGACTCAATGAATTCTGAAAGACAGCATGCGGTCCTCTCCGCGTCAAGCTCCGACAGGTGGATTCACTGCCCGCCGTCGGTACGGCTTAGCGAGGGATTCGAGAACAAGGGAAGCGACTACGCATTGGAAGGCACCTGCGCTCATGCGCTCGCCGAGTATAAGCTCCGCAAGGCGCTCGGCTACCCGGCACGAGACCCTACCGAGGACCTCGCCTTCTACAACGAGGAGATGGAGGAAGCCACAGACGGCTACGTCGCCTACGTGCTGGAAAAGGTCGAAGCCGCAAGGCAGGTCTGCTCCGATCCGGTTGTTCTGGTCGAGCAGCGCGTGGACTACTCCCGCTGGGTGAGACAGGGCTTCGGCACATCCGACGCGCTCATCATCGCTGATGGCACGCTCCGGATCATCGATCTGAAGTACGGCACCGGCATCGCCGTGTCGGCGGAGGACAATCCTCAGCTCAAATGCTACTCGCTGGGTGCCTTGGAGCTGTTCGACGACATCTACGACATCGATTCGGTCGCCATGTCGATCTACCAGCCGAGACGGCAGAACGTCAGCGAATGGCAGATCAGCAAGAAGGACCTGCTCGCATGGGCGGACGAGGTTCTGAAGCCTACGGCGGAGCTGGCGTGGGACGGCAAGGGGGAATTCTCCTGCGGCCCGTGGTGCCGGTTCTGCAAGGCGAAGACCATCTGCCGGAAGCGTGCCGAGGAGAACCTGAAGCTCGCGCAGCACGAGTTCAATCTGCCGCCGGAGCTCTCCGACGCGGAGATCGAGGTCATCCTCTCCCAGGTGGACGAGCTGGTCTCGTGGGCGTCCGACATCAAGGAGTACGCGCTCCAGCAGGCGCTCTCCGGCAAGGAGTGGCACGGCTTCAAGCTCGTCGAAGGCAGGTCCGTCCGCAAGTACACCAATGAAACCGCCGTCGCCAAGACGGTCGAAGACGCCGGATTCGATCCGTACGAACGCAAGTTGCTCGGCATCACCGCCATGCAGAAGCTCCTCGGAAAGAACCGGTTCAATGAACTCCTGTCCGGCTACATCGAAAAGCCGCAGGGCAAACCAACCCTCGTCCCGGACTCCGACAAGCGTCCGGCGATGAATACAGCAAAAAATGATTTTATGGAGGAAAACAATCATGAGTAAAACAAATATGCACAATCCGATGAAGGTTATCACTGGCCCGAACACCCGCTGGTCCTACGCCAACGTGTGGGAGCCGAAGTCCATCAACGGCGGCACGCCGAAATACTCGGTCAGCCTGATCATCCCGAAGTCCGACACCGTGACGGTCGCCAAGATCAAGGCAGCCATCGAGGCCGCCTACAAGGAGGGCGAAGCCAAGCTCAAGGGCAACAGCAAGTCCGTACCGGCGCTGTCCGCGATCAAGACGCCGCTTCGTGACGGCGACGCGGAGCGTCCGGACGACGAGGCCTACCGCGGCTCCTACTTCGTGAACGCGAACGCGACGACCGCTCCGGGCATCGTGGACGCGGATCTGAATCCGATCCTCTCCCGCAGCGAGGTGTACAGCGGCGTGTACGGCAGAGCCAGCATCACGTTCTACGCGTTCAACTCTTCCGGGAACCGCGGCATCGCCTGCGGCCTGAACAACCTGCAGAAGATCCGTGACGGCGAGCCGCTCGGCAGCAAGGCCAGCGCAGAATCCGACTTCGCGGACTTCGCAACCGACAGTGACGACGATTTCCTGAACTGAGGAGGCAAACCAATGGAAACCATTATGAACATGATTCTCTACATCATCTACGACCTGCTCGGTCTGAGCGGGATCGCGCTCTTGATCATCATCTCGGTCACGAGCGCCCGCTCTTACCGTGAGGACAAGGAGCTCAAGCTCCGTCAGGAGGAGCGCGACAAGGAGTACCACGAGCGCCGCATGAAGGAGCTCGAAGCGCACCGCGACTAAACCGTAACCCATACAGCTATTGGCGGGCGGCAGGGACGTATCTCTCTGCCGCCTTATTCGTGAATTGAGGTGAAAAATGTGAAGACTTTATCTTTGGATTTGGAGACGTTCAGCGACGTCGACCTCGGCAAATGCGGCGTCTACAAGTACTCCGAATCGCCCGCCTTCGAGATCCTCCTGTTCGGATACAGCGTAGACGGAGGCCCGGTGCAGGTCGTCGACCTTGCCTGCGGAGAACAGATCCCGGAGAACATCCTCGACGCACTCACCGACGACACGGTTCTCAAGTGGGCATTTAACGCGAACTTCGAACGCGTCTGCCTGTCACGCTACCTGCGGGATATGGGCTGGAGCCTTGACCCGTTCCATGACAATCATCCTCTGTCGACGGAGCCCGCGCGGTTCCTGAATCCGGAGGGCTGGCGCTGCTCGATGGTCTGGGCGGCGACAATGGGACTCCCGCTCAGCCTGAAGGGCGTCGGCGCTGTCCTGAACCTCGCTGATCAGAAGATGGACGAGGGCAAGGCGCTCATCCGATACTTCTCCGTTCCCTGCGCACCCACGAAGGCGAACGGCGGCAGGACCCGGAACCTGCCATCTGACGATCCTGTCAAATGGGCGACGTTCAAGAAGTACAACCAGCGCGACGTCGAGGTCGAAATGTCCATCCAGCGGAAGCTCCGGAACTTCCCGGTGCCGGACTTCGTGTGGGACGAGTACCACATCGACCAGGAAATCAACGACCGCGGCGTGCGCATCGACATGGATCTCGTGGAGAAGGCCATCGACATGGATACCCGCTCGCGCGGCGAGCTGACCGAGAAGATGCAGGCGCTCACGAATCTGGAGAATCCGAACAGCGTCCAGCAGATGAAGCAATGGCTCTCCGACAACGGCATGGAGGTCGACAGCCTCGGCAAAAAGGCAGTCGCCGCACTCCTCAAAACCGCACCACCTGAGCTGGCGGAGGTGCTGGAGCTCCGGCAGCAGCTCGCGAAATCCAGTGTGAAGAAATACCAGACGATGCAGCGGGCAGTATGCGACGACAGCCGTGCAAGAGGCATGTTCATGTTCTACGGCGCGAACCGCACCGGGCGCTGGGCCGGTCGTCTCATCCAGCTGCAGAATCTGCCGCAGAACCATCTGCCTGACCTGGATGCCGCGCGGGCGCTCGTGAAGTCCGGCGACTACGAGGCCGTGAAGATGATCTACGAGGATGTCCCCGACACGCTCTCCCAGCTTATCCGCACCGCCTTCATCCCGAAGGACGGCTGCCGGTTCTACGTGGCGGACTTCTCCGCCATCGAAGCACGCGTCATCGCATGGTACGCAGGCGAACAGTGGAAATCCGACGCGTTCGCGAACGGCGAGGACATCTACTGCTCGACGGCAAGCCGAATGTTCCACAAGCCGGTCGTCAAGCACGGCGTGAACGGCGAGCTTCGCGCCAAAGGCAAGATCGCGGAGCTGGCCTGCGGCTACGGCGGCTCAACCGGCGCTTTGAAGGCAATGGGCGCACTCGAAATGGGCCTGTCTGAAGATGAGCTCCCGGACATCGTCTCCTCATGGCGGGACGCGAACCAGCAGATCGTGAAGTTCTGGTGGGACGTCGACAAGGCAGTCATGGCTGCTGTGAAGAACCACAAAACCACACGGCTCGGAAAACTCACCTTCTTCTGGCAGGCGGGCATGCTGTTCATCACCTTGCCCTCCGGTCGGAATCTTGCGTATGTGAAGCCGAAGGTCGGCATGAACCGTTTCGGCGGCGAGTGCATCACCTACGAGGGCGTGGACGGCACGAAGAAATGGGAACGCCTCGAATCGTACGGCCCGAAGTTCGTGGAGAACATCGTGCAGGCCACCAGCCGCGACATTCTCTGCAATTCGATGAAGACGCTCCGCTGTTGCGATATCTGCATGCATATCCACGACGAGCTGGTCATCGAAGCCGATCCGCGGGTATCGCTTGACGCCTTGTGCGAGCAGATGGGCCGCGTCCCTTCGTGGGCGGATGGTCTGGTGCTCCGTGCGGACGGGTATGTCTGCGATTTCTATAAGAAAGACTGATTTTCGTTTCGTCAAAAGCGGTCTGTCTCCTCCAGTGGGAAGTAGAGGCAGGCCGCTTTTTCTATTGCCTGCCGGAAAGGAGGATACCGGTTTGGATTACAGGAATTTTGAGGGCTATCCGGACCCGACATGCTGCGAGGCGCTGAGCCTCATCGAACTCGAGGAGAAGAAGGCGCTCCGCGCTTTCCGGCCCATCATCTACGTCTGCTCCCCGTACGCGGGAGACATCCAGAGGAACGTGGCGAACGCGAGGCGCTACTGCAGGTTCGCAGTCGAACAGGGATACATCCCGATCGCGCCGCATCTGCTGTTCCCGCAGTTCCTTGACGACAGCGACGAACGGGAGCGCGAGCTCGGCTTGTTCTTCGGAAACGCGCTCATGAGCAAGTGCGCCGAGATCTGGGTGTTCGGAGACAGGATCTCGAACGGCATGGCAGCGGAAATACGAAGAGCCCGCTGGAAGGGCTACCGGCTGCGCTATTTCACAGAGGATTTGAAGGAGGTCTAACACTTATGCATGCAATCGAAGAAAACCAGCGGACGCTCTACGACGGAACCAGAATCACCACCTACAGCCGCGCAATTGAAAGCGCGAACGTGCTCGAGGCCGAGGCCGGGACAACCGGATACATGGGCGGCGACACCGGACACGGAGGCCGCACCTATTTCCGCATCACGGATCTTGGCGACACGGACATCCGCGTGAACCCGATACAGGACCGCTACGGGAATGGCGGCTTCGAGGTCACCCTCGGCGGCGACTGCGAGCTTTCCACCATGATCACGGCACTCAAGTTCATCACGCAGGTGCTGGAGGAGGAATCGAAGGAGGTGTACGACTGATGTTCACCATCTACACGTCCGACGCCTACCAGCAGGAATCCAACTGCGTCTACCCGCACTCGGTCGAGGTCGTCGACGAGGCGAGCTTCAAGAGAGCCGTCTCGCACGACCACGTGTGCGCCAAGTACAGGAACAACTACCGTGGCAATGAGAACTTCATCTCCTCGGACTGCCTTCCCGTCGACTGCGACAACGACCACTCGGATGATCCGGCGGACTGGAAGACGCCTGCGGATATCCGGAAGGCGCTGCCCGGCGTCTTCTTCGCCGTCCACTACAGCCGCCACAACAATCGTCCCAAGGACGGGAAGTCCGCAAGGCCGCGCTTCCATCTGTTCTTTCAGATCGACCCGATGACCGACTACGAGGCGTACGCCGCATTGAAGCAGCTCCTGCACGAGATCTTCCCCTACCTGGATGCGAACGCGCTCGACGCAGCGCGATTCCTCTACGGGACACGCGACCCCAAGGTCGAGTTCCATCCGGGCGGCAAGACTCTCACGGACTTCCTCTACGGGGACGAGTTCGACAAGGACATGCCGGGAGGCTACGAAAAGCAGGCCACCATTCCGGAGGGCAGCCGCAACACCACGATGTTCCGGTGGGCAGTACGCTCCATGAAACGCTATGGGGATACAGAAGAATCCAAGAACGCGTATTTCATGCAGGCGGAGAAATGCCAGCCGCCGCTCTCCACGGACGAGCTGAACCACATCTGGAAAAGCGCACAGAAATACTATGCGAAGATCGCAAGCCAGCCCGGCTACGTGAGCCCGCAGGAGTACAACAATCCGGACACCGGATGGAGCGAGCCGCTGCCGTTCTCACGGTACACGATGGCACCCTTCCCGGTCGACGCACTCCCGCAGGCGATAGCCGACTATGTTCGTGCTGTCGCGGAGAGCACGCAGACCAGCGTCGACATGGCAGGCAGCATTGCAATCAGCGTCCTGTCGACCTGTCTTCAGAAGAAGTACCGGATTCAGGGCAAGTCCGACTGGGTGGAGCCGCTCAACACCTACGTGATCGTCATCGCACCGCCGTCCGAGAGGAAGTCGTCGGTACTGCATCTGATGCTGCAGCCGGTCAACGACTACGAGGTCGAATACAACAAGACCAACGCCGCTGCCGTCGAGGCGGGACGCATGCAGAAGCGCGTGCTGGAGCGCAGGCAGAAGGCCCTCGAGGAGAAGGTCGCCAAGGGCAACGCCGATCCGGAGGAGCTTGAGCGCATCGCGCAGGAGGTCGCCGACTTCGAGGAAGTGAATCCGCTGCAATTGTATGTGGATGATATTACGACCGAGAAGCTCGTCTCCGTCATCGCCAGCAACCACGGCCACGCCTCGCTGATCTCCAGTGAGGGCGGCATCTTCGACACGCTCTCCGGCATCTACACGCGGAACGTGAACATCGACGTCATGCTCAAGGGCTACTCCGGCGACACGATCCGCGTCGACCGTATCGGCAGGGACAGTGAAAGCATCATGGACCCGGCGCTCACCATCCTCCTGATGGCGCAGCCGAACGTCGTCTCCGCGGTCCTCAGCAACACGACCTTCCGCGGACGAGGGCTCACCGCGAGGTTCCTCTACAGCATGCCCGTCTCCAGTGTGGGAAGCAGGCGCTACCGGAGCGAGGCCGTGACCGACGGTATCTACCGCGCCTATGAGCGTCTGGTGGTGAACCTGCTGGACGACGAGTACCCGGAGAGACCGCAGACCATCACGCTCAGCCCGGAAGCCGACCGCGAGCTTGAAGCCTTCGCCAACTGGCTGGAGCCCAAGCTCACGACCGACTATGCGGAGATGGCCGACTGGGCTGGAAAGCTCGTCGGCAACGTGCTGCGCATCGCCGGGCTCCTCTGCCGGGCAGCCACCTACCAGAGCCACGACTTCCTCGATGTCCACAGCGCACTTACCGTATCGGGCGAGACCATGCAGAACGCGATCCGGCTTGGCAGGTACTTCCTGAACCACGCGCAGGCCGCCTACTCCGTTCTTCCCGAGGATGCGATGTACAAGAACGCCGACATGATCCTCCAGAAGCTCAAGGAGCGGAACATCGACCACTTCGACCGGCGTGACGCCATGCGCATGTGCCGGACGTTCAAGACCGTGGAGAGCATCCAGCCGGTTCTCGACTTCCTTGAGGACTACGGGTACATCGCGCAGAGGCCGCAGAAGGCATCCGGGACCGGCAGACCGCCGCTTCCCAAGTATGCCGTCAATCCGTGGCTGAAGGAGCACAAATGAGTTTTGTCATTTCGTCCTATGCCTGTCCTGACCTTCAGGACAGGTTCAGGGACACGAAAACATCAGCATCCATGCGGCTTTCAGGGTTTTGTCCCTTTTGTCCGAACCCCTATAAAAAGCAAAAAAGACTTATTTATTTATTATCAATTCTTCTACTAAACCATTTTTGTTTACGGATTAAGGGACAAAAGCGACAGAAGGGACAAAACCCCAGAAACTCCCAAAACACGGAGGTTTTTACACCATGAAAGATACAGGACAAAGCTTAGGCCATGACGGACAGCCGGACAAAAGCTATCTCGCCCGCTGCCAGAAAACACTACGCAGCTGGGGAGCACCGCTCTCCGGATGGCAATGCCACGAAATCTACGATGTCCGCGAGGACGACTGGGACGCGCCACTCCACGTCTGCGAGCTGTGCGGCTGCACCAAGGTCCGCTACGTGCACGTCATGACGCACCCGGACTACTTCGAGGACGTATCCGTCGGCTGCATATGCGCCGGAGTCATGGAAGGCGACATCCTCGCAGCCAAGGAACGCGAACGCCTCATGCGCAACCGCTCCAAGCGGAAACGCAGCTTCCCGAAACGCAAATGGCACCAGACTCCGAACGGCTGGAGCCTCACCTGCCACGGCGAGCAGATCCTCATCGGACACAGCCGCCACAACCCGGAGCGCCTCGGCGTGAAATACCGCGGACAATGCGTCTGGACCTACAAGGGCAAGCCGATCACAAACTTCCTCTCCGCAGCCTACGCCGCATTCAACCTGGTCGACCCTATTCCGGAGGTGTTGCCATGAAAAGCGAAAAGCAGATCGAAGCAGCCCTCGCCAGCGAAGTCAAAAAGCATGGAGGCATCGCGCCGAAATTCACGTCACCCGGTTTCGCCGGAATGCCGGACCGGATCATCCTGCTGCCCGGCGGACGCATAGCATTCGCAGAGCTCAAGGCACCCGGAAAGAAGCCAAGAAGACTGCAGATTGCACGGCACCGGCTCCTGCGAAGGCTGGGATTCCGGGTTTACATCATCGACAGCACAGAACAGATCGGAGGTGTGATAGATGAGATTCTCACCGCATGACTACCAGAAATACGCCATCGACTACATCGAGTCGCATCCCGTCGCCGCGGTTCTCCTCGATATGGGACTCGGGAAGACGGTGATCAGCCTGACGGCGATCTTCGACCTCCTGTTCGACAGCTTCGAGGTCAGCCGGATTCTCGTGGTCGCGCCTCTCAGAGTCGCACGCGACACATGGCCCGCAGAAATACGGAAATGGGAGCACCTGTCCGGCCTCACCTACGCCGTCGCAGTCGGAAACGCACGCGAACGGAAAGCAGCCCTCATGCAGGGCGCAGATGTCACGATCATCAACCGGGAGAACCTCGGCTGGCTGATCGACGACTCCGGCATCCCCTTCACCTACGACATGGTGGTATTGGACGAGCTCTCCTCCTTCAAGAACCACA
>ENA-UOOE01000966-UOOE01000966.1-fermentation-metagenome-genome-assembly--contig:-NODE-966-length-25722-cov-3.485098_pt1 | contig 25722 bp, 25 predicted proteins | sample MGYA00245776_ERZ724021 | MGnify/ENA primary metagenome ERZ724021 (study PRJEB28704, sample SAMN03018321) | fermentation metagenome | biome: anthropogenic terrestrial biome; feature: soil; material... | reverse complement strand
CGCCTTAAAATGACCGATGCGTACTTATCATCAATCTCTGCCATATAGCAGATGCGGTCGGTTTGTTCACAGGCGATAAGGGTGGAGCCGCTGCCACCGAAAAGATCCAATACGATGCTGTTTGCCCGGCTTGAGTTTTGAATCGGATAGGATAAAAGGTCTATCGGCTTTGAGGTCGGATGGTTCTCGTTCTTCTTAGGCTTATTAAACTGCCAGACTGTTTTTTCCGCACGTCCTGCATACCATTCATGCTTGCCCTTTTTGTTCCAGCCAAAAAGGATCGGTTCATGCGACCACTGGTAGGGAGATCTTCCAAGCACCAGCGAGTCTTTTGCCCAGATGCAGACACCGGATAAGTGAAAGCCCGCATCTTCAAAAGCTTTTCTGAAGGTAAGACCTTCCGTATCTGCATGAAAGACATAGGCGGAAGCTCCGGCTTCGGAAACCTCGATCATGTTCTTAAAAGAGCTTAGGAGAAAATCGTAAAACTCCTCCGCTTTCAGGTTATCGTTTTTAATGGAAAGGCCCGACGCACTCTCGTAACTTACCGCATAGGGCGGATCGGTTAAAATCAGGTTTGCTTTCTTTTTGTCCATGAGCGTTTCCACATCCGAAAGATTGGTCGCATCGCCGCAGATAAGACGGTGCCTTCCTAGTGTCCAGACATCGCCCGGCTCTACAAAGCTTGCTTCTTCCAGGGCAGAAGTTAGGTCAAAGTCGTCTTCCTCGGTCTCAATCTCGCCTAAAAGTTTATGAAGTTCAGCGTCGGTAAAGCCTAAAAGGTCGAGGTCAAAGTCCGCTCCTTCCAGTTCCGAAAGCTCTATCGACAGCATTTCTTCATCCCAGCCGGCGTTCAGCGCAAGGCGGTTATCCGCCAAAATATAGGCACGCTTTTGCGCTTCGGTTAAATGCTCCACAAATACGCAAGGGACTTCCGTTAATCCTTCTTCCTTGGCCGCAATAATTCTGCCGTGCCCTGCAATGATGTTGTAGTCCTTGTCAACCAGGCAGGGATTGATGAAGCCAAACTCCCGGATGGAAGATCGAAGCTGAAGAATCTGTTCTTTGCTGTGCGTTCTGGCATTTCTGGCATAGGGAACGAGTTTATCAATGGGAACTTTCTCAAGGTGCTCCGTCATTTTCATAGGCTCACCCCCGCATGAAACAAAAGTCCTGCCAGGTCGTTTTCCCAGGGAAGTTCACTGTCACCGAAGTGCCCCTTGATGGCAAGAGGAGCATAGGAATCCCGCCTGAGCTTTAAGTAGTGAATCATGGGCAAAACCGACAAGGGAAAGAGTGTCTCGCACTCTTCCTTAATCGTTTCTATGTCCTTTGTCTCAGTACCGAAGCAGTCAATATCAAAGTACAAAGGCTCAGGCCTTCCAATAGCGTAAGCAATGGACACTTCACATTCCTTTGCAAGACCTGAAGAGACGACACTTCGTGCGATGAGCCTTGCCATATAGGCACCCGACCTGTCCACCTTGGTCGGGTCTTTCCCTGAAAAAGCTCCTCCGCCATGTCTTGCAAGGCCACCATAGGTATCGACAGCAAGTTTTCTTCCTGTTAAGCCGGTGTCCGCTTCAGGACCGCCGATAACAAAGCGTCCTGTCGGATTGATATGGATATCTTCTTCCTCAAAGGGAAGCACGCCCTCTAAGGCAGGACGAATCACATGAGTGTGAATTGCCTTCCTGAGATCCGCATTGGAGATGCTCTCCTCATGCTGGCTGGATAATACGACCGAGTGAATCCTTGTCGCTTCACCGTTCTCATATTCCACGGTCACAAGGCACTTGCCGTCAAGCTTTAGTTCAGGGATGATGTTTTTCTCCCGCACTTCTTCAAGTCTCATCGTGAGCCTTCTTGCCAAGACTTGAGGAAGCGGAAGGTATTCAGGTGTTTCATCCGTTGCGTAGCCGTAGACGATTCCCTGATCACCCGCACCGAGCAGGTTTTCCGCTCGGTCAACACCTTGTGCGATGTCGGGGCTTTGTGCGTGAAGTCTTACTTCGATCTCGAAATTTTGAGGTTCATAGCCCACATCAAAAAGCACATCTCGCACAATATTTTCTGCATCGAGAGACGCTTTGCTCGTCACTTCTCCCGCAACTAAAATAAGCCCCTTTGTCGCCATCACTTCTACCGCAACTCTGGAGCTTTCGTCACCTTTCAGATAGCCGTCCAGAATGCTGTCAGCAATATAGTCGCAGAGCTTATCCGGGTGACCCTTCGTCACGGACTCGGCTGATTTATAATGTTTCATCTTGTTTTTCCTCCGCTTCAATGATTTTTCTTGCCACCGCTTCTGCAACAGGAACCGTCACGGCATTGCCTGCCTGTTTGTAAAGCTGAGATTCCGAGCAGACAGCGGCTGCTTTTTCATAGAGATGATCCGGAAAGCCCTGAAGCCTGAAGCATTCTTTCGGCGTAAGCCTTCTGATGGCATAGTGATTGCCGTCGCTTAAAAGCACACCGTGCCTGTCTTGACCGGTCAGGGTAAAGGACGGCTCGCCGTCTTCTTTCACACGCCTTGCTGTCTTGGAACGGGGTGATGAGCGAAAAGGTGTAGATACACTTCTTGCTTCAAGAACTCCAGTCCGCATGCCTTTGTTATCAAGGCCGTGTCCGTAGGTCGCAACGATGCAGGTCGATTGATCCCTCGTTTTTACTTTGCCTTTGCTAACCGTCATTCCTTCCTGCGAAATTAAATAGAGCCCGGTTTTCGCACCGAGCCCTCCTGCTGAAGATTGGATTGTGCATGCGACACCTCCGGGATCATAGACCCGGTAGCCTTGGGGACCGCCTACAAGCCTTCTAAGATGCGCATCGTTTTCTCCCTCGAAAGGTAGTATTTCAAATCGACCTCTTGTTCTAAGATGTCCAATAAGGAAGACACGCTCTCTTGATTGGGGCACGCCGTAGTCTTTGGAATTGAGCACCTGCCAGAAGACGTCGTACCCTGCTTCATCCATTTCAAGGAGAACACGGGCAAAGTCCCATCCGTCATGAATGGATAGCAGGTTTTTAACGTTTTCAGCGACAAGCCATCGGGGCTTATCTTTTTCTTCTTTGCCCTTGACGAGGTCAAGGACTGTAAAATATAGGCCGCTTCTTTCCGCAGAGACTCCTCTTTGAAAGCCGGCAACTGAGATATCCTGGCAAGGAAAGCCGAAGGTCCAGCAGTCTGCGTAGGGGATATCTTTTGACTTGATGCTTCGTATGTCTTCACAAAACCACTCTCCCTTCGTGTCAAACATTGCCTTGTAGGATTCAATGGCAAATTTATCGTTCTCGCAGCTTCCGATACAGCGAAAGCCCGCTCTTTCGAATCCTAAGCGGAAACCTCCGATTCCTGAAAAAAGATCAATCATCGTCCGCATCTTAGTCACGCTCCTTTTTCTTTCGAAGGAGCCGCTCCATCATGTCGTCCTGTGGTGTGGAGATAAAAGCGGTCGTCGTGTTTTGCTTTACAATGTCAAAAATCTCATACCAGATGAGATTGGCCTGCTTTTGGAAGTTCTGGCTCATCGATACGAAAGGGCTAGCTATCGCTCCGCCTGTTGTCGGATGCTTTCCTAACAGGCCATAGGTGCTGACCGCTTCCTCACACTGAATGAAGCGGGCAAAAGCCTGTGCATAGGATTCAATAAGTCTCGGATTGACGAGCTTCTCGCATCGTCTTTCCTTTAGCCAGAGCCAGGTCTCCTCGTAAATTTCATCGGCGCCTAAGGGCTTGCCGTCCTTTTGCCGAGCGGATAAGTAGTCTGAAGGCTCAGGCATATCCTCACCGTATAAATCCGAGATGCCTTCCGGCTCATCCGGAGCAAAAAGGGTCTCCGGGTCAAAATCGTGTGTTTCTAATACATTTGCTTCTTTTCCGGCGGCAATCTTATCGACTAAGGGTTCCGGCTTGCTGCCGGCCTTGACACGTCTTCCGCCTCGGTATGTTCCGTCTCTTGCCACAAGGCACCTCCTTTCCTGAAAATAAAAAAGGGGGTTAATCCCCCGTTTGAATTGAACTTTTTTTGCACGGCGCCCACCGCCCGTTGCTCGGAAAATCTTCCGCAGAGATTGAGATCCCCCCTACCTAAGTCAGCTCCACCTGTCGCCACGCTCAGCATGGATTCTCGAATGGCAGGACTTGCAGAGAGCCATCAAGTTTTTTTGTTTATTTGTTCCGCCTTCGGACAAAGGAATGATGTGATGAACTTCTTCAGAGGGAGTGAGCTTCCCGTTTCGTTTGCACTCCTCACACAAATGGTGAGCCTTGATGTAGCGGTCACGGATTCGTTTCCAAGCTCTGCCGTAGCGTCTTCTTGTCTCTGGATCCCTTTGGTATTTTTCGTATCGTCTTGCTTCCTCCTGCTCATGCTTCTTACAAAATCTTCCCTCAACAAGCTCGGGGCAGCCGGGATAAGAACAGGGGCGCTTCGGTTTTCTTGGCATCAAGCACCTCCCGCATAAAAAAACCTGCAGCATCGCCGCAGGTCTTCTGAGTTTTTTCCTAGCTTAATAGTATCAGGGTTACTAGTTACAAAGCATTATCAAATCGTTTCTGTTTGTTCCATTTCGTTCCAAAGTGTCTGAGCGGTTCGGTCGGCTGAAAAAGCAGCTTCCAAGGCACACAGAAACTCCTGCTTCTTCCTGTACATAGAACTCTTGCTAACATAAAACCTGTCCGACGCTTCGGAAAGAGAAAGCCTGTCCAGCCACAAAGCCTTGATGACTTCCTGCTCCTCACTTGCCCTTGATCGTACAAGCCAGTCCAAATAGGAAAGCTGACGAAAGCGCATCTCAGCGTGCTTCAGTCTATGATCAACGGCCGCATCATTGACAAAGTCGGCACAGCCTTTTAAGTGTTTTAAGACTCGTCCAAGTTCTATCGTGTCGCCCGACGGCTCCGGCATACTCTGCTGAAGCATCGTCTGCAAGAGATACAAATCCGCTTCCAGTTCGTTTTTATAAAGCTCATAGTTTTCCAGCAGTTTCTCGATTACCATCGCATAATTCCTCCTTCCGAAAACCGAAGTATTGATATTGTCTTTCTAAGGTCTTAGCCATTCGCAGGGTAGCTTTCTCTTTCTTTCTTAAAAACTCTACGCCGCTTAAAGAAAAGCGTTCACAGACCTCACCCCAGTGTCTGCCTTCCAAAATGTCATAAGTCATCAGGTCTCGGTAAAAGCTCGGCAGGGCACGGATGGCGTAGCGGATGAATTCCACTTCCTTGGCGGCCTTTTCGTATTCCTCCGTCATCTCTCTTTCCGTCTTGTGATTGATGAGCCAGGCAAGCCTGCGGTAAGAAGTGGCGATGTAAAAGATGCGGTTATTGGAACGCTGTCTTTGTACTCTGACCTCATCACCGGTCTTTCCGGGAAAGGTCAGCATCTCCAAAACCTCGCTTGCTGTAATGGGAATAAACTGTGCCATTTCCTGTTCCAGCTCTTTCATCCTTTTGGTGTTCTCGGGGTAACATTTAAGCATTTCTTTGACTTTCTTTATGCTATCCATCCGTCACCCTCGCTTTCACCGCCTGCATTAAAGCTTCCTGTGTGATGTCCTTTTTCTCTAAAGCACGTGCCACATCTCGGTCAATCGTGCCTTCAGCAAGAAGCCTGAAGATGACAACCGTATCCTTTTGCCCCTGCCGCCAAAGCCTGGCATTGGCCTGACTGTAAAGCTCCAGTGACCAGGGAAGGGAAAACCAGATCACGGTAGAGCCGCCGTGTTGGAGATTGAGACCGTGTCCCATCGAAGCGGGGTGAGCCATAGCGATTGAGATCTCGCCTTTGTTCCAAGCCTTAAAGTCTTCAGGTGTTTTAATTTCCACTGCTTCCTTGAAACGCTCTTTTATCCGGCTTCGTTCATGGCGATAGTTGTAGTAGATAAGAACGGGCTTTCCGTTTGCCGCTTCGATTAGGTCTTCCAAGGCATCAAGCTTGGATGAATGAAGCTCTGCGATGCTTCCTTGGTCGTCATAGACAGCACCCGATGCCATCTGGATGAGTTTATTAGTAAGAACGGCAGCATTTACAGCATCAATGGTTTTGTCCATTAACTCCGCCACCATCTCACGCTCCATCTCCATATAGATGTTCTTTGCTGTATCCGAAAGCTTTACTTTCACATCCCGCTCCAGTCTTTCCGGCATCTTGAGAAAGTCGCAACTTTTCATAGAAACGCATAGACCGGATAAAAGACCGTAAATAAACTTCTCTGCACCGGAACGGGGCTTGTAGGAATAGACGATATAGCCGTTCATTCGGTCAGGAACAAAGAAATCCGCCCGGTAGCTTCCGATGGTTTTCCCGAGACGCTTACCCTGATCCAAAAGATAAATCTCCGACCATAAATCCATCAGCCCGTTAGTTGAGGGCGTTCCCGTAAGGCCTACAACACGGTCAATGCCGGGACGCTTTTTCCGAAGTGCCTTGAAGCGTTTGCTGGACGGATTTTTAAAGCTCGAAAGCTCATCAATCACCAGCATGTCAAAATCCCAGTCGCAAAGCTCACAAAGCCAGGCGACATTCTCCCGATTAATCACATAGATATCGGCAGGAGTTTTAAGAGCCTCGATTCTTTCCTTTTCGCTGCCCAGAACCTTGGAGATTCGAAGAAAGGTCAGATGATCCCATTTTTCAAGCTCCTCCGTCCAGGTATTCTCCGCCACACGAAGCGGGGCGATGACGAGAATCTTAGAAATCTCAAAGTAGTCAAACATCAATTCCCAGATGGCGGAAAGTGTGATGACCGTCTTCCCGAGACCTGGCTCTAAGAAAAGACCGCAGGCCTTTTTCTTGATGATTTCCTTTTTGGCATATTCCTGATAGTCATGAGCCTTGTATTGCATTAAGTATCCCTCCGATATCTCCCGGATCATCCAGGACAAAAACCTGAAAGCCCAGGCTCCTGATTTGTTTGTGCCTTTTAAGCTGCAAGGCTCCGGGATTTCTGCCGGGTTTCTTTACTTCCACAAATCCCATCCTTCCTCCGGGAAGAAGGATGAGTCTATCCGGCACACCGTTCCATCCGGGAGAGACGAACTTTAAACAAAGCCCGGATCTCGCCCTGGTTTCCGTCAATAATTTATGTTCAATCTGTTTTTCAAGCATTTTTATTTCCTCCGTCAAACATTGATATTTCAGGCTTTTCTTCGAGAGGGTGCAGGTCGGTGCAAGTCATCTAATAAACTTCTCTATATAGAATTTTTGACCTAAGATTTTCGCCCTAAAGGGGTTTTATACAAAGACCTGCACCGACCTGCACCTTTTGACTTTTAGTCCATAAATTCGGACTTTAAACGAAGCCCTAAAACCACCATTCCAGCTTTCGTTTTCTTCCGTTCATAGCCTTCAATTTCAAGGGCTGTATAAAAGTCCGCCGTGCTTCTCGTCCATTCGCCTGTTCTCTGGCAATAGGCCCTGTAATCCTGGTAAAACTCACCCGACTTTTGCGTGTATGATGGATCAATCTCACAGCATTCTTCGAGAAAGCCTGAGAGCCAGTCGTTATTCTCCCGGTATCTATGAATGGCATCAGCCACACATTTGGGTACAGGGATTTTGAAGTCTTTATCGATGGCTTTTCTCGCGCCCTCAATAATCCAGGAAAGAATCGCTCCGCCCGCATGTTCCACCAGATAGTCCGCATAGTTTTTGATATCCGCCTTGCCTTTAATCTTGGCCTGAAAGGGAATAACGATGAGCCTTCGCCAAGTGCCGTCATCATTCGCCCCAACTTTGGGGAGATGGTTCGTATAAAGGACAAGGGTATGGGTCGGGGTAAACTTGAAAGGGTCTTTATATTTCTTTTCGCCGGAGACAAGGTCTGTAGAACAAAGCTGTTTGATGACGGAAGTATTAAGCCGCATGCCTTCTTCAAGCTCTGCCGCAATGACCAGTCGTTTTCCTTTCAGCTCCGCAATCTCAGGCTTTACATTCCTTCTGCAACCGACCGTTAAAGCATCTGCCGAGATTGTGCCGCTGTAGTTTCCCAGCACCTTGGCAATGGAGTTCCAAAAGGTCGACTTGCCGTTCGAACCTTCTCCATAGGAAATAATCAGGGCTTCCATATAGACCTTGCCGATAGCGGAAAGCCCTACAATCTGCTGGACATATTCGATGAGTTCCTGATCGCTTAAGAAAAAGCTGGACACCGCATCAAGCCAGAGTTTCTCATTTTTCGTATCAGGCGAGACCAGAGTGATTTTCGTCATATAATCTTCAGGCTTATGCGGCACCGCTCCTTTAAGACCTTTTGTGAGATCATAGGCAGCCGCAGGCGTGTTCAGCATAAAATCCTGGCTGTCAAAATCCTGAATCATTTTAAGAAGCATGGGCTTTGCCGCCTGAAGTGCGGAAGTGACATACTTCATGTCACGCCTTTTCATGACAAAGTTTTTATAAGCAAGGGCGACTCGATACAGATCAAATGTTTTCTTTTGTTCCGGCTCGATAGCTTTTTCAAGCGTCCTGCCGCCTGCCTGAATGAGATCTTGAGCTACCCCTGATTCCGTGAGAAGCTTTGTTGCTTTTCCAAGCACAGCCTTTGCTTCTTCCAGCTGCTTATCCAGAAAATCCTGACAGACACCGACCGCTCTTTGCTTCGATTCCTCCCAATGTGTCCCGTTATAGGTCATGTAATTCCCTGGTCAAGACCTTAGCCTGACCGATGTCCGAAAAATCGGGCGGCATAAGTGAGAAGTCCTTGCCGTATTCTTCCGGAGGGATATAGCCTTTCTGTGCCGATACTTTCTTTCCGAAGCGCATCGCACTCTGCCAGATGGTTTGAAGTTCATGATCCGGAAGCGGAGGATTACAAAGGTCAGCCTTTTTAAGAAACATCTCAAGAGCTTCCTCTGTTGCGCCAAGCCTTATGATGATACGGCCGGCATAGTGTGAAAGTGTCTTATTCCTTGAGCCTTCAGGGATCTCGCTTTGCGCTTCATCCCACTTAGCAAAATCATCTCGGATAAAGTCCGTGATAAGCTGATCGCCTTCACGCCAAATGACCTCCGTATCAGGGTTTCCGTACATGAAACGGGCACTTCCCAAAGCCCCGGCATCGAAGAAGGAAAAGATGTCTGCGAGTTCTTCTTTGAGCTTTGCATAACCCTCACCATCCTTTGTTTCAGGTATGGGAAAGTAGACATGAAATCTCGGCCTTGCCGATCTCATGCCTTTTTCCTTCATGTGATTTCTGCTGGTAGCGATAGCAAGAGAGACACCCTCAAAAAGGCTTAGGATATCCTCAGGTAGAATCCAAGTCTCAGGATCATCGCTTTTCTCGTTATCACAGTCCATGCTGATGTGATCGGATTCGATGAAGTTTGCATTGCTGCGATAGTTGTTTTGATACCTTGCTGCCACATGGTCAAAGGAGACGGTATCCTTGAAAGCCGCTTCATCCGCTACGTCAATCCTGTTCGGATAGTAGACATTCGACTCCTGACCGCAGGTATCTGATGTGTAAATGGTTAGTTTCATTCGACTTCCTCCTGCACCACAGGGATTCCCAGCTTCTTTGCCGCCTGTATTTCCTCCAACATGCCAAAGCTAATCTGATGGCCAAAGACATGAACCTCATCGCAGTGGCGCATAATTTCAAGGTTCATCTCCATTGCTCGCTCTCGCTCACTGGCTTTGCTGTCATCCATAAATTGCGGAAAGAGAAGATGAGGAGCGATGGGAATGTCACCTTCCTGAACAATTTTTCGGCAGTATCCCTTGGCCTGTTCTGTGTTCGTCCTGATATCTCCCCGATAAGGTGAGCAGACATAAATGAGTTTGTTCATATAAAAAACTCCTTTCGATAATTTTCGAGAGGAGCAAAACAAAAGGGATAATGATCCTCTCACTATCCCCTTGGACAAGTTATGCAGTTTTGGGCAAAGAAATCTAGTTTTTTAGATGTACGTTTCTAAATCAAAAATCTCGGGTGAATTAAAACGTATCTCATTGGCTTCACGCCTGACATTGAAATTCGACGCCTCTAATAAACTTGATCTTAATTTTAACTTCCCTTCTTCATCTTCTAAAACATATTCTGTCTTGTTGTTACGAATATAGGTAGAAGTCTCTCTAGAAAAACCATGTCGCTGTAATAAAATTGTTAGCGGGCTAGTTGTTCCGTATTCGACATATTCATACCAATTGTTGTCAAACTCTGTTGCGCCATGAACGCGTTTATATTCATTTGAAAATCTTAAAAAATAGTTTGAAATACTGAAAAGAATTATGTTCTCAATAACCTCTAAAGTATCAGATATCACACTATTTCGATGAGGAAGATCGTCCTTGTATGTTGTCTGTTTGTAGTTGTACCAAAATGAATGGGGGTTTTCCTTTCTAAAATTAAGCGCCCTACTAATAATAAAACTAAGGCCATGCCCCTCCATCCATTGACTCAGAATAACTGCATACCATCGAAGTAGAGTATGTTGGCCATCTTTTACTCTACCCAGAGTAGTTGATTCATACTGCTCCCACTTAAATATGCTACAGAGCTGTTCTAAAAAATTCAGGATATCATTGTATACAAACTTTCCTGAGCTATCTTTTTCCGGGTAAGCTAGGCCATTTTGTATAGCACGAACAAGGTTTGATGTTTGATCAACAGATATATTGATGTCATCATCTTGTTGAACCGTTTTATTTAAAAAGGCTTCTCTGATTTTCTGCTCATCTTCTGCGGTTAAATACTCCTCAAATTCTCGTTTAATTATACTATTGCGATTGTGTGTAATATCATTTACTAGGATTAGAGCAAACTTTCGCATCATCAAATATACTTCTTCTGAGATGCCCTTCTGTTTTTCTATAGATACGCTACCGGAAACCAAAGTCTCGACAATAGCCTCTTTTTCTGCTTTTTTTAGCACATTGCTACTTTCAATGGATAGCACTTGTTCCGGCACATTTTTATCCAATAGTTTTATATATTCTTCTTTCTTTGTTTTGTTTTTTTCAGATACAAAAAACACATTCCCGTGCAAATTGTATTCAATCCGCCCAACACGACCGATTAGATTTCTAAAATCAATAGGTGTCATCTTAGACCTACTTATTTTGCTGCCCATTATAAGTAGATTGTCAGCCGGTAGGTTAACCCCTTCCAAAAGAGTACTTGTACAAAACATCGTACTAATAGAGCCCTCGCGGAATAAATCTTCTATGCGCATCCTGACCGCCGACGGCAAATAGCCAATATGATATGCAACACCCCTCCTAATTATCTTTGCAAGATAATAATCAGAATGAATTTCTCGTTCAATATCCCTAGCTAATTCATTCAATCTAGCATCATTTTTATCTTCCAAATTTGCAGCATAGTTGATTGCATTATCTATAGCTTTTTGCTTACTTCCATAAAAGACAATGGTTTGTTGATTTTTAGCGCCATTTTTATTTAAATGAATATTATGCAAACAGTAATTAAGCAAATTATCCACTTCTGGCAAAGCGCCAATATCAATAACTTTATTGGCGCGTTCATTATATACACTGATTTTTCCTTCATTTTCGTCCACGAAAAACTTAACCTGTACTACTGGCGAATAGGTAGATGCTAAGCTGCGTTCTTTATTAGCGCTCTCGGCTGACAATAATCGCAAATAGACTTCTGGATTAGGTACATTGGGAGAAGCAAAAATAAAATGCGGGTGCGGTTGATTTCGATTAAGCAACAAATTAACCACTTGGTAGTAAAAAGGCGCCCGCCTATTTTTCCCAGATAACTTGTGCGCTTCATCAATAAAAATATAATCAATTTTTAAATCGGGTCTTTCGATAAGTAAATACAACATTCTTTCCGGAGTTAAAATAAAGATGAAATTATGCTTCTCCTTTAATACAATCTCACCGGAAGAAGTAACAACACGATAATTATACTTTTCGAGATCAGACTTCATATCATTTATAGTCTGACTGCGCATCTCATTTATTAAGGCCTTTGTCGGCACAAGCAGGGCATAATTATTTTTCACTCCTGTTTGAACTTGCGCTTTAATAAATTTACGCATAATAAAGGATTTACCCATTGAAGTAGGGCCTGAATAACTGAAATATTCGTCCTTTAAACGCTGATATACTTTCTTCTGCGCAGCAAGAAACTTCATATCAGTTTCTCCAGGAATTGCGAGATAATCGCTTCGGAACGCAGAAAACAACTCATCAAGCATATCCGTATGATCAACGGCACTTGCAATAAGTTTTCTGCCAGGATAATTGCCTGTATTTGAAAAAACAAACCCCGCATATATTCTTATTGTTTCATTATCAGGATGGGAGTACAGAAGCAACGTAACAATCTCTTGGGCTAGGATATGGTGTTGCTCTCTTTTTTCAGGATGCGTCGATTTTGATAGAAGATCGGCAAAACGCAAAGCATCAGTTACATTAAGGTCTGCATAATTTTGAATATGAGTGAGATTTAATTGTTTAATTGCATAGTTGTATAGAATTTGTTCATACAATTCATTCAGATATTCATTTTGATCAATATCCGAGAAGAGGAGGTTCCCTATTTTATATAGACCTTTATTAGCCATCTGTGCCCCCCTCTCCGAAAACTTCATTCATGATTTGTTGCTTATCATTAGCAACATCATTTAAGGGAACAAAATAAATGTAGAATGAATAGTTTCCTAAATTAAGATTATTTATTTTGTCAATAATGTATTGTGTGTGAGCCTTAATATCCGTCTTCATTTTTTGCTCAAGCTGCACTTCAAAGTCTTGATTCGTATAATTATTAGGATTAAGCCCCAAGTCGTAAGCTAGAAAAATCCCAAAAGCCGTATCGTATGAAACTCTACGTTTTTTTCCTTTTTGCGGAAGCAATAGGTCTTTGATTTTTTGAGCCGTACTCTGATCAACAGTTTTTGTGAAAATGGTATTTTCTGCCAGTAAAATTTCCTGTTCGCTCTTGGAATGAATCTTTGCAACTCGATCAAATGCAGCATCAATGGCATCTTTAACATCTCCAACAATGCTGGATGTTCCAAAAACAATGTTATAGTAAGAATTCCCATTGGAATTGGTCGAAGATAAGAAATGGATAGCATCACATTCGCTATCATAGCTTCCTGACTGTGCCTTTAATTCGACCTTGCTTAAAATCTTAGGAGCTTTAAGTACCTCTTCCAGAAAAACATAAAGAAGGATTTCCCCGAGATCATTACCACTATCACGTTCGCCCGGATTAGCATTTGCCTTCATTACATTCATCGCATCAAGCCCTACACTAAAGGCATTCCCGTCAAGTTCATACTCTTCAATTTGTGCTCGAGAAAAAACATACTGCCCGATGTTTCTTTGTATAAATTGCTGCAAATGGCCAAAGACATAAAGATTGTTAGAGACCTCAAGGTGAAAAAGGCGCAACTGTTCCGGGTTTCGCAAATTCAATTTTTCAGAATGTGAAACCTCAAAGAAAATATTATTGAATAATCCTCCATGAAGTGTTTTATCTGGCAAATTTCCCATAAATCACCTATAAATCAGTTTTGTTTTTTAGTTCAATAATCGATTCATCTCCACATATATTTCTTATCTTCAATCTCAACGGTTCTTTTTCTGACCTTATAGTTCCATTCCAGAAATCCTTTGTTCCATTTCCGTTCACTGTGATATGACCTTTTTTATCAATCTTAATTTCACTGTCGGAATGCCATTCGCCATCGTTTGAGGTGCAGTCCAAGGAAAGGTACTCGATACACTCTAGCCCTGTATCACTTATCTGTATGGGCTTGAATTTATTCTTTCCCGTGCTTTGCGCCAAAAAACGTGTGTTGAAATCATCTATTTTTCCTAACACTCGGTCACTTACAAAACGGTCTATTTGGACAACATATTCTTGCAATAAAGTGCTTGGGTCTCTCTCCACAGACCACTCAACCTCATCATTAATAATTACATCCGATAAAACTGCTTTCAGATCCTTTAGCTCTACTTCTATCATCGTTGGATTTTCATCGTGAATGAACTTACTTACTTCTTTCTCATCGACGAGGTCAATGTAATAAAGAATAACTTTCTTCGTTGAAGGCGCTAGGTCAGGAAGGCGAAGGTGTATAATTTCATTCATAGTAGGTAAATCAAGAATTTTCGCAGAGCTATCCATGAGGTTCGGTACATAGACAGGAATACGCCCCAGACGAGAGTGGGTAAAAGAGCCGGCCCAAAAATCACTTAAGTTTTCATCCTTTTTCAATCCTGGAATTAAGCTATAGAGCTTATCCATCGTCTGAACAGGATTTCTAAAAAGAGACACACCGTCTTGAATCTCATAAACAGAGCAAGAAGCCCCGTCCTTGTATAACCTATCACGCATCATCTGGATGCTGTTTATACCAATATCAGAGGTTATGAAGCGGCGATTGAGCTTGGATGCTACTGCCGCAGTAACGCCGCTACCGCCAAAGAAATCACATACCAGCATGTTTTCATTAGAAGATGCCTTGATAATACGTTCAAGCAAGGATTCTGGTTTTTGCGTAGCGTAGTCAACTCTTTCTTGAGATGTAGGTATTTGTTGGAAAGACATTATGTCACTCCAAACATCACCAATTGTTTTACCTTCCTTTATAACCTCATCAAGATATCGGATCTTACCTCTTCCATCAAAATACTGTCTGCCATTTTTATCAACTTTATTGAATCTGTCTAAATATTCTTGTTTATGTTCCTGTTTTTGTTTATTGAAGACCTTTTCAGCTGAATTAGCGTAATAAAGAATTGTGTCATGACCTCGCACCCAGTTATTAGCTAATGTTTTAAATCCAGATAGGACCTGGATATCCCAGATAATTTCTCTTTGAAAGTTTTCCTCACCAAATATTTCGTCTAATAAAACTTTCACGTAATGAACCATATGCCAATCCAGATGAACATAAATACTGGCTGTCTCACTCATTACAGATTTAATGGCAACAAGATTCTCAAACATCCAATTGAGATACCTTTCCTTATCCCAAATGTCGCCATACATCTTTTCTTCAAAGCTGCGGAATTCATCCGTCATATCTACTTCTTCGCCTATATCAGCTAATTCTTTTGCCTTATCTTTCAGCTCCTGCTCTGCTTTTTCGATAGCATCGGCTACTTTAGGATTGCGACGAATGTAAACTTGCTTGGCGTAATCAGCACCACTTGCAAATGGAGGGTCTATGTAAACCAAATCTGCTTCTATTCCGTGTTCTTTCATATAGGCACAGGTAGATAGACACTCTCCGCGAATAACCATGTTCTCATTTTCAGAGGCACCAACTTGCTCTATTTTTTCAAGCTCGTAATAAGGCATTCCCCGCCTTACATGTTCGAAGACTTCAGTATCTCCTCTATATCTGAGAGTTCTTCTGAAATTATTTAAAAGGGCCTGACCCTCAATAGGCTCCGGAGAGTAGGGTACATACTTCTTTGGCATATTTAATCCTCCACAAAAAATGTTTTTATTGTTCTAATGGCTTGTGACAAACGTTCTTCTTCCGTCAAGGTATCTTCCAGATAAAGATAGTCAAAGCGCTTGTATTTATAACGTGCATTGTTTTCGTTGCAAAAGATATTTTCCACGAAAGCCCTTTTTCTTTGGAAGTTTGGATCATTTGCATATATTTCACCTTTTGTCTCTACAATGAGAGCCTTATAGATTGACTCTCCTTTTTGATCGCGCTTTAAAATCAAAAAGTCCGGCGTGTATGACCCGATATATTGATGTCCGCCATTTTTCTTGTAGCAACGTATTTTAAACTCCGTCAAATTATCGTCGCCGTTATAGTAGATTTCTAATTGAAGATTGCGAAAATCTTTTAGAGTCAAAACTTCCGATAAGAATTTCTTTTCAAAATCACTATCCATGCGGTAAGGAAGATAGTGATAAGTGTAATCCACATAATTTGCCACGCTGTACTGGGCCTGAATATCTTTTACAAGACCAAATTGACCGATATTTTTCAACGATTCAATAGCCTCTCTTACTTCAGGAGTCAGAACAAGCTGACCGGCATCATGTGAAACAATGCGTTCACACTCATCCTGACCAGGCATAAACCTGTTTGGATGTGCCGTCTCGATTTCCGGGGTGAAACGTATAATATCTAGTAGTGCCGCATTTCCCTCGATAAACTCCTCTTTTTTCTCCAATGAGCGCTTGGGAATGAAACTTTTTCTTATGGAATCCAAAAGCCCGGAATAGATATAGGAAGAAGAAAGGTAGTGAACACCTTCGTCCTCGTAGGTGATCTGTTTATATAAATTTTTAACGATTTCAGCATGTGATGCAAGACTACCGAGAGAAACCCCCGTGAAACTAGTTTTTGCAATATCCCTTATGAAGTCAAGGTATGATAGTACCCGCTGCCCACGCTCTTTTTCTAACACACCAACTTCGGAGCGTTTGCCTGTGAAATCTTGAGTCCAAGTGAGAACATCCTGTTGCTTTGCCTGTCCAGCAACAGAAATAAGAGAGCTTTCTACATTCAGAGGTTCTTCGTTAATAAGAGCCTGGTACTCTACCTGAAGCTGATAGTGGTTAAGCTCGGGAACTCTCAAACTTTCCATGCGATTGTACCTTTTTAATGTTTCGTAATTAGAAGAACCGCCTTTTTGAAATTCTTCAAGATTTGTCTTATGTTGCTTCGCCAATTGATCATTTAAGATTTCTGCATTTCCATCATTTAAGACGATTAAAGCTGATTCTTTTTTACCTTTTTCTACTTGGCGCAAACAACGGCATGAAGTTTGTAAGACCATGTTTTTCGGCGAATCACCAGTTTGAGATAAGATGACTCCCGTTAAAGACCGACAATCCCATCCTTCTTTTCCGATTTGAACAAGAAGAATAATCCGAATTGTTGAAAATGGCTGGTCTAATGCTGCAAACTTAGCCTCGTTTTCTGCCGGCAAGCTATAGTCCTTATTACTACGATAATATTTCAAAATATCAGTAGAAGGATTAAGTCCATATTCGACTGCAATCCGCTCAACCAGAGGATATACTTCTTCTTCCAAGGTTTTAATTTGGCCACAATAAATGGCAATCTTCGCTGTCGTTCCATCTTCGTATACCTTGTCCGCATACTGCTCAAGAAATTCTCGCAATCCGTCTTCGGTGATGTTTAAGCGATTTCGATCTGTAGACACCTGTACCTTAGGTATCTTTAAGAAATTACCGATACCCTCAACCAATGGATAGTAATAAACAACATTCGTTATTTCCTGCATGGCAACTTCTAAGCTGTCGTTTACAGAGAATTTTTCTTTCTTAGAAAGGTAAGGGGTGCCTGTAAAACTGATTACAGAGTGGAACTTGTCCCCTTCGGCCCATCGATTGATTACCCCTCTTAATTTAATGTCATCTGTTGCGGCATGATGAACTTCATCGACAAATACGCTAAGGTTGGGAATCTTTCCCAGTAAATTTCTAAGCTCGTTGGCCTGTTTGTCCTTGTCATCTTCGCTATCTTCAAAAAAGTTTAGTTGCCCAGATTCTACCGTGATACGGTCAAGTATGACTTTTTCAGCATTGGTAATCGCCACTAAGCCGAAGAGCTCCTCAAACGGCTGATGCAGAGCGATTTTTTGAACGTTTGGATTACGAACTCGATTAGAGCGTTTAGCACTACTTTTCTCATCCAGAACTTCAAACTTAAGTAACTTTTTGAGTTCCGAAGCCGCCGGTTCAGGAATAACCCAACTGGGATCAAATTCCTGAATCGTACGCAAACTTGGAACCACGGAAGACTTTAAGCCTGAAGGCGCCATAATAACAAAATTATGCGCAAAAGCCTCGTTTTCCGGTTCATTCAAAGCAAAATACAGATCCAAGTAGATGAAAGCTGCCATTAAATATGTTTTTCCAGCACCCATAGGAAGAGAAAAAAGATAATCCGTATAATTTGCGTTATAAAAATACTCCTCCCAAAATTTCGCAGCATTTATTGCTTCAGAATCTTCTTGAATCGCATTAATAATTTTTTGAGATACAACTTCACCATCCGTTTTAAGGCTTGCAAATTCATACATCATCAGTAATGCCGGATCTGCAATCATTTTTTTCTTTACGCTTACTGCTAGCGGAAGTTCCGACACATCCAATGAGGAAAAAACATCTGTAGAGAACAACTCAGCTAAGGACTTAGCTTGATGCTCAATTTTCAAATATAAATAGGTTTTTATAGCTTCAATTTGTGCATCGCGCAGGAAAGCACACTTTGTCATGTAAGAGATAAGATCCTTGATTTGGCAATTATCAGAGCCAAACCACTCATCTCTCTTTTTTTGAATAATTTGATTTATCATCGTATCTGCTTGCCTCCTGCTAAACTACTCATGATCAGCACTATTACGCTCATCAGCTCCTCCTGAGCGAATCCAATCATCTACTTCTGACAACTTAAATTTCCAAAGTCGCCCTAATTTATATGCGGGCATGTCTTTTTTCTCGATCCATTGGAGAATACTGTCGCGCCCAACGCCAAGGTGTTCTTGAATTTCTTTCATGCTCGACCATTTTTCAACTGTGTTGTCGTCCACTTTCTACCTCCAAGAGTTGTGTATTTACCACATCTATTACAACGTTTAATACATTTGTATCACCTGGAAAGCAATCTTGATTATTTGCATCCACCATCTTCCACACACTGATTGCCTTGTTTTCTTTTCCACGAGAATCAAAATCCACAGACAGTTTTACAAATTTGTTAGGCTCAACAGTTTGTATTGGGATTACTCTTTTTGATGGACGTATGGAAACATCTGCTTCATCCATGCATTTTAAGTATCGATCTTTCCAGGTAACTTTTCCCATGTTGTGAATCACCCATGTATGGGTGATTTTTTTATAAAAAGCCACTTGATAGTTCTGCTTAATCGGCGGGTTCTCAACCCAAAGACCATCATTGCGATAAAGCGTTCTGATATACCGTACATCTCTTTCTTCGGGATTATTTAGATAAGCCTGATAAGAGGCAATGATAGTTTCTCTCTCATCCTCATTTTGATGAATAATGATTTGCAACTGATCTGCCAGTGCAGCAACCCAGACCTGTAAATTAACTTCTGATTTTGGAATTCCCACCTTATCCATAGCTTCACTAGCATGTGCCACATCAAAAAGCTGCATTAAAAATTGCTCTACATTTTCATGTTGTATTGGATTTGGGATCTGCTCAGAAATGTCAGGACTTAATGCTTTCCCACCATTAAAGAGCTTCTGATAGTAGTCAGGTGAGTAGTGCAAGGATGCTCCAGTGCTCTCAAATAATTTTTCCACAAAAACTTTTTGATTTGGAATAGATGTAGAGCGCTTATATGTGAGTTTGCAAAAATCACTGAATTTCAAAACGGCACTCCTTTCTCTTCCAGTTGCAGTACCAAAAAAGAGTCCCTGCGGTACCACATATTTTCGCCCAGTACCTATAGCTAGTACCATTCACAACTTCGTAATCTATACACGAGGAATAAAACAAAGTCCTTCGTGGACATTGATGTCGAAGTCGCATTAATTATACCACGTATATCGACGTTAATCCACAAAAACGGACATTTTTCTTTCTCAAACGCTATATTTCTTAACCATGAAAAGGAGGTGACAAGTATGGCCAAGCGAAACTCAAAGCAGACTTCAAGAAAAGTTGCTCGTAAAGCTTCTAGCATTTTGCGAGACGGACGCTACAGCAAAAAGTCAAAGTCTGTGGCAGGCAGTGCTTTATCGCAAACCAAGCCTAAGCGCAAGTAATTTTACCCGGCAGTGCAGAGACAGCCCTTAACTGGACAGCCTGCATTGCCAAAGTCGTAATCCACCTAAAAATTATCTAAAGCCGATCTGTGCACGGAAAGGCAGAGGATACAGAAAACGTCAAAACACTGCACCAAGCAGTCATGGCGATTTCAGTACCTTTCTTTTCTGTGCCCATTTTTCGGCCCTAAAGGTCTCGTGTACTGAATCGCACGGGACCTTTTCTATATTCCTTTGCCCTTTCCTCCGGACGGCGGAAAGGACAAAAGATGAAAAATTTAGACAAACAAAGTCAATCCAAGAAACAACGCTACTACCCGTTAAGAAGGCCAAACGATCCCTATAGCGTCGACCTAATCCCAGTCAGTGAAGAAATATATCAGGAATTAAACCGAAGCATCAATCGAATCCGAAAGCAGGAACAGCGGGCAGGTCGCTGCTTCTGCCCAAAACACCTCTTTTGGAAGTGTGCAGCTGACTGCGACGTCTGTCCTTATCACAAAAAAAGTGAATTCCTTTCACTGGATGTGCTAGTTGCAGATGAAAACAAGGACAAAAGCACGCTTATTGACCTGATTGCAGATGAATCAGATTTATCTGAAGAGCTTGAAGAAAAAGAATTCAAAGAAGCTGTTCAAGCTGCAATTCAAAGCTTATCTCCCCGTGACCGGGAAATAACCCGACTCTTCATGGACGGTCTTAGCGAACGAGCTATCGCATCTAAAATCGACTGTCCGAGAAAAACCGTGAACTACCGAAAATCGGTCATTTTCAAAACTCTGCTGGAGAAATTAAGTGACTGGTTCTAGGCCATCAAAAACTTTTTTCAATTTCGGTTGCCCAAAATCCCTCTTCTTGTCCAAGGGGAGGGTGAAGGGACAAACGATACCTGCCCTTCGGATAGGAGGAACGCCAATGAAACGAGCAAGAGACCCGGATGACAAACAGCTGATCGGACTACTGGTCACTATCAGCATCATGTCAAAAAGATTAGCACAAGAACTCGCCAATAAGAGAAAGGAGGCCAAGTATGGAGCAGATGCAAATCTATGAACACGAACAGTTCGGAAAAATCCGAACACTGACAAAAGACGGAGATATCTGGTTTGTCGCAGCAGATATTTGCGATGCACTGGATATCAAAAACACAACTGACGCTGTTAAGCGTCTAGATGATGACGAACGGTCTAGATTCAATCTAGGTCGTCAGGGAATGACCAACTGCGTCAATGAGTACGGCTTATATAACCTGATTCTAGCCAGCCGAAAACCCGAAGCGAAAACCTTCAAACGCTGGATCACGCATGAGGTGTTGCCGGATATTCGAAAACACGGAGCCTATTTAACTCCTGCGAAGCTAGAAGAAGTACTTCTTAATCCGGACACCTTAATTCAGCTGGCAACGGAACTCAAAAAAGCAAGAGAAGAACGTGATGCCCTTTCCATCCAAAATTCGGAACTCACCGTTCAAAACACAGTCATGCAGCCTAAGGCGGATTACTTTGATGAGCTGGTCGACAGAAATCTGCTCTCCAATTTCCGCAACACGGCAAAGGCTCTCGGTGTAAAGCAAAAGGAGTTTATCGACTATCTCCTGAGCCACGGCTACATCTACAGGGATGCGAAAGGCACGCTCTTTCCTTACGCCGAAAAAAATGATGGTCTTTTTGAAATCAAGGAGTGTTTCAACGAGAAAACCGACTGGAAAGGCTATCAAACACTGATTACGCCAAAGGGACGTGAGACATTTCGTCTTCTTCTTGAAGGAGGTGTCTCATGAGCAGAATCAAGTTACTAAAAGACATTGTTGATGATATGCACGCTTTGGCGGACAGTCTGAGCACATTGGCATCGGCACTCGAGAGCGACAAGCCTGAAGCTCCGGAGCAACAAGCAAAACCTGAACTCAGCCTATCCGATGTCAGAGCCGTTCTCGCCAAGAAATCGCAGGCAGGTTTTACCAAGGAGATTAAAGCACTGATTGAAAAATACGGTGCGGAGAAACTCTCAGCGGTAGAACCCAAGCATTACGATGCCTTGCTAAAGGAAGTGGAGGGATTAAAGAAATGACAGCACATGCCATTTTATCCGCTTCTTCTTCCTACAGGTGGCTTCACTGCCCGCCCTCGGCACGGCTGAACGCAAAGGTCAAAGACGAAGCATCGCCTTATGCCTTGGAAGGTTCAGCGGCACATGAGCTTGCGGAATACAAACTGAAATCTGCACTCGGCATGAAAGCGGATGACCCGACGGAAAACCTCTCCTACTACTCAAAAGAAATGGAAGATGCGGCTACCTGCTATGCCGACCATATCCTAGAGTGCCTTGAAGGGATTAAGCAAACCACCGCCGACCCGATTGTCCTGATCGAGCAAAGACTCGACTTCTCCGACATCGTACCGAAGGGCTTTGGCACAGCGGACTGTATCATCATCGCTGACGATACGCTCTATCTCTGGGATTTTAAGTACGGAACAGGGGTGCTGGTCGAAGCGGAGCGAAATCCTCAGCTTATGCTTTACGGTCTGGCGGCAAGCTTACTCTATGACGGCATCTACGATTTTGATGAAGTTAAAATGACCATCTTTCAGCCAAGAAGAGACAATATCTCAAGCTTCACTTTGCCAAAAGAAGAACTCTACCGCTGGGCCGAAGAAACCGTAAAGCCAATTGCCGCTCTTGCTTTTGAGGGTAAGGGTGACTTTTCTGCCGGAAGCTGGTGTCAGTTCTGCAAAGTCAAAGCAAGCTGTGCGGAAAGAGCAAGGGCCAATCTTGAACTGGCCAAGTACGAATTCGCAAGGCCACCGCTCCTGACTGATGAGGAAATCGAGTCTGTCCTAGACAAACTTGACGAGCTTTCCGCATGGGCAAAGGACATCAAGGACTACGCCTTGACAGCTGCCAAATCCGGCAAGAAATGGGCGGGATTTAAGCTCGTCGAAGGCAGGTCAAACCGCAAGTACAGCGATGAAGCAAAAGTCGCCGAGACGGTTAAGCAGGCAGGCTTTGACCCTTATGAAAAGAAGGTCTTAGGCATCACTGCCATGACTCAACTTCTCGGCAGGAAACAGTTCAGCGATCTCTTAGGAGATCTCGTGATTAAGCCTCAGGGCAAACCGACGCTTGTACCGGAAAGCGATAAAAGACCGGAAATGACAAACATATTTGATGATTTTAAGGAGGAAACGATCCATGACTAAGAATCCAATGAAAGTAATTACAGGTAAAGACACTCGCTGGTCCTATGCCAATGTGTGGGAGCCAAAATCTATTAATGGCGGAGTGCCGAAATTCTCGGTATCTCTCATCATTCCAAAAAGCGACAAGAAAACCATTGAAGCCATCAAGAAAGCGATTCAGGCCGCCTACAAGGAAGGCGAATCGAAACTGAAAGGCAACAGCCGCTTGAGTCCATCAAGACACCGCTTCGTGACGGTGATACGGAGCGTCCGGATGATGAAGCCTATGCAAACAGCTATTTTCTCAATGCCAACTCAACCACTCAGCCGGGTATTGTCGATGCCAATGTGCAACCGATTCTGACCCGCTCTGAAGTCTACAGCGGAGTCTACGGCAGAGCGTCGATCAACTTCTACGCCTTCAACTCCAACGGCAATCGAGGAATCGCCTGTGGCTTAAATAACCTGCAGAAAATCCGTGACGGAGAACCCTTGGGAAGCCGCACCAGCGCAGAAGATGACTTTGCTGATTTTGCTGAAGAAGATGACTTCTTGAGCTAAGGAGGAAGTCTCATGTTTTGTGAATACTTTTCTCAGCTCTATCAGCTTTTCTCAGCAACGCTTCTTGCAGGAACACTAGCCTTCTTACCTTTCTACCTTGTCTACAGATTCTGTAAAGCAGTATGGAGACAGGCAAAAAGGCAAAAGAAAAACTGATGACGGGAGGGCGGGGTCAAAGGCTCCGCCCTTTCTCTCTATGGAGGGAATAAATGAAAACAATATGCTTAGACATTGAAACTTTTTCCTCTGCCGATTTAAGAAAAACAGGAGTTTTCAGGTATGTCGAGGAGCCGGACTTTGAAATACTGCTTCTTTCTTATGCCATCGACGAAGGAGAGATAAAGACAATTGACCTCGCTCAGGGTGAAAAGGTGCCGGAGAAACTCATCCACGCCCTTCTTTCAGATGACGTCATCAAATGGGCTTTTAACGCTCAGTTTGAGCGGGTTTGTATTTCAGAATGGCTGAAAAGAGAGGGTTATGTATTAAAACCGCTACCCTTTGGGCACGATCCTGAGTACATGAACTACCTTGACCCAAAGTCCTGGTACTGCGATATGGCCTGGTCTGCCTATCTGGGACTTCCCTTATCTTTGGAAGGGGTCGGTGAGGTTTTAGGACTGGATAAACAGAAACTTAAAACAGGCAAAGATCTCATTCGCTATTTTTCTGTTCCCTGTAAGGCGACGCAGGCGAATGGCGGCAGAACAAGAAACCTGCCCTCACACGATCCGGGAAAATGGGAACTTTACAAATCCTACAACAAGCGAGATGTGGAAACGGAACTTCTTATCCATGATAAGCTTTCCCGTTTTCCTATGCCGGATCAGGAATGGGAGATTTACCACAGAGATCAGGAAATAAATGACCTCGGCATTTTGCTGGATAAAGACCTCGCTCAGAATGCTATCCGGATGAATGAAGCCGTGCGTGAAGAAAGCATGGCAAAACTGAGAAGAATCACCGGGCTTGAAAATCCCAATTCTGTCCTGCAGCTGAAAGAGTGGCTTTTATCAAAGGGAATCGCAACAGAATCCCTTGATAAAAAGGCAGTAAAAGAACTCCTTAAAGATGCTTCAGGCGATGTCAAAGAGGTTCTTGAAACCAGGCAGGAGCTGGCCAAGTCCAGCGTTAAGAAATATGAAGCGATGAGAGACTGTGTCTGTCGCGACGGCCGTGCCAGGGGGCTTTTGCAATTCTATGGGGCCAACCGCACCGGCCGCTTTTCAGGAAGGCTCATTCAAGTTCAAAATCTCCCGAGAAATAAGATGGAGGATCTGGAGCTTGCAAGAAAGCTGGTCAAAGATGGTGACCTTAAATCCTTAGACCTGCTCTTTGATTCTATTCCGCAAGTCCTATCAGAACTTATCCGCACCGCCTTTATTCCGAAAAAAGGACGCATTTTTCTTGTCGCTGACTACTCAGCCATTGAAGCCAGAGTCCTCGCCTGGCTGGCGGAAGAAACATGGCGAATGGCACTTTTCTCTGAAGGTGGCGACATCTACTGCAGGTCGGCAAGTGAGATGTTCGGCGTTCCTGTAGAAAAACACGGAGTGAATGCACATCTCAGGCAAAAAGGAAAGATAGCGGAACTCGCCTGCGGCTACGGCGGCTCAGTCGGAGCCTTAAAAGCGATGGGTGCCCTTGAGACGGGGCTTTCGGAGGAGGAACTTCCAAACTTGGTAAGTGCCTGGCGTGCGACGAACCCTAATATTGTCACGCTTTGGCAGGACGTTGACCGGGCGGCTATATCTACCGTGAGAGAGCAATCGGGGAAAAAAGAAGTAAAAAATATCCACTTTCGCTATGAGTCCGGCATGCTCATCATCACCCTTCCGTCCGGTCGAGAGCTTTTCTATGCAAAACCCCGCATTGAAGAAAACCGCTTCGGCGGTGAATCCATCACTTATGAAGGCGTAGGCACGGGGCGAAGCTTGTCGAAAACATCGTGCAGGCTATTTCCAGAGACATCCTATGCAGTACCCTTATGACCTTTAAATACTCTGACATTGTCATGCATATCCACGATGAGATCGTCATCGAAGCTGATCCCCGCATGTCGGTACAGGCTGTATGTGAGCAGATGAGCAGGACACCAAAATGGGCTAAAGGCCTAAAGCTTGATGCGGACGGCTTCACTTGTTCTTTTTATCAGAAAGATTAATTGCCCAAAAACGCCTGATCTGTCCAAGGGGGAAGTGAAGGAAGTTTTCCCTATCACGAAAAAACGGAGGACAGATCATGTTTT
>ENA-UOOE01000963-UOOE01000963.1-fermentation-metagenome-genome-assembly--contig:-NODE-963-length-25761-cov-3.987357_pt1 | contig 25761 bp, 26 predicted proteins | sample MGYA00245776_ERZ724021 | MGnify/ENA primary metagenome ERZ724021 (study PRJEB28704, sample SAMN03018321) | fermentation metagenome | biome: anthropogenic terrestrial biome; feature: soil; material... | reverse complement strand
TATATTCTTTCTGTACTAATCAAAATAATACAGTAAGAACAGTGAGGTGAGCCGGATGTTCTCCCTGGATTACAAAAGCAGGCTCCCGATTTACGAGCAGCTTTATCAATCCATTACCAAAATGTCTGCGCTGGGCGGCCTTGACGCCAATGCCCAGCTGCCTTCGGTGCGCTCGCTCGCCCTGGAACTGGGGGTGAATCCGAATACGGTGCAGAAAGCCTACCGTCTGCTGGAACGCGACGGGATCATCTACTCGGTTCCCGGAAAGGGCTCTTTCATCGCGTCGGATGTGTCGGCTCTTTCCCAGCAGCGGACCATGGCCGTGGAAAAGCTGGACGAAGCCATCCGCGGCGCGGGCGACTGCGGGATCACGAAGCCGGAAATGCTTGAGCGGATCGAAACTTATTTTAACGGGAGGAAGCCAGTGAAATGATTGAAGTAAAATCCCTTCTGAAAAAATTCGGTTCGGCGGTTGCGCTGAATGAAATTTCCTTTACCATCGGCGGCGGTTCTGTGTTCGGCCTTGTGGGCAGCAACGGCGCGGGAAAATCCACCCTTCTGCGCACGCTTTCGGGCGTATACCGGGCGGACGGCGGGCAGGCGGAGATCGACGGGGAAACGCCGTTTGAAAACAGCAGGGTAAAAAACCGCCTGTTTTTCATTTCGGATTATCCGTACTTTTTCGCGCAGGCCAGCTTGGACGACATGGCCGATTTTTACGCCGGAATCTACCGGAACTGGGACCAAAAACGGTACCTGGAGCTGTGCTCCATCTTTCCGCTGGGCCGCACGTCGAAGATCATCAACATGAGCAAGGGGATGCAGCGGCAGGCGGCGCTGATCACGGCGCTTTCCACCCGGCCCGACTACCTGTTCCTGGATGAGATCTTCGACGGGCTGGACCCCGTGATGCGCCAGCTTCTGAAAAAGCTGCTTTCCAGCGAGGTTTCGGAGCGCGGCATGACGGTCGTGATCGCGAGCCACAACCTGCGGGAGCTGGAGGACCTGTGCGACCACGTGGGCCTGCTGCACAAGGGCGGCATCCTGTTCGAGCGCGAGCTCGATTCGCTGAAGCTCGGCATCCACCGGGTGCAGGCGATCCTGAAGCCGATGCCCTCGCCCGAAGCGTTCGAGGGGCTCGACGTCATCCAGTCGAAAATCCAGGGCTCCCTGGTCAACCTGGTGATCCGCGGCAGGCGGGACGAGATCCTGGAAAAGCTGAATCGCCTGAATCCCGTATTTATCGAGGTGCTTCCCCTGACGCTGGAGGAAGTCTTTATCAGTGAAATGGAGGTGGCCGGCTATGACATCGACAATATCCTCAAATAAACAGGCGGGGGAAATCCGCGCCGTATTCGGGTGGAGCCTGAAAAAGCGGCTCGGCCTGATGGGGCTTTTCACCGGGCTGAATTTCATGGCAATGCCGCTGATTCTTTTTCTCGCGCTGAACAACGCGAAGACGAACCGCGACCTGCTGCCGGCAAACGGCTATACGATCGACCTGAACAACGTGTTTGCCGCCTGTGTGCGCCTGGTCTTTCCCCTGCTGGTGCTTCCGCTTTCGCTGCTTCTCGTCATCATCCTTTCGGTGCTGCTGTACGGATACATGCACCAGAAGCGCAGCGTGGACCTGTTCCACTCCCTGCCGGTCAGGCGCGGCCCGCTTTTGGGCGGCCGTTTTCTGGCCGGCGTGGTGATGCTGGCGGTGCCGCTCGCGATTTCCTTTTTGGTCTCGGTTCTTCTCTGCCTCTATTTCGGGCTGGAAGCGGCGCAGTACCTCCCCTATCTCGGCAAGGCGTTCGCGTGGATCCTGTTCATCTCGGTGGTCTGCTTCCTGTTTTCCACGCTGATGGCGGTATGCAGCGGAACAACATTCGACATGGTGATCTCCATCGTGGTCATCAGCGTCACCTATCCCCTGCTGATCGTGCTGGCCAGAATGGTCGCGGGGATGCTTCTGCCTGGCCTGATGGTGAAGAATCTGCTCGGCTCGGTGGTGACGACGGCGCTTTCGCCGTTCGCGGCGGCGTTCATCTATTTCGTGCCGGGAGAAGCGGGGATCGAATTCGGCTCGTTCGGGCCGGCTTTTGTGGTCTGGTGGGTGTTCCTCGCCGCCGTGATGGCCGTGACCGCCGTGGTTCTGTACCGCAAAAGGAAGAGCGAATGCGCGGAAAGCAATTTTGCGTTCCCGCTGCCGAAAATCTTCATCCGCTTCATCGCGACCGGCGCGGCCGGGTTCGCCTGCGCGCTGGTCTTCTTTTCCACTCTGAACAGCGACGCGAGCTTCTGGGTCGGCCTGCTGGCCGGCTCCTTCGCGGCCCATATCATCGCGGAAGCGGTCTACGGGCGCGGCTTCAAGGGGCTGAAACGCAGCTTCGGCTACTACGGGGTTTTCCTCGCAGCCTTCGCGGTGTACTACGGGATTCTGGCGACGGGCGCTTTCGGGTTCGATACCCGCATCCCGACCGCCAGCCGCGTCACGTCAGTGGAAATCAACATATCGGATATCGTGTTTTCCTCTTCCGGCTACAACGGAAATTTTCAGAATACGGAATTCACCGTCTGGAGCAAGGATCATAAAGAGAAGATCGCCCGGGTGCAGCGCGAGCTGAAGAATCCGGCCTCCGTCCAAAAGGCGGTCTCCTACCATAAAGAGCTGGTCTCCGCGATACGGGGCGCCGGATACCCGTACCGGGTCAGCCCCTTTTCCAGCAGCGGCGTTACGTTTACCTACCACCTGCAGGATGGGACCTCCGTGGACCGTTCCTATCCCTATCGCACGGTGCGCGAACTGGCCGACGACAAAACTCAGGAAAAGCTGAACGGCCTGATGGAATCGCTGCAGACGGACAAAGAGTTCCGGTCGACCGGGGACCCGATTTTCTACCTTACCCCGGATTTCGTCAAATCAGTCACCCTGATTCCTGAAAACGGCGGCGAAGGCACGACTATCGTCCCGGACCGCGCCAAAATCCAGGAGCTGATCGAAGCGCTGCGCGAGGATACGCTGAACGCCAAGCCGTCAACGGATCCCGGCGAACAGAAGGGCGGCGGTATCTCGATCCAGCTGGACCTGAAGCCGGCGGTCCCCGCCGAGGGCACGCCCCTGCGGGAAGAGATCGGCGGTTACTCCGGAGAGGTCAGCCTGAATAATATTTATTATTATCAGCTGAACGCGGATCGGTTTTTCCCCAAAGCGAAAAAATTCATAGAGGACAACGGATGGATCAAATTCAATTCCTGACCTCCGCATAAAGAAAAAAGAGGGCTCCCGCCCGCGTTCGGCGGCGGGAGCCCTCTTTTTTGCAGCCCTCGTAAAAGCGGAGAAACCCGCATATGGAAAGGCGGCCGGACAATTTCCGGCCGCCCTTTTCCCTTTCCTCCACACCCAAAAAGCGCAGGCCGCCGCCTGCGTTCCTTGCGGAAAACAAACCGGGCTTTTCGGGGCAGTCTTCCCCGAAAATCTCCTCCGCCCTTTCCGTAAGGGATCAAAGACACATTTTGGGAACCTCAGTCTTCACGCCGCATTTTTCCCGTGCCCTGCTTTCAAATTATACTGCAATTTCACCCGAAGTGCAATCCTTTTTATGAATTTTGCAGAATTTGAAACTGCTTTTTCATTTTTCGGGCAGCCCGCTTGAAAACCGGAGCCCTTTTCCCCGTGCATAAAAAGGGGCCGCGGGCTTCTTACCATCTTCGGTAAAAGGCCGCGGCCCCTTTCTTTTCCGTTCTTACGGCTCAATTTCGTCCGCAACGCTTCTGGCGTATTTCTTCATCTGAGCAAGGTCGGATGGCGTCGGGGTAAAATTCACCCGCACCCCGTCGCCCACGAAGCTGTATTTCAGGTGCTCCAGCCGGGATTTCATCATGCCGACCGCCTCGCCGCTCCAGCCGTAGGCGCCGAACGCGCCGGCGGATTTGCGGTACACATTGATCGCGTCGATTCCGGAGAGCACGTCCCAAACGATCTTGGGCGCGTCGCGGTTGATCGTGCAGGAGCCGATCAGCAGGGCATCCGCCTCGTTCGCGGCCGCCACCGACTCTTCCAGCGGCGTGTAGACGATGTCGATCAGACTGACCTCCAGATTCGGGTCCTGTTTCAGTTCCTCATAGGCCGCCCGCGCAAGCTGCGCCGTACAGCCGTAGGCCGAAGCGTAAAGGACCGCCGCCCGCTTCTTTTCCCGCGCCCGCGGCGTGCTCCATTCGCGGTAAAGCTTCTGCGTCTTTTCGATGTTCGACGTAAGGCACGGGCCGTGGCTCGGGCAAACCAGCTTCACCGGCAGGTCCCTGATTTTGTCGAGCCCGCTCAGCACATAGGGCTTGAACGGGCCGAAAATGCAGTCGTAATAGTGACGGAACTGCTCCCAGTACTTGTCCGGATAATGAACGCCGGTGTCCATCATGGTCGGTTCGCAGAAATGCGTCCCCAGAAAATCGCAGGTAAACAGCGTCCCGCTTTTTTCATCCCACGTGAACATGGAATCGGGCCAGTGCAGAAGCGGCGCGGCGATAAACCGGAGCGCCCTGCCGCCGAGCTCCAGCGTCTCGCCGTTTTTGATGACGTGGCACTGGAAGTCGCGGTTTGTGATGGCGGAAAGGTATTTCTTCGCCGCCATGGTGCAGTAGACCACCAGATTCGGATTGAGCTCGAGCAGCTTGGCCACGCTGCCGGAATGGTCCGGCTCCGTGTGGTTCATGATCAGATAATCGATTTTGGAAACATCCACAACGCTCTGAATATTTTCCAGGTATTCCCCAAAGTAATCCAGATGCACCGTATCCAGCAGGACATTCTTTTCCCCGGTGATCAGGTAGGCGTTATAGCTGGTGCCGTACGGGGCTTCCATGATGATGTCGAACACGCGCATCCCCGGATTGAGCACGCCGACCGAGTAGATGTTTTCCGAAAGCTTTTTTGTGCCCATTGATTTTTGCAACCCTCTTTCAAACTTCTGCCGCGATTATTCGGGTCTGAAAAGGTCCTTGCTGGCTCCGCATTCGGGGCAGGTCCAGTCATCCGGAAGGTTTTCAAAAGCGGTGCCGGGGGCGACTCCGTGATCCGGATCCCCCACCGCGGGATCGTACACATAGCCGCAGGCGGTGCAAACATACTTCTTCATTTTTTGAATCCTCCTTTTTTGAAAGTTCGCGATCACCGACAAAATACAGCGATAATACAGGCCTCGTCTGAAGAATCAAGGAACTAGTCCGTTTCGGATAAAATTGCGCCGCCCAGCGTCAAAAATGCTCGGAATCCGGAAAGGATTCCTGCGCTTTTTTCCTTGTTCGGCACAATTTTATCTCGAAAATCCGTCGTTTTTTATTTTTCAACAAGGCTTAGACTAAAGTATATCGTATCGTCCATAAATTGTCAATCGGCGGAGTGATTCAAACAGCAAAACCGCCGTCTTCCAGAATGTTCGATAAATGCTGAGGAAAAACGGTGCCGCTTGCCAGCCTGTGCGCAAAGGCCAGGGCCTGTTCCCTGTCCTTCGTCATGCCTCTTCTTTCGGCCTGTAACAGTTCCACCCCCTTCTGTACGATTCTGACTCCGAAGCCTTCCGTTTCGTCGCCAAAAACGTAATACTCCAATTTTCTTTTCTGCTTCAGCAAGATTACTGTTCCTACGTTTTCTATCATAGCGGCTCCCCCTAACAGTGAACGAAATTCACAATTTAATTTAATGATACGAAAAACCCGAAGGTTTTTCAAGGTCGGGGCTACATAATATGATACAAAGTTTGTTTTTACGCAATATCTTTCCCGCTGCTATTTTTTCTCTCTATATCTTGTTGATTTTCCACAAAAACTTTTTTCGATTTCTACCACAATCAGCGGTACGAACGAAATAAGCGCGACGACGAGCCACTGAAACGGGCTTAACACCGCCGTTTTGAAAATCGCGGCGAGCGGACGAATCGCGATGACGCTCGCCTGCAGGAACGTGCAGATCACGGCCGCCCAGACAAGCTTTGGATTCCGGAAGAATCCGGCCTCGAACAAAGAGCGCTGGGAGCGCATGTTGAAGCTGTGGACGAGCTGGGAAAGGCTGAGCACCGCAAACGACATGGTGCGCCCGACGACCGGCATGGATGGGTCGGCGTCGAAGAAGACCCGGCCGACGCTGTACGCCAGAAGCGCCAGCGAACCGATGAGACAACCCTCCACCAAAATATTGTATCCCATCCCGCCCGCGAAAATGCTCTCATTTTGTTTCTTTGGGGGATGCTCCATCACGTCTTTTTCAATCGGCTCCACCCCCAGCGCCAATGCGGGCAGGGAGTCCGTCACGAGGTTGATCCACAGCAGCTGGATGGCCAGAAGCGGCAAAGGCAGCCCGATGAGGAAAGAGACGAAAACGGTCAGAATCTCTCCGATATTGCAGGAAATGAGGAAATGGATGGTCTTCCTGATATTCTCGTAAATGCCGCGGCCTTCGCGTACAGCCTCCACGATCGTGGCGAAGTTGTCGTCCGTCATAACCATATCCGCCGCGGCCTTCGCGACATCCGTGCCGGCGATCCCCATGGCGCAGCCGATATCGGCTGTTTTCAGCGCCGGCGCGTCGTTGACGCCGTCGCCCGTCATGGCGACGACCTCCCCCCGCTTCTGGTAGGCCTTGACGATGCGAACCTTATGTTCGGGCGAGACGCGGGCGAACACCGAGTACCGGTAGATGTCCCGCTCCAGCTCCTTCTGGTCCATGCGGTCCATCTCCGCGCCCGTCAGGGCCGCGTCCTCCGGCCCCATCATGTCGAGCTGCCTTGCGATCGCCACCGCCGTGGCGACGTGGTCCCCGGTGATCATCACGGCCCGGATCCCCGCTTTTTTGCAGAGGCGGACCGCCTGGGCCACCTGGGGGCGCGGCGGGTCGATCATACCGATAAAGCCGCAGAAGGTCAGGCCGCGCTCCATATCGCGCTCGGGCGGCAGCTCGCCGACGTCGCGGTAGGCGACCCCGAGCACGCGCAGCGCGCGGGAGGCCATTTTATCGTTGCGTCCGCGCAGGGCCCGGCGCAGCGTGTCGTTCAGATCCACGACGGAATCGCCCCGCTGGCAGAAAGCGCATTTGTCCAGAAGCAGGTCCGGAGCGCCTTTCGTGATGATCCTGTACTGGTGCTTCCCGATTTTATTTACTGTCGTCATCATCTTTCTGGCTGAGCTGAACGGGATCTCCCCGACGCGCGGGCTGCGGTGCTCCAGCTCGGCCTTCGGGGCCGGCGACGCGGCGAGCAGAGCCGCTTCCGTGGGGTCCCCCTGTATTTTTCCAGAGGTCACGACGCAGTTGTTGCACAGGGCGGCAAGCTCCAGAATCCGGATCGTCTGCGGGTCTTCCCGGGCAAGGATCCCGTCCGCGCCGGCGACCTCCACCACGGTCATCTTGTTCTGGGTCAGCGTTCCCGTCTTATCCGAACAGATCACGCTGGCGCTGCCGAGCGTTTCCACCGCGGGCATGCGCCGGACGATGGCCCGGTTGTTCGCCATGCTGCGGATGCCCATTGCAAGCACGATCGTGACGACCGCCGGCAGTCCCTCCGGGATGGCGGCGACTGCAAGGCTGATGGCGATCATAAACATGTCGAGCGGCGGAACGCTGCGGAACAGCCCCATGACAAAGATGACCGCGCAGATCGCGAGAGCGCCGATCCCGAGCACCTTCCCCGTCTGCGCAAGGCGCTTCTGCAGGGGGGTCTGCGGCGTTTCCTCCGAATTGATCATATGGGCGATGCGGCCCACCTGGGTGTTCATCCCGGTTTCCACCGCGACGCCCACGGCGTGGCCGCCCGAAAGGCTGCTCCCCGAAAACAGCATGTTCCGTCTGTCCCCCACCGGCGTTTCCGGCGGGAAGACCGGCTCCGCGACTTTCTCCACCGGCACGGACTCCCCCGTGAGCGCGGATTCCTCCGCCCTGAGGTTGTGCGCGTCCAGGATTCTGAGGTCGGCCGGGACGAAATCCCCCTCCGAAAGGAAGACCAGGTCGCCGGGCACAAGCTCGGAGGAATGGACCGTCATGCGGCGTCCGCCGCGCAGGACGTGCGTTTCCGGAGAGGTGAGCTTTTTCAGGGCCTCTATCGCTTTTTCGGCGCGGCTTTCCTGAATGACCCCGGTCACCGCGTTCACGATGACGATCAGCAGGATAATGATCGAATCAATATAGTCGCTGTCATGTTGAATCAGGGATGTCGCAAACGAGATCGCCGCCGCGATCAGCAGCACGATCACCATAAAATCGGAAAACTGCGCCATAAATCTGGCGAACAGGCTTTTCGGTTTGGCCTGGGTCAGTTCGTTTTTTCCATATCGCTCCTGTCTTTCCAGAATCTGACGCGGCTCAAGGCCGCTCTTCGGATCCGTTTTTACCCGTTTGACACATTCTTCTCTTGAAAGACTCTGCCAATCCAAAATGATCAACTCCCGCTCTTTTCTGCAATTCTATTCTGGCTGCTTGTTTGTGCTGGTTATATATATTAGAGCAGAGTGCGGGAATATACCCGAAAATAGAAACGGACGCGGCACAGGGCCGCGCCCGCAATGGAGCGCCTGAAAATCAGGAATTGCTCTTCTTGTCAAACGAGGGATTGAACGCATAAAAGTTTTTGGAATCCAGATGGTCGGTGGTGATGCGGAGCCCTTCGCCGAAGCGCTGGTAATGCACGACCTCGCGCTGGCGCAGGAAGCGGATCGGGTCCTTGACATCCGGGTCGTCGCAGAAGCGCAGGATGTTGTCGTAGGTCAAACGCGCCTTTTGCTCTGCTGCTATCCTATAAAAGCAACGGAAAACAGCCTCTAAAAATTCCAGTGGATCTCGATGGGAACCTCGCGCGTTTGGGGAATGCGTCTGCCGACCGAGATGTAGTCGATCATCGTTTCGATGATCTCCCGGTTGAGGCGATTCAGCCTGTCATACCGACAGGCAAGCCCGCGGCGGTCATCTCCCTCTTTTGCTTTTCGTTCCAGGGCATCCAGCCTCTTTTGGCAGTCCGCGTCAGCGCGCTCCAGGCGCTTCTTCTCGGAAACAAAGTTTTCGGACAGCTCCATATAATCGCTTTCGGTCAGGATGCCTTTTACTTTATCCAGATACAGGCTACGGATTCCCCTGGCATATTCGTCGATTTTCTTCCGGCACAGGGCGAGGTCCGCTTCGATTTTCACCTTCTGATTCCGAATATCGGCGTCAAATCCCATTTTTTCTCCCAGCTCGTCTTTATCAAGGAATTCGTCTGCCAAGCGGTTCAGCTCCAAAAGGACGGCCTGCTCCAGTCTGTCGACGGAAAGGAAGGAACCGATGCAGGCGTCCTTTTCCATCCGGCGGCTGGGACACTGAAGATAATGGGCCCCGTGATTTTTGGAGGAGCGCATGGTGTACCCGCAGTACATGCAGCGGGCCTTCCGGGCAAACAGCCCGGCCTTTCCGGAAGAAAACGGCTTCGCCTTCTCTGCGGTCAGGGCCTGCACCCTGTTCCAAAGCTCCCGGTCGATGATCGGCTCGTGGGTGCCGGGCACGACATACCACTGCTCCTTGCTACGCGGCCGGTTAATTTTCGTTTTGTAGGAGATGCTTCCGTATTTGCCCTGAACCATATTGCCGATATAGATTTCGTTCGTCAGCATATCGGAGATAGCAGAGTACCTCCACAGCGTGCCGATCTTCGATTTCGGCTGCCGGTACCGCAAACCGTGCAGGCGCTTGTATTCCGTCGGATTCGGGATTCCTCTTTCATTGAGCATCCGTGCGATGGCGGTTTTCCCATACCCCTGTGAAAACAGGGCGAATACTTCCCGGACGACGGCGGCGGCTTCCCCGTCGATGATAAGGTGGCCCTTTCTGTCCGGGTCCTTCCGGTATCCGTAAAGGGCAAACGAACCGATGTGAAGGCCGTTTTTTCTTCGGCTGGTCAAAACGCTCCTGATATTGTCAGACATGTCCTCAAGATACCACTCGTTGACAAGTCCGTTGATCTGGCGGGCCTTTTTGTTTCCTTTATTCGCGGTATCGGCGTTGTCGACGATACTGACAAACCGGATGTTCCACAGGGGAAACAGCCCGTTGATGTATTTTTCCACAAGTTCCAGCTCGCGGGTGAACCTCGACTGCGTCTTGCACAGGACGATGTCGAATCTGCGGTGCTCCGCATCCTCCAGAAGGCGTCTGAATTCCGGGCGGTTCCGGTCCGCCCCGGCATAATCGTCGTCGCTGTAGATGCGGTAGACCTCCCACCCCTGCTCCGCCGCGTATTGCATCAGCATGGACTTCTGGTTCCATATGCTTTCACTGTCGTCGGTTTCCGCCTGCTTGTTTCTGTCCTCTTCGGATAAGCGGCAGTAGATCGCGGCCTTCATTCCGTTTTATTCTCTTTCGGACGAAGGCCGCTCTCCCTCCGCGCCGAAAGCGCACGGCGGATTTACCGTCAGCGGTTCCGAAGAAATCATCCGTTCTGATTTTTTCATCCGGCGGATCATTTCGATCCACTTTTTGGTAAATTCTGCTTTCGAGACGCTTTCGCCGCTTTTGAAAACGCTCGTGCAGACCACCTGTATTTCCCATTTCGGCATGCAATCACCGTCCCTTTCGAGACAGCTTATGAAAAACCGCTCGTACAATATGACGGCTGCGCCGAACGGGTCTATCAATGTGTATAGATTTCATAATATATTTCTCATAGATGTTTAGTACATATTTATAATTGACACTCGGCGGCGGCTGTGCTATGATTAGCTAAATCATTAAAACATATATGAATATATTATATTGGGGGGAGAATATGGGGCAGCTAAAATCGATTTTTGCGAAAGCTGGCTGGTCCGATTACTTAAAAGGAGCGAAAGCGGCGGCTTCCTGGATCAGGTCCGTTGAAAAAGAAGCAGAAGGCGGAAGCTTTTGGGTGAGCCACCCGGAAAGAGGAGATCAAGAAGGGCAAATCGACATTTATCACGGCTCCGCCGGAATTCTTCTGTTTTTCCTGCAGCTGGCGGATGCCACCGGGGACCCGTCCTATCTGGAAGACGCAAAAAGAGGCGGAGACTACATATTAAACAGGCTGGGCAAATACGGATATGAATACCTGTCCAGCAGTCTCGGCGGTCCGCATTACCGCGAAGGGACCCGCTGGACGTTCCTGTCCGGCGGTAGTGCAGGCGTTGCGTTCGCGCTCACGGAGCTTTATAAGGCGCTTCATCTGGAAAAGTACAAAGACGCGGCCGTCAGGATCACAGATGCGGTCACGGCCCACGCCGAAAAAGTGGAAGGTGGCGTTCTATGGAGCGGAAAGTCCGGCGTCAACTTCGATTCCGGGACGATTCTCTACCTGCTGTACGCGTCTAAGTTTTTTCACCGCCCCGACTGGAAAGAAACTGCCGTGCAGGCAGGAAAGGCGATTCTGACGACCGGAAGAAAGCAGGAAAAAGGAACAAAATACGTCGGATTCGTCAACATGGTCAAAGCGATGGCCGGAATTAAGGACGACAGCTACCATGTGCCCAATTTTGCCTACGGAACCTCCGGAATCTGCTATACGTTCGCCCGCCTTTATCAGGAAACCGGGGAAAAGGCGTTTCTAGATGCCGCAAAGGAAGGGGCGAAGTATCTGACCAGCATCGCCCACGTCGAAAACGGCGCGGCTCTGATCCCTTATCGCCTGCCCGATTTGGATACGCTGTATTATCTGAGCAACTGCCACGGCGTCTGTGGCACGGCGCGGCTGTTTTACCTGCTGCATGAGATTACAGGAGAAGAAACTTATTGGGAATGGACGAAGATGCTTGCGCAGGGGATTATCGCGACAGGCGCGCCCGAACTCCATTCGCCGGGTTACTGGCATTGTTTTTCCTACTGTTGCGGTACGGCTGGGTTCACAGACCTGTTCCTCGGATTATGGCTGAAAACCGGCGATAAAAAATATCTGGAATACGCCAGACGCACGGGCGAGGTGATGCTCACCGAAGCGCACGTGGAAGAAGGGAAAGCAAGCTGGTATCAGATGTTCAAGCGCATCGTGCCGGATGAAGTGACACAGGAAGCCGGATTTTACAGCGGCGCCGCCGGAATCGGAGCCGCCCTGATTCAGCTTTTCCTTGCAAAGGACCAAAAAGCACCTTTGCTCCGCTTTCCGGATGAACCCTATCTTTCCCGCTACTGAAGTTTCACGATGTCTTTCACCGTTCATCGTCTATATAAAAATAAAAACGAAATAAAGAGGAAGGTAAGTATGAAAGAGAGATTTCATCTGAAAAGAAGCATTCTTGCGGCCGTTTCCATCGCAGCCATTCTGACCGGGTGCTCGGCTCAGCCGGCCCAATCGTCGCAGCAAGCGACTGCTGGCGATTCCCAGGCATCCGCAAGCCAAAGCACGCAGGTACGGAAGATCAAATATGCGTTTACCAACACGCTGAAGCCGGTTTCCTATCTGGATGAGAACGGAAAGCCGGCGGGCTACGACGTGGAGGTCATCAAGAAGATCGATGAAATGCTGCCGCAGTATGAGATCGAGTTCGTCGGGACAACTTCCGAAGACGCGTGGCTCGGTGTGGAAAGCGGGAAATATCAGCTCTGCACGACGAACTCATTCCGCACGAAAGAGCGCGAACAGAAGTATCTTTTCGCCAGCCAGAACCAGGGCGGAGGCTTGGAAGGGCTGGTGGTGAGAAAAGAAAATGCGGATGTCAAATCCCTGGAAGATGTGCACGATAAAGGTCTGAAGCTCACCCCGTTGAGACCGGCGGATGCCGTTTACGCGGTGGTCAATGACTACAACAAAGCCCATCCCGACAAAAAGGTAAACCTCGATTCCATCGACCAGTTTGAAAATGCGGATGCGATCAAGTGGGTGGTGCAGGGAAGATACGACGCATTCCCGTTCTTCAACCTTATGTATGACAGCATGGTCGTAGCTAAAGACGGCCAACTCCACGATCTGAACGACAAGCTAGCATACAACACGTTTACTGCGATCCCGACCTGGGCGCTGATCAACAAAAATGAAACCCAGCTGCGCGATGATTATCAAGAAGCGCTGATCAAGCTCAAGGATGACGGCACCCTCAGCAAACTGTCAAAGCAATACATGGGCGTGGATGTTTTCCAGTATTTTAAATAATTAATAATTACGGAATTCAGGGATAAGGCGGGGAATGTGTAGAAAAGCCGTTCCCGCTTTTATTATTTCCGATGAACGGGAATCTGGAGAATTGACGATGGGACAGTTTGATTTTTTTTACATATTTAAAGTGATCCCCGTTCTGCTTCCATATTTGGGGGTTACAGCGCTGATCGCGGTCCTGACTCTGCTTCTGGGCTTGGGATTCGGGGGGCTGCTCGCGTGGGCAAAGCTGGGGAAAAACAAAATTGCAAAAGGGTTGGCTAACGGCTATACATCCGTCCTGCGATGCACGCCCTCGATTATTCTGCTGTTTCTCTGTTACTATGGAATCCCGAAGATATTCGGGCAATTCGGAATCAATCTGAACGATATCGATCAGATCTATTCTGTCCTGGTCGCGTTCGTACTGCTTTATTCGGCAATCATGTCGGAACTGATCCGCTCCACCTATGAAGCGATTGACAAAGGACAGTTTGACGCGGCAGCGACGGTCGGCCTGACGTCATGGCAGACGCTCAGGAGGATCATCCTGCCACAGTGCTTTTACATCGCGCTGCCAAACCTGGGCAACTCGATCATCACGCTTCTGAAGGAGAGCTCCCTTGCGTTCACGATCGGGCTGGTCGATATCATGGGAAAGGCAAAGCTTGTGATTTCGCTGAACTACGGAAACCACGCCCTTGAAATTTACCTCGCGCTATCGATCGTATACTGGGTATTGACGCTTCTGATTGCAAAAGGCACCAAAATGCTGGAAAATTCATTCCGTATGGGCAGGCGCACCGCGGGAAACTGCTAGAAAAGTAGGGAAATCATGTTTTTTAATGTTTCTTTTTTCCTCCAAACCGCATACGACGTTCTTTCCGGAATCCCGATCACGGTTCTTGTCGTCCTTTTTTCCCTGGCGGTGGCTTTTCCGCTGGGGCTTCTTCTGGCGATCGTCCGGGAAAAGAAAGTCCGTTTTTTCTCGGCGGCGGCATCCCTATATGTTTCCTTCATGCGGGGGACCCCGATGATCGTGCAGATCTATGTGGTCTACAACAGTATGCCGATGATCCTCTCTGCCTTTTTTGAGCAGGCCGGAATCAAAGCCGATGTTTTTGGAATCAATCCGCTTCTTTACGCGCTGATCGTATTTGCGCTGAACACAACGGCTGTGCTGTGCGAGGTCTTCCGCTCCGCGCTCAGCACAGTGGATGCCGGACAGATGGAAGCGGCCCTCACCAACGGGCTGACGGAAGTGCAGGCGTACCGCAGAATCATCATCCCTCAGATGATGGTTTCGGCATCGGCGAACCTGTGCAACGCTTCCATCGAGCTTCTGAAAAACACATCGCTGGTGTTTTACATGACCGTCATGGACATCATGGGGATCATCAAGACGAAAGCCGCGCTCGGATACAACTATTTTGAAGGGTATACGCTGGCTTTTCTGGTCTACCTTGTCCTGTGCTACATGGTACAGGGAATTTTCAGAACGATTGAAAACCGCATGAAGCGCAAAAGCGGCCGGCTGAATTCTTCACCGGGAGGGGCGAAAAGACATGCTTAACATAAAGGGAATCCGAAAATCCTTTGGGGAGAACGAGGTTCTGAAGGAACTGAGCTTTCAGATTCAGAAAGGGGACGTCACCGTGATCCTCGGCCCGAGCGGATCGGGCAAAACGACGCTTCTGCGGTGCATCGATTTCCTCGAGAAGGCGGATGAAGGCAGCATCTGCGTCGGCGATTCGCCGGAGATCCATTTTAACAGGGCGACCAAAAAAGAGATCTGGTCCGTCCGGAAACGGATCGGCTTTGTTTTTCAGAACTACAATCTGTTCAACAATAAAACGGCTCTAGAAAACGTGACGGAGGGTTTGATCCTCGCCAGGAGGATTCCAAAACCGGACGCGGAAAAAATCGGGAAGGAATCGCTCGCCAAAGTGGGGCTCGGCGACAGGTACGATTTCTACCCCAACCAGCTTTCCGGCGGGCAGCAGCAGCGTGTGGGAATCGCCCGGGCCATGGCGGCGAAGCCCGATGTCATTCTGTTCGACGAACCGACTTCCGCGCTGGACCCGGAGCTGACCGGCGAAGTCTTGGACGTCATGAAAAAGCTGGCGCAAGAGGGGATCACCATGCTGGTGGTGACGCACGAGATGTCGTTCGCGCAGGATGTCGCAAACCGGGCGATTTTTATGGATAAAGGGGTTATCGTGGAGGATGCCCCGCCAGCCAAGATGTTCTCCAGCCCGAAAGAGGAGCGGACCAGACAGTTCCTTCGCAGGATCCTGCCGGGCGATTTTGATTACTCCATTTAGGGAAGGACTCGTCTCTCCGGCAAAAACACAGTGGATAATTAAAGAAGGGAATTTCACGATGAGAGTGATTGAACATCCCGTTCTGGGGCCTTTGAAGCCAAGAAGGGAGATTACCATCTTCTTCAACGGCGCCCCGATACAGGCATTTGAGGATGAGCCGGTCGCGGCCGCGCTGATCAACGCCGGCGTCAAGGCTTTTCGCAGGACCCCGAAACGCAGGGAGCCCAGAGGTGTTTTCTGCGCGATCGGCCGCTGCACTGACTGCATGATGGTGATCGACGGCATCCCGAACGTCAGGACTTGCATCACGGGCGCGAAGGACGGCATGCGGGTGGAAACCCAGGACGGGCTGGTTCGGAGGAAGAGGTAAAACAATGGAAAAAATCTCAGCGGATATCGTGATTATCGGCGCGGGTCCGGCCGGCCTGTGCGCGGCCGTTCAGGCGGCCGGCTCCGGCGCCAGAGTCATTGTGGTGGACGAAAACAAGCGGCCCGGCGGACAGCTTTTTAAACAGATCCATAAATTTTTCGGTTCCAGGGAGCACAGCGCCGGGGTCCGGGGCTACCGGATCGGCGAACAGCTTCTGGAAAAGGTGGAAAAAAGCAGCGCCCAGGTAATGCTGGACAGCCTAGTTTACGGGCTGATGCCCGACAAATCCATGGGCTTGATTCACAGCGGAAAATCCTATCTTCTGGAGGCCCCGAAAATCATCATCGCCGCAGGAGCCAAGGAAAATTACATGGCGTTCCCCGGCAGCACGCTTCCGGGCGTGATGGGTGCGGGGGCCGCACAGACGATGGTGAACATCAACCGGGTCCTTCCGGGAGAAAAGATCGTGATGCTCGGCTCGGGAAACGTAGGGCTGATCGTCTCGTATCAGCTTCTGCAGGCCGGAGCGGAGGTGGTCGCCGTGGTGGAGGGCGCCCCGAAGATCGGCGGCTATGGTGTGCACGCGGCAAAGCTCAGGAGAGCGGGCGTTCCGATCTACGTTTCACACACGATCAAAAGGGCGATCGGGGCCGACTGCGTAACAGGGGTGGAAATTGCTCAAGTCGACAGCAAGTGGAAAATCGTTCCGGGCACGGAACAGCATCTTAATGCAGATACGGTCTGCCTTGCGGTCGGTTTGAACCCGATGACAGAGCTTGCATGGATGTGCGGCTGCCGATTCGTCTATATCCCCTCTTTCGGCGGTCATGTCCCGCTGCACGACGAGAATATGGAAACAACGGTCCCCGGCGTTTACGTCGCCGGGGACATCACCGGCGTGGAGGAAGCCTCCTGCGCGATGGAAGAGGGCAACCTTGCCGGCATTTTCGCCGCACAGGCGCTGGGATATTACACGCAGGAGCAGGCGCAGGAAAAGAAACAGGATGTAATTAGACGCCTGGACGAGCTGCGGTCGGGATACTTCGGAAAAATCCGCAGGGAGTCCAAGAAAAAGCAGATCGATGCAATGCATCGGTATTTGAGTTTGGTCGCAAAGGCAGGCGTAAAGTGATGGATGGTGTGGCATACACGGGAATCCCTTCGCTGCAGGAGCTGAGTTCCTGTCCGGGAGTCCCTTCGGAAGAACGGATGAACAAAGGAAGGGTCGCGGTCATCGAATGCGTGCAGGAAATTCCCTGCAACCCGTGCGTGGCCACATGCAAATTCGGGGCGATTTCGATGAAGGGAGAGATCACCTCCCTGCCCTGCTTGGACGGGGACAGATGCACGGGGTGCGGGCAGTGCATCGCGCAGTGCCCGGGCCTCGCAATCACCGTAATCAACCGGAATTACAGCGAAACGGAAGCGACGGTCGATTTTCCTTACGAATATCTTCCGCTGCCGCAGAAAGGCGACATCGTCGACGCAGTCAACCGCGCGGGCGAGACCGTGTGCAGGGGGAAGGTCGACCGCGTGGTGCGGCAGCCCTCTTATGAAGGTACCAGCGTAATCAGCCTGATTATTCCCAAACAGTATTTCAATGAAGTCAGAAGCATGAAAAGGCTGGAACGACCTTGACGGCCGGATGAAAAAAGGAGGATTCCTTTATGGATGACGATATCATTATCTGCCGCTGTCAGGAAGTGACGAAATCGCAGATTCTCAAGGCGATTGCCGACGGCGCGACCACGATAGACGGCGTGAAAAAAAGAACGAGAGCGGGAATGGGGCTCTGTCAGGGAAAAAGTTGCCAAAGGCTCGTGGCAAGGATCATCTCGGAACAGACGGGAAAAAGCATGGAAGAGATTCTTCCGCCGACGTTCCGGGCACCGGTAAGGCCGGTCAAAATCAAAATTCTGGTGGATGGTGACAAAGATGACTGAGTATGACGCGATCGTAATCGGCGGGGGCGTCATCGGCAGCTCTCTCACCTATTATCTGAGCAAACTCAGAAAAAAGGTCCTGCTGGTGGAAAAAACAGACCTGTGCAGCGGGTCGGCCGGCGCCACGGACGGCTACATCACGCCTCACACAAAGAAGCCTGGCTATCATCTGGAGATGGCCCTGAAAAGCTGCGAACTCTATGAAACGCTGGCGGAGGACCTGGAATCGGATATCAATCTGGAACTCGGCCTGCACTGCGGCGGGATTCAGGCCTGCGAGGATGAGATGCAGTGGGAGCTGATCTCCCGCAACGCCGCCGAGCTCTCGAAAAGCGGGCTGGAACTGTACATGCTGGATATCGAGGATGCCCGCAAAATCGAGCCGGAGCTTTCCCCAAGGCTGCGCGGTGCGCTGTTCAGCCCGATTGCCAGCAGCGTCAACCCGATGCGGCTCACCCAGGCATACGTGGATGCCGCGAAAAAATTCGGCGCAAAGGTGTTGCTTCACACGGAAGTGCAGGGCCTTTTGTTTGAAGGAGAGCGGGTGAGCGGCGTATCCACCCCGAACGGTTCCTTTTCTTCCGAATACACCGTCAACTGCGGCGGCTCCTGGGGCGGCGTCATTGCCAAAATGGCGGGCCTTGACCTACCGATCATCCCGAAGAGAGGACAGATCATTGTTTCGGAGCCGGTGGCTCCGATGCTCAATACGGTGATGCAGAGCGGGATTTACCCCATCATCAAATACAAGCCGGAACTGATTCAGGACGAAAGGATCTTCCGGCTGGGGCTTGCGTTCGGCATCGAGCAGACGAAGGATGGCACGTTGCTGATCGGCGGCACAAGGGAACTTGCCGGCTTTGACCGCGGCAATACGTTCGAGGCGATCGAAGCCGTGCTGAAAACCGTCAGCCGTTACATCCCCGCGATCCTCCACCTAAATTTTATCCGCTGCTTTTCTGGGCTGCGGCCCCACACGCCGGACGGCCTGCCGATTCTGGGCAAAGTGAAAAGCGTTCCCGGGTTCGTGATGTGCTGCGGGCACGAAGGCGACGGAATCGCGCTCGCCCCCATTACGGGAAAGCTGGTCGCGGAAGACCTGGTCTATGGAGAACCGAGCTTCCCAATCTTGCCATGCGCGACGGAGCGCTTTCTGACAAACCGAGAAATGGGTGGGGGTTAAAAAACTCAGTGAGGAGGGTTAAAATTGGTCTATGGCAACCGGACAAATTATGGGCAGGCAATCGGCATTTTGATGCTGGAAACGTTTTTCCCCAGAATTCCCGGGGATATCGGCAACGCCACGACGTTCCGCTACCCTGTTCTTTATAAGACAATCAAGGGAGCGAATGCAGACACTGTTGTAAAAAGGCCCGATCCCAACATCGTCGGGCTGTTCGCCGAAGGGGCGCAGGAGCTTGTGGAACAGGGCGCGAGGGCGATCGTGACAAGCTGCGGGTTTACCGCCATTTTCCACAGGGAGCTTGCGGCCGCGGTCGATGTCCCGGTTTTTTCATCCAGCCTGCTGCAGGCGAAACTGATCTACTCGATGCTCAAGCCCGGGCAGAAGGTCGGAATCATCACGGCGAACAAACCGCTTCTGACGCAGCGGCATTTTGAAGGGGTCGGGATCCAGGATATCCCGAAAGTTGTCGCGGGCATGGAAGAGACGGATTTCGGCAAAATGTTTTTTAATGGTAATCACCGGATCGACGTGGAAAAAGCCACGGAGGATATGTGCCGTGTGGCAAAGAAGCTCGTCGATGAAAATCCAGATGTCGGCACGATCCTTCTGGAGTGCACCAACATGCCCCCTTTTTCCAAGGCGGTGCAGGATACGACCGGGCTTCCCGTATTCGATATCATCACTCTGACGGATTATGTTTACTCGGCTGTCGTCCAAAGACAGTTTACGGGGTATCTGTAATCAAAACGGAAACGGGATATCATTCGGCTTCGAATGATATCCCGTTTGTATTTCTATACATGGAAAAGAAAGGAAGAATCGTTTGCTTTGACTGCCCGAAAAAAGGGAATCCTTCTGATGATTGCATCCTCCTTCCTGTTCTCCGTGATGCAGGTGGCCGTCAGTATGGGAGACGACACCACCGGGATTTCGGAGCAGATTTTTTTCAGGAACCTCATCAGCTTTATCATGGCTTATTTTCTCATCAGAAAAGAGCACGGCTCCTTTCTGGGGAAAAAAGATACCGGGGCGCCCTGATGGACCGGGCTTCCATCGGATGGTTCAGCCTGATTCTGTCTTTCTACGCCCTTCGGAACGCCACGCAGGCAGATGTGACGATCATCAGCAAGACCGCGCCCTTGTTTATCACGATCTTCTCGGCTATCTTTTTAAAGGAAAGCATCCCGAAAGCCCAGTTTCCCGCGCTGGCTCTTGTCCTCATCAGCGCGCTGATGGTGTCACGGCCCTCGTTCAATTCCAGCTTTCTTCCACTGTTAGCCGCATTCGGGTCCGCGGTCACTTCATCGATTTCCTACACGCTGCTGCGGTATTTCAAGGGAAAGGTCGACGGAATGACCGTCATTCTTTATTTTTCCGCTTTCAGTACACTGGTTTCCATGCCCTTTAGCTTCTTTACAGAGGTTCGTATTCCGGATGGCAGACAATTTCTTCTGCTTTTGGTCGTCGGAATCACCGGGTCACTGGGACAGATCGGCTTGACCTATTCCTATCGGATGGTGAAAGCGGCCGAGGTCAGCATCTACGACCAGAGCTCCATCCCTTTTTCTGTCCTGTTGGGATATCTTCTTCTGGGGGAACAGCCCCGCCTGCTTTCCATTCTAGGCGGCCTGCTGATTATCTTGGCGTCGTCTTATCTGGTCTATTCCCGCAATCGCCCCAAAAGCGGAGCTGACCGGGAATGAGTTTTTCTTCTCCGGCTCCGGTATGTCGATCTCCGGAGGCAGGCCCGGGCTGGACGGCGCAACAGAAAACCAGCAAAGGCTTTTTAATCAGCAAAGCGTCCATCCCTCAAAGACGTCACTCGACAACAAAAAAGCAGGAGCGAATATCGCCGCCTGCTTTCTGCTTTAATTTTGCTTTACAGACCAGGGCGGGGAATCATTCCCCGCCCTGGTCTCGTCCCCCCGGTTCTCCCGCGCCCGTATTCACCGGCACAAAATGGTTTAAACATGACGACATAAAATATAGGATAACAGAAGTAAAAGATCGGCTATTCAACATCAGTTTTCAATTGAAAATTCCTGTAAAATAGATTTACCCGAGGACCCTTAGGCCGACGAAGGACCAGATCAGGGTTGCAACTACAACGAATCCGACGGCGATCCAGCAGCCCTGCAGCATCTCTTTCAGATTGTCGCAGCCCGCGATGCCCATCTGCCCGTTCATATTGCTACACGGATAAGTCGAGCCTGTCAGACGGGTCGCGCAGAGGATCGAAATGGCGAACATGCCCATGGGCAGGCCGGTCGCTTTCGCGGCGCCAAGGAACATTCCGGCGATGATTTTGATCTCCGCAACGGCGGCCGCTTCGATCCCGAATCCGCCGACCAGGGACGAAATCAGCATAACTGCGGTCGGGCTGTTCTTCGAGAAGCTTCCGAGCAGGTTCCCGAGGGCCGTGAATCCGCCGCCCGCCGTGACGAGCTGAAGCAGGACGTCAATGGTGATGAAAATGATGAACATGCCGGCCTGCGACTGAACGCCCTTGACCACGGCCGTGATCGTTTCTTCCGCGTGGATATGTCCGAAAACCGCCACAACCGCGATCAGGATCATCATGACGATCAAAGCATAGGCCGTGTCCTGTTTGGTGATGATCCCATAGACAACCAGCGCAAAAAAGGTCACCAGAAACGCGATGGTCGTAACGGTTTCCCGCTTCGTGACGACGATCTCATCCAGATTTTTCATATCGTCGGAAAGCGTATAGGCTTCCTTTCCCTGCGTCCTTTCCTGGGCACGCAGCGCGCCGACCCAGGCTCCGCCGAGGAAGACCACCGCAAACGGCACCGCGGCCTGAATCATCAGCTGGCCGTAAGTAAGCCCCGTCACCTCCATTGTGATCAGGGTCACGCCGGTCAACGGCCCGAGGACCAGGCCCATTTCGCCCGAGATCTTGAACAGGATGGCGACCACCGTCGGCGTGATGCCGAGCGAAGCCATCACCGGGATCATGATCGGCGCGATCACCGCGTTGCCTCCGCCCAGGGTCCCGAGCAGCCCGCAGATGACGATGGAACAGATGATCAGCACCAGCTTCGCCTTCGTCTGCGTGTTAACGCCGATCCGCTTGACGATCCAGTACACCAGCGTGTGCGTGACGTGCGCTTCGGTCATCACCTGGCCCAGGCCGGCGCCGGCCATGATGATGATACCGATCAGCGCCGTGCTGCTCGACATGCTCGTACCGAACGACTTTGCCATCGCTTTCAGATCCAGCCCGTTCAGGAACATCCCCGCGGTGATGCCCAGGATGATCGCCCAGGTATTGTTTTTCCCCCGCAAAGACAGTACGATGTAAATCAGCAGCGGGATGAGCGCGAGAAGCGGAACCAACTTCACGATTGCCCAACTTCCTAATTCCATGAAATTCTCCCCCTTAATAAAATAGACATAGCGATCTTTCACAGTCATTTAACAAGCAATTTCCGTGCCAACGCTTAAAAAGTGGGAGAACCGGGCCAGATCCGATCCGAACCCCCAAAAATCATTTCACTTGAAGTATTTTATTTTGAAAGTAATCGTTTCATTTGAAATCATTTTCTGTGTCTTTCGCACCCGCACCCTGCAATATCGGGGATTTCCCCGTTGGCATAAAATTTGCTTATATCCTTACAACGGGGATAAAAACCAAATGCAACGATATCGGGGGAAAATCAATGAAAGAAAAAGATTTTTTGCGTCTGAAGGCGCTCAACGAAAAACTGCTGAATTTCATGGAGCATCCATGGCTGGTCAAACAGCGTCCTTTCCACATCGTCGGGGATGTCTATTTTGTCGGCAACCGATATGTGTCCAGCTTTCTCATCGACGGCGGGGATGACGGCCTGACCCTGATCGACTGTGCGTTTCAGGAAACGGCATATCTTCTGTTCGACAGCATCCGCGCGCTCGGGTTCGACCCGAACCGGATCCGGCGCCTGTTTATTTCGCACGGGCATGTCGACCACTGCGGCGCGGCAAGATTGCTGCAGGAGTACAGCAGGTGTGAAATTTTTCTGGGCGAGCCGGACAATTTCTTCTTCACCGAGCGCCCGGACCTGATCCTTTTCGAGCAGCACGTGCCGCGTTTTACCATTGATCATTTTTATGAGTACAATCGGCCGATAACGTTCGGCAGAACCTCCATTACGCCGGTGCTTACCCCCGGCCACACGCCGGGGACGACCACCTTTTTCATCCGGACGCCGCACGAGGGCCGCACCGTCACCTGCGCGATGCACGGCGGGATCGGCATCAACGGTCTTTCGAGGGATGAGCTGAAAGAAAACCGCCTGCCTCTTTCCCTGCAGCAGGACTTTCTCAATTCCCTGAAGAATCTGAAAAAGCAAAAAGTAGACGTGATTCTTGCCTCCCATTCGCATCAATACAACATGCTGCAAAGGGCGGAGAAGGATGACGGAAGCGGAAACGCGTTTCTGGACGGCGGAACCGGCTGGACCGATTTGCTGGACCGCCACATCCAATTGATTGAAGAGCTGATTCGGGAATGATTCGCGACTAAACCGAAAATACCGCGAAGCCGATTTTACGGCTTCGCGGTATTTTATTGCTTGAGCATTTTATTTCGTTTTCTGCGTCCCGATTTCCCTGAGCCTGCGCCACAGGGTGGTCGTGCTGATTCCAAGCTGGCGCGCCGTTTTCGTGCGGTTTCCGAAATTCTTTTTCAAAACGGCGAGAATGTAGTCTCCATCCGTCTGGCGGATGCTGCCGAAGCTGCTGACCCGATAGGCTTTTTCACGGGTGTCCGGCAGTTCCAAGGCGTCGCGGACCAGTGAGCCGTCGACCACAGGCGCATCGGAGATGGCGCAGATCCGCTCGGAAAAATTGTCCAGTTCGCGCACGTTTCCCGGCCACTCCTGCGCCATAATGAGCCGCTCGGCTTCTTTTGTGAACTCGCGCGGCTGAAATCCGTTTTTCTGCATCAGCGTATGCAGGATCGGCAGAATATCCTCCCTGCGCTCCCGCAGAGGAGGGATCGTGAGGGTCAGCACGCAGAGGCGGTAATACAGATCTTTGCGGAAATTCCCCTGAAACACTTCTTTTTTCAGGTCCCTGTTGGTCGCGGCGATCACGCGCACATCCACGGGGATCACCCGGTCATCGCCCACCCGCGTCACCTCTTTTTCCTGAAGCACACGCAGAAGGCGGGACTGCACCTTCGGGGAAATCTCGCCAACTTCATCGAGAAAGATCGTCCCCTTATGGGCAAGCTCGAAAAATCCGGCCCGCCCATCGGCGCGCGCACCGGTGAAGGCGCCCTTCACATACCCGAACAGCTCGCTTTCCAGCAGGCTTTCCGGAATCGCGGCGCAGTTGATCGCCACAAACGGCTCGTTCTTCCGCAGGCTGGCGTTGTGGATGCTCTGCGCGAACAGCTCCTTTCCCGTTCCGGTCTCCCCGGAAATCAGCACAGTGCTGTTCGTCTTCGCAAAGAGCCGCGCCTTTTTCTTGGCAAGGGAAATCACGCTGCTGTCCCCGGCCATATCGTCGAAACTGTGCTTGGCGTAGTGGCCGCTTTCGATGATGCTCCGCTGAATCTTTTTTTCCATGTCGCGGATATGGTCCGGCTCGTGCAGGATCAGAACGGCGCCGGCCGGCTTTCCGCCCACCCGGATAAACTCCGAATTCAGCAGGAGCTTCCCGCCGGGGCTGGTGACCACATGGTTCGTGATCTTTTTTCCCTCTTCGATCAGGGCGGCGATTTCCGGGTTCGGCAACACTTCGCGGAGCAACGGCTGCTTTTCCCCGCGGTCCGGCAGCTTTAAAATCTGCCGCGCGATCGGGTTGCAGTGAATGACCCGGCCATCCTCCCCGACGGCGAGCACCCCCTCGGAAACGCCGTTCAGAATAGCCTCCACCGTCTCGTAACGGTGCTCCTGCTCTTTGGCAATCCTGAGCTGATACAGCGCTTTCTCTACCGCATCCGCATAGGATTCCTTGTCAATGTCCACATGGACGAACGGAATGCCGAGCCGCTGCGCGACGCGGGCCACGCCGCCTCCGCCCACCACGACCTGAATCCCCTTTTCCAGGACCTTCCGCACCTCCTGCTCGATATAGGCCTCGCAGTTATCCGCCGTCGTGTTCTCAAATTCCACGAACAGAAGGTTTTCCCGGAGCATGGAACGGTATTTGTCGAAGTTTTTCCGATTTTTATACCAGCCCAGCAATGCGACCCGGTCAGACATGCGGTACGCCCGTTCGATCGGCTCGAAAAAATCGAGGAAACCGTACTGCAGGTCGATAATGGGAAGCGTGTGCTTTTGCTTGATAATGTCGGGGACGCCGCCGCGGGCGATGAAAACGCGGGCCCCCTCCCGGATCTCCCGCTCCACCGCCTCGTGGATCCAGCCGATTTCCGTATAGACCACTTTGACCGGATACCCGTTCTGCGCCAAAATCTGCTTTGCATATTCCAGATGTCCCTCATACATGGTGATATAACAGATTTCCGAATTCAAATTGAAACGCCTCTCTTTATCTCCGCCATTCGGCAGATAGACCAAAAAGGCGGTTCCGGAGAAACGCCTTTTTCCACTGAGACCGTGAGGTTATCATAACTTAGCCGCGAGGCCCCGAAATACACGGAACGCTCATCCATGTTCTTTCAAACACCGGAAGCTTGTTCCCGCTTGGGCCGTGAGATTTATGAATTTGCTATTATTATAACATATTTTTCTAAAGTAAAATTATTTTATGGAAAATGAAGAAAGGCTCCTGCTTTTCACCTCATGGATTCCAGGGGACGATCAGCCCGTTTTTTTTCCATCAGGTTGCTGTTGGAAAGACGCAGCATCTGCTGCTATCCTATAAAAGCAACGGAAAACAGCCTCTAAAA